>Ga0187780_10001330_pt1 | contig 18645 bp, 25 predicted proteins | sample 1015_Q2_SP10_20__FD_132429 | JGI IMG/M metagenome (GOLD analysis project Ga0187780, IMG submission 132429) | Tropical peat soil microbial communities from peatlands in Department of Meta, Colombia - 1015_Q2_SP10_20_MG | ecosystem: Environmental > Terrestrial > Soil > Wetlands > Peat | place...
ACCGCGATGCGGACGACGTGCGGCGTATCCGTCCGGGGTGGCATGAAGTCGATGACCCGTACCGCGCCGCCCCCGGTGACCCAATCTGTCTCGAGCACCAGGGTGCTTCCCTCGTACCGACGGGTGGTGCACTGGCCGGCCGCCGCTGGGGCCAGCGTCCAATGTCCCTTGTCATCATTGTCCAGGAGCGCCGCGAATGCGGAAGGCGAGTCGAAACGGGGCAGGCAGAGCCAGTCGATTGACCCTGTGACGCTCACCAGAGCTGCCGTGTGCAAGTCTCCCAGTAGGGCGTAGTCTTCGATTTTCGGCATGGCGAGACACCTCTTCAGAGGGTAGGTGGCGACTGCGGGGGAACGCTGCCTGGCCGCGGCTGCCGGGTAGTTCCGATGCGCCCGGCGATGTGATCGCCGACCCGCAGCGCGTTCTGGCCGTGCACCCAGAACAGGTGCTCGGCGCGGACGTAATAGGGCTCCAGGTCGTCGTAGCTCAGCGGCCAGGCCGGCGCGACACCGTTCGGATGCCGGACCTCGCCGAAGTCGGCGGGCAGCAGCCGCACCAGCGCCGCGCCGTACACCTTCGAGTTGCCGCCCACGTAATAATGCAGCTCGGGCCGGAAGGGCCGGTCGCGGCGGTCGTAGAAGGTCTCGCCGGCGGTGTATTTCGCCTCGCCGAAGACGGCGCGAGAATCCCAGTTGTCTCGCTCGCGCGGGAGAAAGTCACCCCGTTCGAGCAGCAGCACGCGCTGGCCGGTTTCGGCCACGCGCGCCGCGGTGGTCGCGCCCCCGGGCCCGCTGCCGACGACCAGGACGTCGTAGTGGTCATTCCCCATGGTCAGACGAATCCGCCGTTGGCGTAGACCACCTGACCGTTGACCCACCGCCCGGTCGGCCCGACCAGGAACGACACGATGCCGGCGATGTCGTCGGGACGGCCGAGACGGCCGAGCGGCGGCAAAGCAGCCAGCTGTTCTTGCTCTTCGGCCGGGGTGCTGGCCAGGAACGCCGGGGTGGCGGTGGGACCCGGCGCCACCGCGTTGACCGTGATGTCGCGGCCGCGCAGCTCCTTGGCCAGGATGCGGGTGAGCGCGTCGACGGCGGCCTTGGACGCCGCGTACGCGCTCAGCGCCGGCGGCGCGAACCGTACCATGCTCGATGACAGGTTGACGATCGAGCCGCCGTCCCGGATCCGCCGCGCGGCCTGCCGATCGACCACGAACGTGCCCCGCACGTTGACCCGGTGAACCTCGTCGAAGTCCGCCAGGTCAAGGTCGGTCAGCGCGGCCGGGCGGTTGATCCCGGCGGTATGGACGACCACGTCGAGCTGCCCGAAGTAATCGTCGACGGCGTCGAAAAGGGCCGATACCGCGTCGGTGTCGGCGATGTCGGCCGCGAACGCCGCGCCGCTCCGGCCATGCTCCTTGATCTCGCTGAGCGTCGCGTCGGCCAGGTCGACGCTGCCGGCGTACGCCACGGCGACGTCGAATCCGTCGGCGGCCAGCCGGGCGGCGATGACCCGCCCCATGCCGCCGGTCCCTCCGGTCACCAGTGCGGTCCGGCTGCGGCCCGCTGCGGCGTCGTCTGCTGTCATGGCCATCTCAGGTGTTCCTTTCCGTTAGTTGCGTGAGCACAGCATTCCGGTATGGCGTGCGCCGCACACCGTCAGGTCATGTGGTCGCGCATGCGCGGGGGCGGGAAGATGCTGATTTCCCGCCCCCGCGCGTGGGTGTCTGCGGCCAGTGGTTTTCAGCTGGCGCCGATGCCGCCGGAGCCCGCGGTGACCGGGGCGGTGGTCACCTGGGTGAGCGAGCCGTCGCGGCCGACCCGGTAGCCGACGATCTGCGACAGGCCGTTGGCCAGGATGTACAGGTCGTGCTGGTCGGCACTGGCGGCCATGTCGAGCGGGTGCGACGCTGAGTCGTTCTCGACCAGCTGGTTGCCGAGCAAGGTGAGCGCGCCGCCCGGTGCGACCGCGAACTCGCCGATCGAGCCGCTGCCCGCGTTGTCGGTGTAGGCGAAGCTTCCCGCGGCGGCCAGCCAGCAGGCCGCCGCCTGATCGGTCGGCACCGCTGGGCCGTTCGCGGTCACGGTGCCGTCCGGTGCGACGTTGTAGGAGGTGGCGCCGCTGTGGCCGGTGGTGAGGGCCGCGTCGGAGACCAGCAGGTAGCCGGCCCGGTCAAAGTCAAACCCGAACGGGCCGCCGCCGGTCGACGGCGTGGTGATCGCCGGGCCCGTCGTCCCGTTCCGGCCGAGCACGAAGGTGTCGACGGTGTCCGAGCCGCCTTCGTCGACGACCAGCACCCGCCCTCCGGGCGTGAACTGGATCTGCCGCGGCACCAGCGCTCCCGCGCTGAGCGGCCGCGCCGAGCCCGGGAGCGGGCGCAGCCCGCCGGAGCCGAGCCAGAAGCCCGCGATCGTGTCCGAGCCGGCGTTGAGCACGTAGACCAGGTGGTCCCCGGCGATGGTGACGCTGTTCGGGTCGGTGCCGCCGGAGCTGGCCGTGCCGATCAGCCGCAGGCCCCGCGGGGTGGCGGCGAACGCCGAGACCGAGTTGCTGCCGGCGTTAACGTTCACCACCACGCTGCCGTCGCGGGAGGCGGTGATCGAATGCCCGGAGCCGAGCGTCCCGCCGTCGCCGCCGGTCGGGTAAGTGCCGGCCGGGGTCAGCGACCCGTCGCTGGCCCGGGCGTAGGCTTCGATCGCGTTGCCGCCGGGCGAGTTGGTCATGGTATACACCGCGCCCGCGGCGCCCGGACCGTCCGCGGCGTGAGCCGGGCCGGCGACGGCCGCGACCGCGCCGGCCGCCGCGAGGCCCAGCACTGCAGCGCGCGCGGCCAGCGCCTTCCACGTATTCACCGGTACGTTGCTCGCTCTCATGCGTGTCTCCTTCGGTAGCTGATGGCCGGCCGCTGGCGACTGCCGTACCGCCACGCCGCCAGCGACCGGCAGCGCATAGCATGCTCGCCGTTTCCGCCGCGGGCTCGCACCGTCAAAATTGGTAGAAACCACTGTCCGTTCGGCTAAAGATCTCTTTCGGCCGAGGCACAGCGGCAGCTGGAACTGCTGGTGATGCGCGCGCCGGAGGAGCTGCGGTTCATGCTGGCCACCCGGCATGACCCGCTGGATGCGGGCGCGGTCCTGGTTCCGCTATCGCCGGCTGCTCGCCGGCCTGCTGCAACCGGAGCTGCGCCGCGTACCGTCAAAGCGGAAGCCGCGCAGCCTGTACGCCAAGCTGGGAGCACACAGCCGGGCCGGGGCCTCCGAGCGCGCCCGCGCCCTGGGCCTGCTCGCGCCGTCCGCACGTCAGCGCTGACTCAGCGGCCTTCCGCTCCCGGGGGCTGAGTGCGGTCAGGAATCATCCGAATCGTGTGTTGGCCCCTCATCCTGACGGCGTCCAGGCTGGTAACGGGAGCTCGCCGGGCGGGAGGAGTTTTACCGTGAGGCCCGTGATCACAGGACAACCGTCGGCCGCTGGCCGGTCTGATGACCAGTGACAACGTGGCCGGCGCGCATAGCGGGCCGCAGCCGTGGCAGTACGAGATCTGTGTGCGCGGCCACCTGGGCGAGACGATACGCTCCGCGTTCCCCGCCCTGCGCGCTCAGCCGCGCGAAGCGGACACCGTGCTGACCGGAGCGCTGCCGGACCAGGCCGCGCTGTACGGCGTGCTCGCCGAGATCGAGGCCCTCGGGCTTGAGCTGCTCGAAGTCCGCCGCCTGCCGCCGCGCTGAGCCATTACCATCCTGGTCGCCCAGGACGGACGACAGGCCGATCGGGCCCGCGGCTCGCGGCAAGAATCCTCCGGATCGTACGAGGCGGGCTCATCCGGCCGAGCATCAGACTGGTGCCGATGAGGGCCGAAGACGAACCGGGCCGGGCCGCTGCGCGAGGGACGGGATCGCTGGATGGTGTCGGTGAGGGCGCTGGAGTGCCTGGTGGAGATTGTGGAGCGCGGGTCGCTGACGCAGGCGGCGGCGGTGTTGATCAGGTCGACCGCGGCCAGGGGCTCGCCGATGACGGCGGGCCGGCCCGGCCGGCCGGGCCGCGATTATGCACATCGAGCAGGTCGACGTCACCGACGAGTCCTCGATCGCGGCGCTGGCGGCCCGGATCGCGACGGTGGATCACGTCGTATCTGCCGCTTCTGCCCGTGCCTGCGGCGGCTACGCGGACTTGACCGCCAGCCTGGTGAACGCCTCGTTCGGCACCAAGGTGACCGGGCCATCCCCGTCTTCGCGGGGCAGCAACCGGTGGTCGTCGGCGGCAGCAGCGGGATGCGGCGGCAGACCGTCGCCGGCGTGGTGGCCGCCGGCGGCAGCCTCGTCATCATCGGCCTTGATCAGGCCAAGGTCGATGACACGGTCCAGACGCTGGCCGAGGAGGGGACAGCCTACGGCATCACCGCCGACCTGACCGACCGGGCGCAGGTGGAGCGGGACCGCCCCCGGCCCGCCTGTGCGCCGGCCCCAACCACCCGGCGCACGGGCTCGGGCCACGCCCCGTCTATAACGATCCTGGGAGGACCAGATGACAGTGGTGTGGGACCGCGTCACCCGTGACGACGTGGTGCGCGCGATAGGGGAGTACGACCGGCTGGGACCCGAGAGGTTCTTCGCCGAGCATGGCTACGGCCCGACCACGACGTATGACCTCGTCTGGGACGAACGCCGCTACCCGCCCAAAGCCATCCTGGGCACGGCCTACGAGTTCGCCGTCGGCCAGCGCCTTGAGTCCGGCGATTTCGAGGGCGGGAAGTCCGGTGCCGTCAAGGTACTCGGAAAGCTAGGATTCAACGTCCAGCGGCGAGAACCACGGGCATGACCATCGGGTCCTGACCGTCTGGCTCGGGGCCGGGCTCTTAGCTTGTGACTCTGTCCGTGCGGTGCGGCAGCTTCCAGCCGGGGCGGACGAAGTGGCACGTGTACCCGTCGGGGTAACGCTCCAGGTAGTCCTGGTGCTCGGGCTCGGCCTCCCAGAACGGCCCGGCCGGGGACACCTCGGTGACCACCTTACCCGGCCACAGGCCGGAGGCGTCGACGTCGGCGATCGTGTCCTCGGCGGTCTGCTTCTGCGCGTCGCTGAGGTAGAAGATGGCTGACCGGTAGCTGGTCCCGATGTCGTTGCCCTGCCGGTTCAGCGTGGTCGGGTCGTGGATCTGGAAGAAGAACTCCAGCAGATCCCGGTAAGAGATCTTGTCCGGGTCGAAGGTGATCTCGATCGCCTCGGCGTGACCGCGGTGGTTCCGGTAGGTCGCGTTCGGGACGTCACCGCCGGTGTAGCCGACCCTGGTCGAGACCACGCCGGGGAGCTTGCGGATGAGATCCTGCACGCCCCAGAAACAGCCGCCGGCGAGGATGGCCTGCTCGGTCGTCATGATGCGCTCCCGGTGTCGTGGGCGGGTTCGAACAGCGTGCGGTAGGCGCCGTAGCCTTCGCGTTCCAGGTCATCCAGCGGGATGAAGCGGAGGGCGGCGGAGTTGATGCAGTAGCGCAGGCCACCGGCGTCCGCGGGCCCGTCGCGGAACACGTGGCCCAGGTGGCTGTCGCCGCGGGCGGAGCGGACCTCGGTCCTGATCATCCAGTGGCTGAAGTCCCGGCGCTCGACCACGTTGCCCGGCTCGACCGGCACCGTGAAACTCGGCCAGCCGGTGCCGCTGTCGTACTTGTTGACCGACGCGAACAGCGGCTCGCCGGACACCACGTCAACGTAGATACCCGGCTCTTTGTTGTCCCAGTACTCGTTGCCGAACGCCGGCTCGGTACCGTTCTGCTGGGTGACCTGGTACTGCTCCGGCGTCAGCCGGGAGATGGCCTCAGGGTCCTTGCGGTAGTCGTCAGGCACGTCAGCTCCTTCGCCGAGAGTGCCGCCCGCTGGGCGCGGGCGCGCGGTGCCACAGGTATGCAACCCCGCGCCGGCTCCCGCTATTTCAGGGGCCCGAAGGTCTGGCGCCTCAGCGCCCAGGTCGACTGGCGTTCGCCGCGGCGTACCGCTCGATCAGCTGGTCGGCGATCGCATCGAGGTCCTTCCCGATGTAGTTCGGCTGCGGGCCGACCTCTAGCGGGGCGTTGCCCTCGCGCAGGATGAGCCCCGCTTGCCAACCGGCCGCGACAGCGCCGATCGTGTCCCAGACGTGGCTCGCGATCAGGCAGATGTCGCCCGGGTCGACCTCGAATGCGGCGGCTACTGAGTGGTAGGCCTCCGGCACCGGCTTGTGGCGTCGCGCGGTCTCGTCGACGCTGAAACGGCGCTCGAAAAGGTCGATCACGCCCGCCCGTTCCAGGCAGCGCCGTCTGGGCCTGGGCCGATTGGTAGGGGACGAGCAGGTTCGACGGCGGCGATGATGACCGAGACCTGGCGCGGCCGGGAGTGCTGTCTGGCAGCAGAGGTCAGGGCGCGCGAGAATGAAGGCCGTGGTGCGATGCTGCTCGGTTCGGCTCGCGGGCGCGCTGGCCGCTTCGGTGCTGGCCGCGACCGGGTGTGGCGGCGGTCCGCGCGTCCCGGCTCCGCCGTCGGCATACCTCGGCACCGTACTGGACAGGCCGGTCCCGGATGGGGTCGCGGACCTGCCGCTTACCACCGACGCAGGCCAGCCGACAAGCCTGGCCTCCCTGCACGGCCAGGTGGTGGTGCTGGCGGACTTCCTTACTCTCTGCCAGGAGACATGCCCGTTGACGACCGGGAACCTGCTGGTGATGGATCGTGCCGTCACTGCGTCGGGGCTGGGCGGCCGGGTGCGTTTCGTGGAGCTGACCGTGGACCCGGACCGCGACACACCGTCGCGGCTGCGTGCCTACCGAAGGCTGGTCGGGGCCCCGGCGAACTGGCTCCTGCTGACCGGCAGCCCAACGGTGATCGGGCAGATATGGAGATACTTCGGGGTCTGGTATCAGCAGGTCGCCGAGGATGACCCGCCTGGGACGGACTGGCTGACCGGTAAGCCGCTGACCTACGACGTCACGCACGAGGACGCCGTGATCTACCTGGACGCGAAGGGCCGGGAACGCTTCCTCGTGGTGGGCTCACCCAATGCTGCCGGAGCCCCGATCCCGCCTGCGTTGCGCCGTTTCCTCAGCGCTCAGGGTCAGACCGACCTCAACCACCCCGACGCCAGCACCTGGACGGCGGCCGAAGCGCTCACCCCCATCGCCTGGCTGACCGGCCAGCCGATCCACCCATCTGCCGGCTGAGCCTGCCCGGAAAGCACTGTCGTGGCTGGCGCTGTGGGGACGGGCGGCTATGGCGGCGACCCGAACAGCGCGCGGTCAGGAGTGGCCGACGGGCAGGCGGAGGGTGAGCGAGCCGGCGCGGGCGAAGTACAGGGTGATCGCCAGGGTCCCGCTGGCCGGCACGGAGACGACGGGCTGCACCGTCAGGGTCGCGTCCGCAGGCGGAGACGGTCCCCCAGAGCGCCCGGGGACCAGCAGCGGCCCGTAGTGCAACCACCGATCCACCACCCCCGGCGGGGGGATATCACCGTCGCAACTGGCCAGATCCGGGATCTCGCCGACGCTGACCCGCTGGTGGTAGACCGCCACCGGGGCGCCGCCCGCGGCGATCGCGGCGTCGAGCTGATCGGAGGGTTGCCCGCTGGTGCTGACCTGCACGCTGGTGGTCAGCGTGCCCGAAGGCCCGGGGCGCAGCGCGGTGGCGCTAACCGTGATCGGTCCCAGGCGGGCGATGACGTCCCCGGCACCGGGGGCCGGGGACGTCCCCGCCAGCCCGGCGAGCAGCAGGGCCAGCCCGGCCAGCGTCGATCCCGCCCGGCGGCCGCGGCGTCCCGGGCCCGCGAACAGGAGGCTTAGCCTGCTCATCGGGTGATCCCGGTATGACCGAGGGAGTACCGGCCCGGCTGGGGCCACACGCACAGCCCGTGCGGCTGCACTCCCACCGGGATCTTCGCCAGCAGGCGGCCGGTAACGGTGGAGATGGCGTAGACGACACCGTCGTAGCGCCCGGACACCCAGAGCACCTTCCCGTCCGGGGACATCCCGCCCATGTCCGGGCTGCCTCCGCCGGGGATCCACCAGGTGGTGACGATCTTCTTCGTAGCGAAGCTGATGACGGTGATCGAGCCGTTGCCGCGGTTGGTCACGTACAGGTAGCGGGCGTCGCGGCTCGGATACAGGCCGTGGGCGTCCGGGCCAGTGGGGATGAACCCCGTCGGCCGGAAGGTCGCGGCGTCGATCAGCCACACCCCGGCATGGTTCTTGTCGGCGACATAGAAGGTACGTCCGGTGGGATCCAGCTTGATGTCCTGCGGGGAGGAGCCCGGTAGGTTCAGGTAGCCGGCCACCGTCAGCGTGTGCAGGTCGACCCGGACCAGGCGGCTGGAGAACTCGCAGGTGGCGATCAAGTAGGCGCCGTTCGCCGCGAAATCAACGTGGTCCACGCCGGCGCAATCGACCCGGATCCGGTGCTCGAGCGCGAAGGTATGCGGATCGCGGAAGTCCAGGTCCTGGCGTGCCTCGGCCACCACGATGGCGTAGCGCCCGTCGGGGGTGAAGTACATGTTGTACGGGTCGTCCACCGGGATGTTCGGGCCGGCCGGCCGGCCGGTGCGGGGGTTGATCGGGGTGAGGCTGTTGCCCAGGTCGTTGGTCACGTACAGCGTGCGCAGGTCGTAGGCGGGCACGACGTGCTGCGGGTTGAGCCCGGTCTGATAGGTCGCGATCACCCGGTAGGTGGCCGGGTCGATGACGGTCACCGTGGAGCCGCCGCTGTTCGGCACGTAGATCCGGTACGGCACTCCCCGTACCGCCGGGCTGAGCATGTCCGGCCCGGCGTCGGCGTAGATATTCGCCGGGTCTGCCACCGGCGGCATCCCCGCCAGCGGCACCGACAGATCCGACACGGGGCTCGCGACCTGCCATGTCACAGCCGGAGGCGACGCTTGGCTGGCGTGTGAGGCAGGTGCCGTTGCCGGGTGCGGCGCCTGGGCTAGCGCCGGATCTTTGGAGCCCGCGGACGGCCGGAAGACCACCGCCATGACCGCGACCACGGCCGTGACGGCCACACACAGGCAGCTGAACCAGATCAACCGCCTGGCCTGTCGGTCCTTTGGTCGGCCAGCCTTACCCATGCCGATCCTTCCCGCGCCCGCCCAGCCTGGCCGTGCCGACCGGCACATGGCCATGCGCTACTCGCGGGCGACCAGTCGGCAGGCTACAGGCCGGCAGGCAACCCCAGGTTAGCGGGCGTGACTTAGGCCAGGCTAGAGGCGGGAACGGGCAGGTCGTCGACCGACGCGGGCTCGCCGAAGCTCCGGACGGCAAATGCGCGCATGCTGACCTCCCTGTAGTGGCACCGGGAAGATACCGCCGCCGCCACGGCTAGATCCCGGGTGGACACGCCTCAGGCGGCTCGGAAAATGCCAATTTTGCCATTCCGGGGCGCCGGGCAGGAATCCCGCGGGACGCCGCGGTGAACCGCGCGATGACCTGGCCGGGACCGCAGCCTGCAACCCGGGGCGATCCTGGACGTGGCCGCACCCCGCGGCGAGTTCGTCCTCGACGAGAGCACCGGCCCGATCCTGCTCATCTCCGCCGGCATCGGCGTCACGCCGGTCCTGTCCATGCTGCACCAGCTCGCGGCGCGTCACAGCGAGCGAGACATCTGGTGGCTGTTCGGGGCACGCGGACCGCATGAGCATCCCTTCGCGGCCGAGGCGCACGCCCTGATGGCCTCCCTGCCGCACGCCCGCGAGCACGTGTCCTAAGGCTGCTCGCCGGGAACCCTGGCCCGGCATCTGCGGAAGCTGGCCGCGCTCCAGTCCTGGCCGGGACCGCTTGAACCCTGGTGCGATCAGCTATCTCCGGTCTGGCGGATTCGCGCCGCGGCCGCCCGCCGCCTTCCCCGGGTGATCCAGGAGCCGTCGCTGCGACGTACCAGAACTGGGCAGGCACCAGAGTCCAGAGTCCGCCCAATGGATCACTGGGTCAGGAGAGAACCCGTCCTTCAAGCGGGCCAGGCCCGCCGGGCTAGCCGTCTGCGCCAGGTGCCCAGCTGGATCGGCGGGGGGGCCAGCTGGAATCAAGGGAGGAAACATGCCGACACCGCAAGAAGCCCTGTCCGTCGCGCTCGAGCGCTGGAACGCTGGTGACCTGGACGGGTACCTCTCGTTGTACGACGAAGGAATCCGTCTGCACGGCTATTCCCCGGAGCCCATGGACAAGGTGCAGGTCCGGGGCTTCTACGAGGGAATATTCGGCGCTTTCGACAGGCCGAAGCTGGAATTCCACGAAGTCCTGTGGGACGGCGAGGCGTGTGCCATCCGGTTCACCATGACCGGCCGCCACGCCGGTGAATTCATGGGCGTGCCCGCGACCGGGACACTGATCGCGCTGCCAGGCATCACCATTCTGCATTTCCGCGACGGCCGGTGTATTGAGCGATTCTCCCAGGCCGACATGTTCGGGCTGCTCATCCAGATCGGCGCCGTGCCATCACCAGCCTGACCCGGCCCGCCAGGGCTGTCAGACAGATCACACTGCTCTCCCGCCTGACCGCGGACGTCACTTAGTCCAGCGCGAGCGCTGAGGCCGCCGCCAGTATCATGGCGGCCCGGTCCTGGTCTCCGGTGATGTGCAGGTCGAGACGGCCGGGGGTGGTCCGGTCGGCGACCAGCCGGCAGAACCCGACCGCGTCGGTCACGATTGCCACTTCAGCGGGGGCAGGCGGGCTGTGGCCGATCGGGATGTCCCAGGTGCCGCCGCCGGGCCCAGTCAGCACCAGGTGCACGCTGGTGGGCTCGCGCAGGCCGCGCCGTGCCGCGGCGTGCGGGAGCAGCTGGGCCGCGGCCTGTGTCATCAAGCCCAGCGCGGACGGGTCGGGGACGGCGGGGGGCAGGCCGACGGCCTGGCGGATGTCGTTGTCGTGGACCCACAGCTCGAAGGCCCGGACCACGAGCAGCATGCCCAGCGGGAACCGCATGCCGTGTACCGCGGCCTCGGTGCCGGGATCACCGACGGCGTGGACGAGATCGAGGGTATGGCCGATCGTGCGGCGCCACTCGGCCCGGGTCTCGGCCGGGGGGCGCCCCGCCTGGCAGTCTGCCGCGGGCTGGGTGGATTCGACGTGGCTGGCCTGGGCCACCTGCGGGTCCCCGGCCAGGCCGCGATGCACGTCTTCCTCCACGCCGATCAGGTGCCCGACCAGGCCCTGAACGTCTAGGCAGCGCAGCGCCGGCCTGCGCCAGTCCTCCGCCTGCAGGACGCCGAGCATCCCGTAAAAAGCGTCCGCCGCCCGGCTGAACGCCTCGGCGGGCGAGATCTCCGGAGCCGCGGGCTCGGGACGGCCCGCGGCGCGGGCCCGCAGCGACGCGGCCAGGACACGGTCCCGCAGGCCATCCGGCAGCGCCGGGCGATGTTCCGCGGCGGTCATGATGACTCCAGCAGCTGACGGTCCAGCATGGATTCCAGCTTGGCCAGGGCCAGCCTGAGCCGCGACTTGGCCGTGCCTTCCGGGATCCCGGCCGCCTTCGCGGCCTCCCGGCAGGTCAGTCCCCGGAAGTAGGCCAGCTCGACGATCCGGCGCTGGCTCTCGGGCAGCATCTCGATGGCCGCGCGCACGGCGGCGGCGGTTTGGGATGCCATCATCTGCTCACAGGGTGAGGGGTCCGGGTGCCCGGGTTCCAGCCGGCTACTGCGCTCCTGCCGCGCCACCCGGCGCAGCTCGCTGCGGACCAGGTCCACCGCCCGGTGCCGGGCCTGCATGGTCAGGTAGGCGCGCAACGGTCCCGCATCGGGGTCATACCGGCCGGGATGGCACCACAGCTCGACGAACACATCTTGCACAACGTCCTGGGCGGCCGCGTCGTGCCCGAGGACACGCAGCGCGCCACTGTAAACCGCCGGTGCCAGGCGGTCGAACACCTCCGCCAGGGCATGATCGTCTCCGGCAGCCAGCCGCGCGGCCAGCAAGGCGTCCGTACCCCCCACTTCATGGACGCTAGCCCGGCCTCCGGCCACCAGGCAAGGCCCAACCCCGACCAGCCCGATACCAGGCCATCCATCCGGGAACACGTGGCGAGCACCGGCCTCCTTCACTACGCAGCGTCACTCCCAGATACGTCACCACACCACGCAGCGGATCAATCCGCCTGCCCTCGCCATAAGGAGGGCCAGCCGGCGACGCAGAGGTCAGGCGGCAGGCAGCTAGCTCACGAGCGCCTTCGGCTCGTCATCCGGGCCGGAGCCGGCCGGCCGGCCAGCCCTGGTATGCGCTCGGTCAGCGCTGGTACGCGCTCGGCGAGTGCCCGTACGCCGAGACAAGCCGGGCAGGCCGCCTCCGCCCATGCGCGGGCACCCGATTGCGCCGCCTGGCGCGCCAGAAGACCAGTGCACCACCGGCCAGCACCGCCACCGCCGCCAGGGCCGGGCCCTTGGCCTGGTCGAAGGCCCGGTCGGCCAGCGGCCCGGGGAGCAGGCCCAGGACCAGATGGAGCTGGAGGAACACGCTGCTGCCCAGGATGAGCGCGGGCAGCGCACGCCGACCTCCTTCTGGCGGTGTTTGAACCACCGGTCGTAGGTCGCGCTTGAGGCGGCGAATTCCCGGTTGGCCTCGATGGGATCCTTGCCTTCCAGGCGACGCGCCGAAGCGCGGTCCGGGTCCTGATCTCACGTCCCGCCCTCCCCTACCTGGCCGGCCGGGCGGCCGGGTCCTGCCTTAGAGCGAAGCGCCTTGCGGATGCGCCGCTCAAGCACCGCGACCGCCAGCGACATGAGCGTGCCGAGGATCGCTCGTGCGGTATAGCTCAGGATGCGCGCCGGGAACTGCCGCTGGCTCGCGTGGGCGGTCGGGGAATGGCCAGCCATTCAGCGGCGCCTGAGTACGTCGATGAGCAGGCCGCCCGTCAGCAGCACTGCCGCGGTCCCGAAGGCGGCGGTCGCCCAGGCTGCCGAGTGCGCTGCACTCGCCGTGACTGCGGTGCCGACTATCGCGGTGGCCGCGGCCAGGCCGACAGCGATGCGCCGGCCGGCGAGCCCGATTGCGGCCGTGAGGTCCCTGGCTCCCCCGAAATCGACCTGGAGCCCGGTGCCGCCACGCACCCCGAGGGTCCGTTCGAGTCCCTCGAGCAGCCTGGTGGCACGTACCCGGAGCTTCTGGCTTTCGTAGAACAGATGCGCGGGATTCGCCGCCGCGCGCATCGAATCAGCCAGCTGGCGCAGGTAGAAGCTTCCGGCCACCGAGAAAGGGTCCAGCGAGGGGTCGAGCTCGGCGGCAGCCAGCTGCATCTGGCCGAAAGCCTTACCGATCAGGGCCAGTGACGAGGGCAGGCGGACCCGGTGCCGGACCGAGATCTCGGTGAGCTGCTGCAGCAGCGGGCCGAGCCGCAGCTCTTTGAGGGACACGTGCCGGTACGTCGCCAGGAGGCTGGCAAGCTCCTCCTGGAACGCGCCCTGGTCGAAGTCCGCCGGCGGCGGGCCCGTGGCCAGGCCGAGCATCGCCTCGGCAAGGAAGGCGGTGTCTTCCCGCCAGAATGCCAGCAGCAGCAACAGCAGCGATTCCCGTGTCCCCGCGTCGACCTCGCCGACCATCCCGAGGTCGAGGAGGTAGATCGTGTCGTTCCACCACATCAGGTTCCCGGGGTGCGGGTCCGCATGGAAGAATCCGGCCGTCAGGACCTGCTGGTAATAGGCCTCGACCAGCTGGCGGGCCGCTGCACGGCGCGCCTCGCCCTCGGGCGCCTCCAGCAGCGGTATCCCCTGAATCTCCTGCAGGACCAGCAGCCGCCTGGTGGATAGGTCGGTATGCACGTCCGGCACCGAGAGCCGGTCGAATGGCGCCAGCACCTCCCGCATCCGCTCGATGTTGGCTGCTTCGTGCCTGAAATCCAGTTCGCGCACGAGGGAGGACGACAGGTGATCGATGACCGCGGGCACGTCGACGACCTGCTGGAAGGCCGGACGGCTCGCCGCCTTCTCAGCGAACCGCCGCAACAGCCCGAGATCCTGCCGTATCTCGGTCTCTGCGGTCGGCCGCTGTACCTTTACCACCACGCGCTCGCCTCCGACCAGCGTGGCCCGGTGCACCTGGGCGATCGTCCCCGATGCCAGCGGATCCGCCTCGATGCTCGCGAACACGTCCTCCCAGGGAACCTTCAGCTCGGTCTCCATCACCGCCACCACTTCGGCCTCGGTCAGCGGCGCGACATGATCCTGGAGGTCGGCGAGCTCTGCGACTACCGCCGCCGGGAGCAGGTCCGGCCGGGTGGACAGGATCTGGCCGAGCTTGGCGAAGGTTGGCCCGAGTTCCTCCAGGGCGCCGCGCAACCGGCGGGCACGTCCGGCGTCGTCGTCGCGGGTCCGGTGCAGGACGTCCCGCAGCCCGTATCCGGCAAAGACCTGGGCCACATGCGCCGCGCGGCCGAGGAGCTGACCCTCGGTTGGTTCGGCGCCAGCCTGCGCGGACTTCCGCGGTGCGGTCCCGTCCGGGGTGGCGCTCAACGCGGTATTCACGATCACGACCGAGCACCGGGCGTTGTGGGAAACCCGGTTGGGAACGCTGCCGAGCAGGAATTCGGTGCGATCCCTCATGCCGACGTTGCCGACGACGACCAGGTCGACCTGCTGCTGTTCGCAGACCCGTATGATGGCGTCCGACGGGTCCGAGTCGTAGACCAGCAGCGGCCGGCCGCGCGCGCCGCAAACCTGCTGGGTGAACGTAGCCAGGTCGTCTGCAGCTCCCTGGGCGGCGGTGCCATCTTCTTGGGCCGCCTGGTGCTCGGGGGCGATCACCTGGAGCACGAGCAGATCGGCAGCGTACCTGTCGGACATCTCTGCGGCCCACTCCACCGCACGGGTCGCGGTATCGGATCGGTCGGTGGCAACCAGAATGCGCTGAATCACAGCGGCCCTCCTGTTACCAGTCCGCTCAAACCCAGGCCCACCTGCGGTTGCATCGGCCGGGCTTTCGGTCCTGGGTTCGCCGAGGGTACGCCGGCGACCATCAACCGGACTAGGCGCTGGTCATGGGCCAGGCCGCGGAGTCTCGCGGTAAACGATTCGGTGGTGATGTCGTCGCGGCCATCAAGGGTTGACTGATCTGCCTGATCCAGCACTTCTGGCAGGATGACGACGTCGCCACCGCGACTTTGGTCGGCTACTCGCGCGGCCAGGTTGACGGTCCGGCCAAAGTAATCGAGATGATCGTTCGCGGTCATCGCGATCGCCGGGCCGTGGTGGACGCCGACCTTGAGCGTGAGCGGCGGGTCGATGCCTTGCTCCTGGCACCAGGCGGTGACGTGGCCCTGCAGCTGGATCGCGGTGGCAAGCGCGTCATCGAGCCGGTAGAAGGCGCACATTACCCCGTCGCCCATCGTCTTGATAACACTGCCGCCACCACGGCCGACCGCCTGCCTGATGAAGTCGAAATGCCGGTTGACCCGGCTGTACGCGGCTGCGTCGCCGATCCCCTCGTACAGCTGCGTGGAGCCCTTGAGGTCGCTGAACAGGAATGCGATGTGGCTGACAGCCAGTTGCTGGCGCGGGGCCAGCACTTCGGAGCTGAAGAGATCGCGGAATTCCTGCAAGGTCGTGACCTGGGCGGCGCTGGTGGCCTCGCCCGTCCAGGCCAGGTCGTCGATGGCGGCCAGGATCGGCCCGCTGGTCTGGTTGCGAAGTACGAGGCGCGAGCCGCCTGGCACGGTGAGGCTGTCGTCGCGGGTCAGGCTATGGGGGCCCACCCAGCGGCCGCCAGAGTAGGTGAGGGTGATGTCGCGGGCTCGGCTGTCGGCGGGGGCCGGGGTCAGGAGCAGCCGGTGGGCGGCGCGGACCGTTCTCAGCTGGACCGGGCCGGTGAGGGCGAGGTCAATGTGGCGGTCCTCGTGTGGCCGGATGTACTGCTGGGCGACGGTATACGGCATCCGCAGCGGCCCGCCGATGCAATAGACCAGGCCGTCCGCTCTGCGGATGGCGGGGTGGACGGAAAACCGCAGTTCAACCCGTTGATCAAGGTCGGCGTCGTAGGCGATCCCGCACGTGTCGCAGTGGAACTGTACCGGCAGCTGCACTAGCGAGGCGGCCTCGGCCTTGGGCACCCGGCAGTTCGGGCACATGAGTTCCCACCGGAGCTGGAACAGGCCGGCCGATGTGGCATGCAGGAACAGCCGTAGCACCTCCAGACGGTCGGCACCCCACAGGTCGGCCACTGCAAACGGCCGCATGCGGGTCAGCTGGTCATCACTGCCCTCCACGATCCGCTGCCTGAGCAAACCGATCAGCTCGGGCCGCACGGCGGCGCTGGCCAGCTGGCCAAGACGCTGATCAAGCAAGGCCCTGTTGACGGCGGGCCGGCCCCGGGGTACCGGCACGGGATCCACCCGCCCTGCTTCCTTGCGCTGCAGGTAATGGTCGCAGAAATCGAGCAGGTCGGTGACAGATTTCCTGGCCATACGCCAGACCAGCCTGCCGGAGATATTGGCCGGGGTGCACTCCGCATATGAGCGTACCGTGACACCCTGTTCGGTCGGCCGCAGTTCGATGCCGACGACGATAATCGCGACCGGTCCTCCCTCGAATTCGCGGCGCACCGCATAGCGGCGTTCCCGGATCCAGTCGAACGGGAGCTCATGCCAGCGGACCGGAATGACACCGAAGGCCCTGGCCTGAGCCCGGCGGATCAGCGGGTCAGGCAGAGTGGAGAATTCCACTGACGGCAGGCCGATGGCACGGTTGAGATGATCTGTGTCGGCTAGCAGCCGCCAGGCCTCGGCGACCGACATCGGATAATAGCGCTCGCTGTCATACCGGATGGGCTGGTATTTCATTGCCGACCGGCTCCGTGTGCCAGAGCGTCATAGATGTGCCTCACTGCTGGACTTCTGCCATGCGCGACCACCCGTCAGCGGCGATGTCGGCGTGGATGATCTCAGGCGGCGCGGCGAGAAGGTCCGGCAACCGGGCGATTGCCGCCTTGAAGTGGCTGGAGTTGACGTGAGCCTCGCCGGCGGCCGCGTCCCGGAAGGCCTCGATCAGGAAATACACAGCCGGGTCGTCCGTACTCCGCGACCACTCGAAACTGATGGTTCCCGGCTCGGCCCGGGTGGCGGCGGTAAACTCCCTGACCATGCGCGAGAAGTCATCCGCGTACTGCGGCCTGATCAGATGCCTGACGACGATGAGGATCATGGCTAGGCCACGACCGTCAGCTCATATACCTCCCGTGCGGGAGGCCCGGCCAGCACGGCGCCGAGCTGTGCGATCTGCTGCTGATGGCTACCGCTGGTCTCGCTCGTAGCCAGATCGGTTTCATCTGCCCGGATGCCATGGCCGATGCTCTTATCATGCTGGCGGTCGACCAGCGCCACGAAACCCAGGAACCCGTTCTGCTCTTCTGGGGACGGCACGACAGATTCACCGATCAGCGCCAGCCACTCACCCATATTCCCCGCCTGAATACGATTCGCCACTACACGCGCGGACATGAACCCTCCTCGCCACCGGACCTCCGGGCACCAAACGGACCGCTGTAGGAGGTACGTCACCGGATGAACCGCCGGATCATCGGGCCGCGTGACCCGAAAGCAGGGAAGAGTCCCTGCCCGTGCCGATCAGGCCGTGAAGCAGATCGGCTACCTGCCGGACAGCATTTACGCCGCCTGAGGCGGGCCGGGGCGACCGGCCGGTGGAGGGACATGATGGATCCGGGGCGCTGACGTCTTCGGCCGAGCTGGACGAGCTGGGCCGGAACCGGCCTGGTCCGGGTGGTGCAGGTGGACCTGGCCGATCCCGGCGGGCCGGCCGCTCTCGCGGCGGCGGCGGGCGACCGGATCGACATCCTGGTCAACAACGTCGGGGCCGCTCCGGCCCGGCCGGGCGGGTTCGCCGCGATCACGGATGAGGACTGGCAGGCCTCGCTCACCTTGAACCTGATGGCGGCGGTGCGTACCACTCGCGCGGCGCTGCCGGTCATGCTGGCCGCCGGGACGGGGCGATCGTGACCATCAGCTCGGTCAACGCGGTCCTGCCCGACCCGGCCGTGATGGACTACAGCGCGGCCAAGGCCGCGCTGGCCAACTTCTCCAAGGCCCTGTCCAAGCAGGTCGGCCCGCACGGCATCCGGGTCAACACCATCAGCCCGGGCCCGGTCGCCACCGACCTGTGGCTCGGCGAAGCCGGGGTACCGCTCACAGGCTCTGCTTGTTCAACCAGGTCAGGCACGCCTCAGCGACCTCGCGCCAGCCGGAGTCGATGATAAGGGAGTGACCGCGGTCGAACTCCTCCAAGTCGGTGACAGCGTCTGAGCGCCGGTACTGCTTCAGCGTGGACTTGGTGATGACCTCGGGCACCGTGTGATCCTGCTTGCCCATGGTGAGCAGCAGCGGCCCGCGGCCTTCGTTTCCTGTGTTCACCTTCGCCGGCGAGTGCAGCGAGAAGTTGGCCGCCGCGGCCTCAAACAGCGGCTTGGCCGGGGCCGGGATCGCCCAGCGCTCGTAGAGTTCGTTGGACTCCTCCTCGGATAGTGCATTGCCGAAGCTGTAGTGGAACTCTTTGGCGGTCAGCGAAACGGCCCTGTGCTTGTTGGCCGGGTTCTTGAAGACCGGCAGGGTCGCGTGCAGCGCCGACAGCGGCAGCGGGAGCACGCCCTTGATCTGTGCGGCGTCGATGCCGATCGCCCCGGCGCCGTAGTCCATGCCAAGCAGCTTTTCGGCGA
>Ga0187780_10001332_pt1 | contig 18622 bp, 13 predicted proteins | sample 1015_Q2_SP10_20__FD_132429 | JGI IMG/M metagenome (GOLD analysis project Ga0187780, IMG submission 132429) | Tropical peat soil microbial communities from peatlands in Department of Meta, Colombia - 1015_Q2_SP10_20_MG | ecosystem: Environmental > Terrestrial > Soil > Wetlands > Peat | place...
CGCGAGGAAGTGGAGGCGCACATCACTCGGCGGGAGTGCCCCTCCGGAATCTGCTTTTCTGACATGCCCGTTCGGACCGCCGCTGCCGCAGCCCCGAGGTTCCTGTGAGCGCCCCGGGCACTGTGGATTTGACGATTGACGAACGAAAGGTGTCCGTCCCGCAGGGGACGACAGTCTTCGATGCTGCGCGTTTGCACGGGATCGCCATTCCCACGCTATGCCATCAGCAAAATGAGACCCCCGTTGGGGTGTGCCGCGTTTGCGTCGTGGAGGCCGGAGGGCGGGTTCTGACCGCTTCTTGTGTTCGCCAGGCCGAAAACGGCATGACGGTGAACACTTCGTCAGAAAAAGTGCGTGCAGCACGCCGGACGCTGGTCGAACTGCTGATGTCGGATCACCCGAGCCCGTGCGCACGGCAACAGCATACGGGCGACTGCGAGCTCGAAACTCTGGCGCGACAGATGGGCGTCGAACAGCCCCGGTTTCCACACCGTTCGAGCGGCCGCCCCAAGGACGATTCCTCACCGAGCATCGCTGTCGATTTCGACGCGTGCATCCTGTGCGACCGCTGTATTCGCGGGTGCTCCGAAATCCGGCACAACGACGTTTTGGGGCGCATGGGCAAGGGAGGCGCGGCCGGAATCGCGTTCGATGCCAACTTGCCGATGGGCAATTCGTCATGCGTTTCCTGCGGCGAGTGCATGGTTTCGTGCCCCACCGGGGCGCTCACAAACAAAGTAACGACAGGGACGGATCTGACCAAGAGCTCAGATTCCCAGCCGGTTACGGTGGAAGAGCTGGAGCAGCTAGGAGTTTTCAAGGGGGTCTCCGGAACATTTTTGAGCCTGAACCGGGGCGCCATTGTCCGGCGGAAGTTTCGTCGCGGCGATGTGATTTGCCGTGAGGGCGAATACGGTTCCACGGCGTTCTACATCCTCGAAGGGAAGGTTCGCGTCTCGATTTCGAGCCCGATTGCCCACGTGAAGACAGGCGGAGGGGCTACGGGATTCCTCAGCAAATTGACCAGCGCGCTGGCACGACGCCAGGAAGATGAGCGCGACGAGGAAACGGATCAGCGGTTCATCCCGATCGATGCCCCCGTCGATCTGGCCTATGAAAATCCAGTCGGGGAGCTGGGTCCGGGCGATCTCTTCGGCGAGATGACGTGCATGAGCCTGTACCCGCGGTCGGCGACCGTGCGCGCCGAAACTGACTGCACGATGCTCGAGATGTTGCGCAACGTGCTCGACATCATGCAGCGGAACAAGAATTTCCGCGCCCAGCTCGATAGGTCCTACCGGCAGCGCGCTCTCGATAGCCACTTGCGCAGCATCCCGGTGTTTGCCGCGCTCCCCAACGATTTCCTCGCGGACCTGCGCGACCGTGTGGAACTAGTCCGCTGCGCCCCCGGGGAGGTGATCTGCCGCCAGGGTGAGATCGCCAGCGACTTCTATCTGGTGCGCATCGGATTCGTGAAGGTATCGCAGGAGCATCCCGGCGGCGAGATGGTGCTGGCCTACCTTTCGCGCGGGGACTACTTCGGGGAAATCGGGCTGCTCGAAGGAGACGTGCGCATCGCCACATGCACGGCGCTCGATCATGTGGAGCTTGTCCGTATTTCGGGCGAGGACTTCGGCAACATGGTCGAAAGGTTTCCGGAAGTTCGCAGGAAGCTCGAAGCCGTAGAGCAGGAGCGCTTGCAGCAGAATCGCCAGCGGCTCACGTTGACGCAGTCCCTGCCCCTGGACAGCTTCCTGGCGCGCGGCTTGATGGAGGCCCAGAGTCTCCTGCTGCTCGATCTTGAGCGCTGCACTCGCTGTGACGCATGCGTACGCGCCTGCGCGGACGCACACGATGGAGTTACACGGCTGGTCCGGGACGGGTTGCGCTTTGACCGCTACCTGGTCGCTACGTCCTGCCGGCAATGCCGCGATCCGCTCTGCATGGTGGGTTGCCCGGTGGGGGCAATCCGAAGACGGAACTCGCTCGAAGTCATCATCGAGGACTGGTGCATCGGATGCGGCCTCTGCGCGAAAAACTGTCCGTACGGCAACATTAACCTGCATCCTTTCGAAGTGATGGTGGACGATCCGGAACACCCGGGCAGGAAAAAAGCAGGCGTGAGCCGCAAGGCTACTTCGTGCGATCTCTGCGCCGACCATGCCGAACCGAGTTGCGTCTACGCCTGCCCGCACGATGCAGCGCATCGCGTGGACCCAACGAAGTTTTTCGCCGGAATCCTGGGAACATCACCGGCAGGCATGCAGAAGCGGTAAAACTCGAGCGTAGCGGAATCAAAGCATGCGTATCGACGACACACACAAAAAATGGTTGATCGCCTCGCTGGCTATTTTCGTGGTGGCGACAGCGATTTACATACCGTATGCCATGGCCTCGCCGCATGGTCCAAGCGGAGCCAGCGCCCTTGGCCTTACGTTCGGCATTGTTGGGTTTGCGTTCATGGTGTTCGCCGGATTTCTCGGGGCCCGCAAAAGGTTCCCACTCTGGCGAATCGGACGCGCCCAGACATGGATGCGTGGCCATCTCTGGCTGGGGCTACTGGCACTTCCGTTGATTTTCTATCACGGCGGGTTCCGTTTCGGAGGACCTCTGACTTCCGCACTCATGATTCTGCTGATTATCGTCGTGGCCAGCGGGGTTTTTGGCGCTGCCTTGCAGCACTACTTGCCCACAGTAATGACGGCGGAGGTTCCGCTCGAAACGATTTTCGAGCAGATCGAGAACGTTCAGGGCCAATTGCTCGACGAAGCAGACCAGATCGTCGGCCGCGTGACAGCTCTCGTGAGTCCGCTCGCAACTGCTGTGCCTGCACGCGTGGCGATTGTTACGGAAGAAGTGGCCGCGATCACAGAGACGGACATCGCGCCACTGCGGATGTTCTACGAGCGCGAAATGCGGCCCTTCTTGGAGAAGCCGGGTGAGCGCAAGCACAGTCTTGCAGACCCGGCACAGGCACGGGCGATGTTTGAGGGGCTGCGCACTCTCCTCCCACCGCAAATCCACGAATCCGTATCGGACTTGAGCGAAATCTGCGAAGAAGAGCGCGAGCTGCGACGCCAGGTGCGTCTCCACCATTTGCTGCATGACTGGCTTCTGCTGCACATTCCGTTGTCGCTAGCCTTGTTGGTGCTGGCGGCGGTGCATATTGTGATGGCGCTGCGATACTGAACCGTTTCACAGGATCAAGCGGACAAGAATCGATTCGCGACGAGAGAGACCGTGCCGCGAGCAAAGCGGACAACCAAGCAGATCGCACAGCGGATTGACCTGAACTATTTCAAGCGCCCGAATCGCTGGCGGACGTGGCGTTTTGTACTGTCCTTGCTGCTTCCTTGTCTCGCTGTGCTCTGGCTTGCGGCATACGGCCTGGCGCGAAACAATCGCATCTATAGCAGCGGGAAAATGTCGCGCGCACACGCCGTCCTGACCGAGCAGTGCGCCAGTTGCCATCTCTCGAGTGCAGCATCTTTCCGCGCATCGGCGAGCGACCAGGCGTGCCTTTCGTGCCATGATGGGCCCATCCACCACGCGGACCAAGTATTCACGCCGACATGTTCATCGTGCCATGTCGAACACCGGGGTCAGCTGCGGCTCGCGGCCACTGCCGTTGAAAGCTGCACGCAGTGCCATTCAAATCTCCACACGACGGGCGGATCTGTCCCTTACGTTCAGCATATTTCGGATTTCAGCAGCGGCGGCCATCCTGAATTTGCGGCGCTGCGGCCCGGATTCCGTGATCCGGGCACGATCAAACTCAATCACGCGATCCACATGAAGGCTGGGCTGCTGGGACCAAACGGCGCGCGCGTGCAGCTCGATTGCGACGATTGCCATCGAGCAGATTCGGGGAATCAGAATTGGCGATTCACCGGAGCAACTATGCAGGAAATTTCTGCCGCGGCGACATCTTCCGGGCCAACTATGACAGCGCAGAATTACGGTCCGCCTTCCCGTTCGTCAGCGCGGGCGTACATGCAGCCGGTCACTTACGCGAAGCATTGCGCGGGATGCCATCCGCTTCCGTTCGACAAGCGCTTTGCGGAAAGCGTTCCACACGATACGCCCGAAGTGGTGCACGCTTTCGTCGTTAAGAGATTCCAGGATTACATTGCGGCCCATCCAGGGGAGCTTCGCGAGGCGGCATCAACGATCTCTCTTCCTACACGGCCCTTGCCGATTTCGCCCCGAGTTTACGGCTCTCAACGGGAATGGGTGAACGCGCGCGTCGCCGAGGCGGAGGAATTGTTGTGGCGCAAGACGTGCGCGCAATGTCACTTGTTGTTATTTGCGCCGGGCGCGGACCTGCCGAAAGTTGCGAAGTCCAACATCACTGTTCGCTGGTTCCAGCATGCGGTTTTTGACCACGAGGCGCATCGCGCGTGGACGTGCACGAGCTGCCACTCGAAAACCACTTCGAGTCAGGAAACTGCAGATGTCTTGGTCCCGGGCATTCGCACGTGCGAAACATGTCACCATGAGGGAGCGGAGGGCGCCGAAGCTCGCTGTTTCGAATGCCACACGTATCACGACTGGAGCCGGGCCAAAACGACAAAAGGAAAAGTGCATTTTTCTTCAGCGTTGCAGATAGGGAGAGGCCCGGCATCTTACTAATCGCATCCTACAGTTCCCGTTCTCCCTTTGCATAGGTTTTGATCTAGACTGCATTCGACGATTTTGGGGACGCAAGAATTTTCGCAAGGCACAAAGATGGCTCCAGCAACCGGTAAAGGCGATGTCACGCCTACACCAGCGATCGCGGATCCTTTGCTTCCCATCTTCGTTTTGGCGCTCGTCCTGTTTGCAATCCGATTGTTAGCGGCCGTTCATGATCCCTTCTTCGAAGGCGACCCTGGGCAACGAATGCTCATGGCTCACCTACCTGTTGCCGCGGTCGGCAATCGAATCTGGCTGCCATTTCTGCAAATACACATCTGGGTGTTCTACCTCCTTCACTGGCCCTACTACGCTTTCAAGATCATCCCCTGCTTCTACTTCTTTGTCGCCGCGTTGTTTCTCGGTCTGCTGACTTACAGAGAGACGGCCAAGACGTATTCGGATCTTGCGTTCACGCTTCTGCTGCTGTTTTGTTTCGCCTACCAATGGGAAGTTCAGTTTCTTAGCACTCGGCTCTATCAAGAGTCGCTGGCTCTTGCCGGCTTTTACATGTTGCTGTGGGGCGGCGCTATCGAACTCAGAGATAACAGGTGGCTGTTGCCGATCGGCGTAGCAGCTCTGCTGACGCGCGAGTGCTTCTGGATCTATCTATTGGCTATTTGCCTGCTGAATGGGAGGAGGATCCTATCGGATCGAAAATCCTGCGCTTTGTTTGCATCACTCTGGTCAATCCCCCTGCTCTGGCTGCTGGCTACGCTATGGGCGCATCGCCACTTGGAAGGCAAGCTTCCGTCCTCCGCGGTCGAATGGCCATTGGGAATCAACAAAGAGGGTGGCATCGCTGTTTCACATCTTGCCGGGAGCTTCGCCAGCTTTTCACAATCGCTCGTAGTCAGCCGGGCAATCTACCTGGTCATCGCCCTGATTATCGTTTGGGCGATCAGCAAAATGCGGCGCGGGATCGACGAGCGAAGCATGAAACGGGATTCCTTTGATTCACGGTTTCGGCCGTTCAGCCTGATCTCTCTCAGCATCATCTACGCACTGATTATCTTGTTCAATCCTTGGGAGGCCACTTTCGCAAATCAGAGGATGGTCACACCACTGCTTGCTCATGCTTTTGTTTGGGCTAGCCTGTTGTTCAGGGATACGGGCTACTACGCTGCACCTGTGAAGGTGTTGAGCAGGATCATTCTGATCGCGGGGATGATTCTCAGCTTGAACTTGGATGTCCGGACCTGGATTTACCATGATGATTCCCATGCGGAACGCTCCGTTGCGGACATTGCCGCGCTCGTGAAAGACGCGGGGAGAAATCGACCCGCTAATATTTGTATTCTCCATGAAGGCTATTGGGAGGCGTTGGGTCGATTCGCAGGACCGGCGCTACATGCGCATCTGATCCTCAACCCAAAGGCGGGAACAATCTCAGGGACCTGCGACCTGATCATCGTGGGATCAGGTTTCACGCTCGCTTCTAACGATGAGTTCCAAGAATATCGGGATTACCAACTGTTGGGGCGTTCATACACGGCATACCGGAGAATCGGCAACCCACAGGGCCTACAGAAATGACAACCCTGTGAAGTCCTAGGAAACGCGCTTAGGGGCAAGTGGCCCCTAGGGCTCATCCAAGTTCGACTGGCTAGATTCGGACGGAGTGCTTGTACGGCAGGTTCTAAGGATGGAGCGAGGAGAGGCCTTTATCGCCTATCAGCGGTACCGATCAGGCCCAGCGCCGGTAACAATTTTCCAGCTGCACCGGGTACGGCCCAAATTCTCGAATAAAGCGAGTACTTGAGGGCGGCCGATTTGGCATCGGCCCATTGGTATCTCTTGAGAAGTTTCCGATAGTGACCGCAGATTGCATCAGGGCCGGCATATCTGAGGATGGACCAAAAGTGCTTTCGGACAACTTGTTCATAGCCTTTGGCGTCCCTGGGCCGATCCTTGGTGATCGTGTCGTTGCCGCGGCAGTCCCAAATGAAGGTTGGAACCGGTACAAAGGCAAACTCATACAGTTTGGCTAACCGGATTGCAGTGTCCCACTCCTGCATGGCCACAATGTTCTCATCCAAACCGTCGATCCGTTTCAGAGCGTCTCGTGAAACGAGGAGGGCCTGAAAGACAGGACCGGAACGACTGAGCACCTCTCGATAGATCCAGCCATGCATCGTCGGGACGCCTTTCAGTGATTGGTTCCCATCGTCATCCAGCACGTAGGCGTAGGAATGCACCACCTCTACCTTGTGCTGCTCTGCAGCAGCGAGACGAAGGTCGAGACTGCTCGGTAACCAACGATCGTCTGAGTCCAAGAAAGCAACCCACTTCGTTTTGGCCGCGCGAATCCCTGTGTTTCGAGCAGCCTGAGCGCCCCGGTTGCTAGCATGTCTGATCAGCTTGATTCGGGGGTCGCTCTTCGCCAGCTCGATAACCTTGTCCGCAGTTTCGTCCGTGGATCCATCGTCAACCACAATCGCTTCCCAGTCGTCGCGAGTCTGTGCCTGGATGCTTGTGAGCGCAGCCTGGATTGTTTGCACCCTGTTAAATGCGGGAACAATGACTGTCACCGAGGGAGAGGGATCGCTCATGGTTTTCGCGTGGTTGAAATCCTTCGGCTTTTACCCGGCCGTAGCTTGCGCGTTTCGTCTCGGGACCGCGAGAAAGGCAAGCCATGCGCATAACAGAAGGAGACCTGCGGTGAACGTCGATGTTAGAAGCCAACCCACATAATATCCAGCAAGACGCTGGACTACGATTTGCGCGAACTTCACCGACGTATCTGGAATCGAAAAGCACACCAGCAGGCCGAGATAGGCGGTAATCGCGCTCCAGCGCAGTTCCCGTTGGAGCAGCCAGTTTGCCAAAATTGCCAAGGGAAGGATCAGGGCCACCAGATAGTGACTCCACGCAATAGGTGTCAGCAAAAGCTGCATGACCACGCAGAGCGCATATTCGATGTCCAGATCCTCGGTGGCGCTACTTTCACGCCGCATTGCCATCCAATACGCGAGCAAAGAAATTCCCCCAAGCATGATCAGGAAACCCAGCCCCCCTACGTGCAGGAATCCCATGATGAAAGCCACCAACGACATGTTGGTCCGGCTGTAGAAGGGATGCGACAGGAAAAACATCGTTTCCAGAAACTCTCGGTAATTTTCGACCCCGCAAAATCCGATTGTGACAAGCTGTGCTGTCAGAAAGGTCACAAGCCCCCCAGCGAATGCACGGCGATTGCGAAGCAGGAAGTAGGCGATTAGCAGACCCGGATAGAGCTTGATGGCAGCGGCGATTCCGACAATCGCGCCGGCTTGAAAAGACTTCTTCTTGCGAAGAGAGAACCAAGCGAACGTGATCAGCGCGGATATAATGATAGAGCTCTGGCCACTTCGAATCGTCGACAGTACCGGATGCCATCCTAAGGCGAGGAAGGTCAGAGCCAGAAAATCCCTTCGCGTAGACGGAATACCCAGGTCCCCCAGGATCATGAAGATCATTCCCACCAGGGAAATCACACTGCACGCTGTCAACAGGAGGTAAATCCATCGAAAATTCATGAGGTACAGCAAGGGCGCAAGCAACAGACCTGTGATTGGCGGATGAGCATTTAGCTTGACTGCAGCGAAATCACCAATCCGTTTGGGAATTCCATGGAACTCGATGATTGGAGGATGCTGCGCCAGTTCTTGCGCGACCAGCGCTCCAATGTGCCGTGGATACATAGACTCGTGAGTCAGGAACTGCCGGGCTGCCACAATGTCCTGCATGAAGTCCCCGGGATTTAAGGAACCTGCGTAGATTCGAAAGGCGCAGTTCAAAAAGCTGCCGAGGAAAAGAAGCGTAATCACCGGCCACGAGGTTATGGCCCCTCGCAGCCTGTCAAGAGTCACGACCGGACTCCAGCCTGCGATCCATCCGATAATCACAACGACGAAGCAAGCCAATACCGCAAAGAATGTCGTGTTTACAAGAAGACTCGCCATCTAATCGGATCTCAACTCAGGCTGGCTCTGACTAGAGGACACTTCGTGCTGGCGATAAATGCGATCGCACACGTCGTCTGCCGTGACGAAGGTGCCAAGGGACCCGAGCTTTTTGAGCAAGGTCGCGTACTCACGCAACCACATCCTTCCATAACAATCGTGAAGTCCAAACGCTACGAAACTGTGAGATTGGACGCGCTCGATGAGCCGGCGCTCCCAGCTGGAATAGTCTTGTTGCGCGGTGAAGAGAGGATAATCATCCGTAAACACCGGAATCTTCACGATGCCATTCTGCAGCTTGCATGCAGACGAACAGATGCTTCGCTCCCCACTAGCCAGCCATTCGAAATCGAAGTACGAGAGGCGGTAGTCCGTGAGTTCCGGAGTGATTACGGACTGCGGTGGGCGATACCCTTTCACCTGCAGGTCGATCTGACGGCAGCGGGCTAACTGAGTTTCGTCATTCAGATCGTGGTTGAACGAATGAAAAGCCAAGCAATGCCCGGGATCCGAATTCTCAATTTCCCTGCGTTTAGGACGGAAGTGCATTCCCAAAACATTGTAGGTAGCTCGAACTCCGATGCTCTTTTCAATCTGAAGCATCTCGGCAAGATTCTCGCGGCACTCGGATGGAGACACTTCGGTATCGACGTTCTCTTCGACATCGTGAAATATGCAGATCAAAGTGCCAGGATCCGTTTCACAGTGCGGCACGTCAGCAAGGACCAAACGGGCGACGCGGTCCTTGTTGCCAGCTACCGGAATTTCCCAGTATTCGGCGCGCGCTCGCGTGACCCTGCGGCGTTCGTAGGGGCTCACGACAGAGTCGTATATCCTGCGAAAGAGGGCGGGATTTACTTGCTTCTTTGTCGAGCTGAGTATCCAGTCTGCCGTTGGCGTGTAGATGAAGGAAAAGTCCTTGTCAGACGCAAAATCCAGAACCGCATTGAACAAGATACGATGCCAGGCACCAAATCGCTTTCCAATTTGTGTCTTACAGGCTCGCTTCAGCTCGCCATGGCGATAGATTTGCTGGCATAGATCGGATTGCAACAAGCTGATCGTCAGAGATGAACCTTGAGCGTAAAGGCCCGCAGCCGCAATCAAACCTTTCTCCCCAAGCTGCTGATTGTGCCAATTCACCGTGCGATCCGTGAAAAGCTCGTCCGGGAACCCCGACAGATTGGTGGAGTATAGATTGAGTTGATAGAACACACCCTCCTTCAACTCGGCTTCGGAGACTCCGCGCTGCTCAAACAAGAGAAACGTGGCAGGGTACTGTTTGGGGATTACGGCAACGCTATGGTCGAAGAACTCTGCCCGCCTCAAGCCTATCGCAACAAACGGCTCTGCCGTCGTGCTGGATTTCCTATGCGTCACGCGCTCACTTCCCCGGCTTGCTGCTCCCATTGGAATCTAAAAGGAAGTAGCGCTTCAACGATGTGAGCGCTGAGTTCGGCTCCCTCCAATCCAGTTCCCGGTCGGGCGGAGCGTCGCTGGTAATCCCTGCCACAGCCCCAAGGAACGCGTACAGATGGACGACATCGCGGCTTTCGAGGTAGCGCTCGAGCAGACGTTCCGGCCAGGGTTCAATCCATTTCATGTTTCCGATTTGGTGGTGTTTTTGAAAATGCCGCTGCCAGCGCTTGAAAATCGTCTCAGGAGTATAGTGGCCACCGTGTGTTCCGAAACATGCCGACTGGTCGCCCGGAGGAAGAATCTTGATCGTGAAGCCCGCCGCCTTCATTCGAGCGATCTGTTCAATCTCGCAGCTTAGCGTGTCTCTGTACGGAAATTGCTTTACGACGGCATGGCGGTAGATCTTAACTCCTTGAATTGCTTTCTGCGTTTCACAGTCCCACAGGTAGGCGCAGATCATGGCTACCGTTGCGGGAGAATCTTCGATCATTCGCTCAAGTGTCTCGATGGCGTTCGGAAAGAGCATCATGTCCTCGTCCACTTGAACGTAGTAAGGCGTTTTGCAGCGATCGATCATTTGCTGCAATGCCGAAGACATAGGCGCCTGATGATCGATGATGTCGACCGGGCGGGCGACACTCTGTGCTTGTAAGTGCTCAATACACCTGCTGAAATGCGGCTCGTCGCCAATCGTGGTTACAAAGACCGTCGTCTGCGCATTGTGCTCGCGAGCGTTTTCCGAATTTTGCGTGACTGTCTGCACCGCGAACGAAGCTTCCTTGTCTATTTCGGCGGACGGGACAAAAGACTCGTAAAGACGAGCGTACGCATCGAGCATTGCAGGCAGCGAGAAATCCTGCTTGGCCCTCTCACGTCCGTTCCTTCCGAACATTTGGCGGCGAGCCGGGTCGTTCAACAGCGTCAGGATTGCCTCGGCCAATCGCGCCGGGTCTTTAGGAGGCACAAGGAGACCGGTCACACCATCGAGGACTGCCTCGGGCGTGCCACCGACTTTTGTGGCAACGACCGCCAAGCCATAAGCCATAGCCTCGAGAATGGCGTTTGCGAAGCCCTCGTGAGAGGAAGAATGAACGTACACGTCGAGCGCGCGATAGAGCGCAGACACATCTTCCTGGGACTCGAGTAATTTCACTCGATGCTCCAAGTGAAGCCTGCGGACCATATCACAGAGACTGTTTTTTCTTCCACGCGCATCCAGACCGCAGCATACAAGGTAGGTATTGGAGCTCTGCGCAACCACGCGTTGGAACGCGGCCAGCAGCGTTTCGTGATCTTTCTCCGGCCTGTAATTTGCAACACAACCGATTACCTGAGCGTTCTCGGGCAGGTCATTCCAAGGGGCAGGCCGAGTGCCGTTCAACTCCGGAATATCGACTCCACCGTGGATCACCGTTATTTTTCCTCGGGGAACACCTTCGACTACCGCACACACATCGGCAGCCGCTTCACTGACGGCTGTGATTCCGTCGGTCTGCGAATTCCGTTCGAGTTCCCAACCCTGCACGAGATATTTCGGATCCCACTCACGAATATTGACACGGCCCGTCAGGACTACTGGCACGCCGGCATCACGAGCGGCGGAGACGTCAGCTGAATCGTTCCTGTAATTAAACGAATGAAAAATGTGGGCCTTGAGGCCTCGAACCGTGGCGAGGGCTTCATCGTAGCCGCCCTGCTTCGCGCGAACGGGCAAGCGGACGACTTGTATGCCTGCCACTCGGAGGTGGTCCCCGATAGGCCCCCAGCGATCAGACCATGCCACTATCGGCTCGAATCGAGTTCGGTCCAACCCGAGGGCCAGCCGCTCGATTTTCTGCTCTGTTCCGCCAACTTCAAGCAGCGGATTGAAAAGCACAAGCCGAATACGCGAGGAGGGTACCATTGCCGTTGGATATGTCCGAATCGAGAGAACTAGTTGGTAGCAGCATTCGGGACACACAATCCCAAATGCTCGGAGACAAGCTGTCCAAACTCGTCGCATCCGTCAAACTTCAAGCTCTTCGTGGCACGAACGGGCCGACGGTTGACTCTGCCATTCAGAGCTTCATTCAGACCTAGTTTGAGCTCTGATGGACTCTGGGCAACGAAAATCGGGTAGTACGGTTGCAATTGGAGAGCGTGCCTCCGCCGCTCCAAGAGAGGGTCGTGCCGGACATCCACGACTAACGGCGCACCCCCCTCCATCGTTTCCGTGAGGGTATTGTAGCCTCCGTGCGAAAGCACGACGTCCGCTGCCGCATGTGCTATGCGGAGATCTGGCTGCTCAGTCGTAACCCTCACACGCCCCTCAAAGAATATCGACGGCGTCCCAGAAGGAATGTTTCCCATGTAACTCGGGCCCAGAACGAGATCGAAATGGACGCCTGTGAAGTCCTTCGTCAGACTCATCCAGTCATCAAAATTGCGAGTGTTGTAGAACCCCGATCCGGCCGAGCACACAATCCACGAGTCGCCGGGCTTGAGGCCGCGGCGATAGCGGGCCCCCTCAATTTCCTTCTGTGATACGGGCGTGGACACGTAGCCGATGTAGTGCGACTGTGACCTCTCACGATCGGTGAATTGGAGATCTTCGTCCACCTGAGCTGTCCGAGGATCACTGGCAATAACGAGGGCATCATAGAACTGCGTAAGCGCTTCCAGACTAAAGCGGCGAATCGCTCCAATGGACTCGATTCCCAAGATCGACCGTAACAGAATGAACTTCTTAGCATGCGATCGCGCAAGCATGTCAGCGAGCTCGCTGTAATCTCCCGCGGGCAGAATATCCGTCACGATCAGATCCGGCCGAAACATTCTCTCCAACGTGCACAGCAATTGACGGCGAAAGTCCACGCTCTGCTCAGGCGTAAGATCGACGAAAGGCACCTTGCCCCGCTCCGTCGCACGACTTTCAAACAATCCGTCGAGTCCAGGAATGCGAACATACTCGCACTGCTCCGGCACCAAGTTGCCAGCGTAGCGAACGCCTGTTCCGATCAAACATGACGCGGTCGACTGCAGGCTCCGCGCAAGCTTGCATGAACGGCTCAAATGGCCCAAGCCTCGGCCTTCCATGGGGAGGAACAATATCCGCGGCTTCCGTGCCCTCATGCCGTTGCCGCGTGGCGTACCACGTTCAGCCATTTCCGTGATTCATCCTCCGAAAGACTTCTCCGGATCGACGCAATCCTCTGGGGGTCGAGCGGCCGCAAGTTTCCTCGAACGAGCGCAACCATCGCCGCGAGGCGGTTGTAAAAATCTCGGCGGTCACCCGCTCGAAACAAAGACACTCGATCGCTTGCCAGATCCGAGACATCCTCAAGCGAACACGACTGTGGAGCGACAATCGGCATTCCGAGCGCCAAGGCATACAGGGCGCCGTTTGGACTGCCCTCGCCCAGTGAGGCAGAGCAATAGATGCCGCCATGAAGAAGCATGCACTCGACTTCGTCCTTGTTGACGTGCTGGCAAAAAGAAGCGCGTTCGCCAAACTCGGCTCTCCACTCGCGCCTGGCGGCTTCCCAATGGGTTCGTTCGCGGTTTGGAGTTTGGCCGACGATCCGAAGCGTCACGGGATAGCCTTCGGTCAACAAACGACGAAAAGCCCCGACCAGCGTGTGGGTCGATTTCTTGAAGCTGTACCCACAGTCAGACACGAGAGAGACATGCTCATGTCCATTGCGCTCCCAAATTCCTTTGGGGCGGCCAGCGGGCAGACCACCGCTGTAGACGCTCACATTGTGAGAGCGGTCGAACAATCTCTCGATTCTCCGAGCTTGCTCATGACTGCGGACGACGATCCACTCCGCGTTCGCAATGACGAATGCCGCCGACGCCATGCCACTCGGGCTGGCGACATCCCGATTCAAGTCACTGCCTGCCACGCACGCCACGTGCGGCAATCCGAGCTCCTTTGCAATCAGCTGGGCGGTGAAACCAAACTTGGTAAGGAAAAAGGAAATCAGGACATGCCGGTCATCCGGCCTGGCATCAAGCGCCGCTTCGATCCGAGCCTTCAAGAGCAACCGCCTGACCTGGAAGCTCTCCGCAGAGAGACCATTGAATGGGACACACTGCGACCGGGCGGCTTCGACCAACGGGGAGGTCAGAAATTGCTCTTCTTCCGAGAGGTCTTCGACCTGATACGGTGTTTCCGGAACCTGAAGAGCAGGATTGCTTGTATAGACAATGACGGTGATGTTTCCAGCCGCGGCCAGACGCGTTGCGACGCGGTCGACGGTCTCCTGCATCCCGCCGTGCGAAGGGTCGTTTGAAGCTGTTATCAGATGGCAGACGATTGGCAAGGTCGGTGGCCCCTCAATACGCCTTAGTGGACGAAGCCCGTGGCGCGCTGTTCGTCAAGCCACGCCTCAAACATGAGGATCGTCCAAAGAAGGTGCTTCCAGCGGCGTTCACCGGAGAGGTGAAGATTCCATTTTTCTCTGATCGGCTTGGGATCTAAGAAGCCTTCGTTTTTGAGTCGAGTCGGGTCCAACAGCGATTCCGCCCAGTCACGGAGTCCGTTTCTGAGCCAGGTATCAAGCGGTACTTCAAACCCCTGTTTCGGCCGCTCGACGAGTGCAGGGGGCACGTAGCGGTACAACACCTGGCGAAGGAGCCACTTTCGAATTCCAGAGTTCAGTTTCATCTCAAAAGGCACTCGCCATACAAATTCAATGAGATGGTGATCGAGAAAAGGAGTTCTCGTTTCCAGCCCCACGCTCATTGCCGCGCGATCCAGTTTGACGAGCAGGTCGTCCGGCAGATACATGACCGTATCGAGATGCATCATCTGGTTTCTGCAATCATCTGTCTTGATCCACCGGCAAGGATCCGTCAGCGCCGTTGGCGGTTCATTTGCTCCGAGAGCCAGGGCCGCCGGTTCCTTCCACTGCGAAACTCGAGAGCGGTATCGTGCTACGTATTCTCTGGTGTACTCGCCATTCACATGCATCGATGCCGATAGGCCCGGAGGCGCTTCATACCGTCTGTATCCGCAGAACAACTCGTCGCCGCCGTCGCCGGTGAGAATCACGGTCACATCGCGTCGGGCCATAACTGAAATCAACGTGGTCGGAATCTGAGAAGAATCCGAGAAAGGTTCGTCGTACAGGGAAGGAATCCTCGGGAGCAGGGCCAGGGCGTCGTCATGTGTGACATATGCTTCGGTATGATCAGTTCCAAGGTGTTCGGCGACTCTCGCCGAATAAACTGCCTCGTTGGCTTCCTCAAATCCAATGCAAAACGTTTTCACGCGCTTACAGCTCTGCTGTTGCATCAGCGAGACCACTGTCGATGAGTCGATTCCTCCCGAAAGAAATGCACCCAGGGGTACATCCGATTCCATCCGAAGCTTTACGGAATCCGCCAGCAGTTGCTCCAGGTTTTCAGCGGCAGCCTCTGCGGTCGTTGTAAGCGGGTTCGCCAGACCGCGCTCCGCTGCTTCCTTGGACGACCAATAGGTCTCAACGGTCGGCAATGCCCGCGCCTGTGAAGCCCGCACACTTACCACGGTGCCCGCTTTGACCTTGGAAATTCCCTGGTATATCGAGTAGGGAGCTGGGATATACCCATGGCGCAGATATAGCGCGAGCGCATTCCGGTCGACCTCATAGGCAAAGTTCGGATGGACTCGAAGTGCTTTCAGCTCGGAGCCGAACAAGAACGTGTCGCCCGCCCAGCCGTAATACAACGGCTTTTCGCCCAGCCGGTCACGGCCCAAGCGCAGTTTCCGTTCGCTGCGATCCCAAAGAGCAAATGCAAACATTCCATTGAATTTCGCCACCGCCTCATCGAATCCCCATGCAGTGAAGGCCGCAAGCATCACTTCTGTGTCCGAGGTTCCTCGAAAACTGTGCCCCGCCGTCTTCAATTCGTCACGCAGGGAGCGGAAATTGTAGATTTCTCCGTTCACTACGAGAACGTATCGCCCGCAGGCCGACTGCATCGGTTGGTGTCCGGCAGCGGACAGATCGAGAATCGACAATCGCCTGTGGCCCAGTGCAATGCCACAAGAGCAATCAATCCAGACTCCTTCGTCGTCGGGGCCGCGGTGCTGCAAGGTTCGAGCCATCCGGGACACACGTTCCCGCAATTGGTCTCGAGACGTCCCGAGGGAGCAGTCTAGGAATCCGGCGATTCCGCACATGCGAAAGGTAATTCCCGCTGATGAAGGGGAATTGTGTTCTCTTTCCTTCTAGTTGCAGACGCGAAAACTCAGCGACTCATTCGCCTTGATAGCGCCGACCACGATGTCGCCGCGCGGCCCCGGAGGGAATTTCGTCTTGGCTTTGCAGAGGCTTGCGCCATCGGGCGATACTACCGTCACCGCATCGATGGTTTGTGCGCCTCGATTCCGAATGCGGATATACCCTCCCTTGGAATCGAGCGATAAGTTGCGCATTGCGATCACGCGGTCAAGAATCGTGCTGGCCGGTGCGAACCATCCATTCTTCGACGCTACGTAGCGGAGTCGCTCTGAAAGGGGCGCGCGCATCTTGCGCGTGTCCATATCGAGCCATTTCGAGTCCAGGTGCGTATAGACGAGAGCAATCCCGCGATTTCGTTCGAGATCATCGATGTTTGCTACGCTGTACTCCAGAAGGAAGCCATCGCCATCTGCCAGCTTCCATTTGCCAGTGCGTGCGAATATCTTGTCAAAACCGTAGCGCTTGGCCGATTCGTCCGAAAATGGCGCGGCCTTCGAAGCGATCAAGTCGTAGTACTTGGGCGCATCGCTCGCAGGCAGACCCAGTGGGCCGTCTACCCAAACCCACGGATGATAAGAGCGTAGTATCGCCAAGCTGTAGTATTTGCTTCCCAGATTTGCGCCTTCGTTCCCCAGTGTCTCCTGATTCGAGGCGTGGGAGTGTTCCACATAGATCGCAGGTGGATGCCCGAAGACTCGCGTGAAATATTCGAACGCTTTTTGCAATTGCTCTGTCGTGTCCGATGTGTCGCTGGGAGTGTGCATCCCAATTTCGTGTCCCCGCGCGGCGATGTTCAGGTAGAACGCGCGCTCGGCGTCGTCCTCAAGCGGCACGGCTTTGGGAGCCAGAAATCTCTTGCCGGGGTCCGTGATCTGATTCCAACTCGACCAAATCTTGCCTCGATTGGCCCAGTCTGCCCAGAAGACAAAGACCGTTGCCGTGATTTTCATGTTGAGCGCATCAAATTCTTCAAAAAGGGGTGCCAACCTTTGGCTGTATGCGGAATCCGCATCATGCACGATCGTAAAAGCAAAGGTGTGGCCGTTCGGATAGAGACTGAGGCGCCAATCCCCGGCCTTTGTCGAGGAGGCCTGGTTGCGAATGGGTTGTTCAGTAGCTCTGGAAAGGCAGGCGAACGAGACGAACAAGAACAAACACATAGCCCCGCGTGCTAATGCCGAGCGCGTCTTCTGGCTATGGCTCAAATGCTATCCTGGCAAAGAGGCCGCATACTGAACCAACACGCGGGCATTCACATCCGGGTCAGGGCCTAGATGAATGCGACAGACGCGAGAGCGACGAAGAAGGTGCCAGCAGTTCCTGAGCCGAGACATCCCGAGTCCGGACTTCCTCAGAATTTCCCAGCCGCTTGCCTGGAGGATGAATTCGCGGCCATGAAATAGTCCCATCCCCACAACGCAATGCGGGATGCAGGCTCGCAAGCCAGCGGCAATCGCCACTTCTTCAATGGTGCATCCTGGCGCAAACGTTCGTCCTCCGATCATTACCAGCCCCGGCTCGGCCGACGGTGCGACGCGATCTTTGAAATAGCCGTAATTGACAAGATGTTTGGGGCCAAATTCCATTCGCTGAATCAGCCTGCGGTGCTGCGGTGGAATCGAGGACTCCATGCCCGGGAGCAGGCCCAGGCGCAGTGGATAGGCGAAAACCTTCCCCGCTCGGTCTATGAATGGCGAATCGTCCGACAGCAGGCGCACTTCGGGGTACTTCATGAGATGCATGCCCAGCGTGCTCTTGCCTCCCCCCATAGGCAGCAGCACGAGCACTGCTCGGCCATTCACCGTTACGCCGAGCGCATGAATGCGGTGGAGTCCGCGACGGTCCAGATACTCTCCGATCTTTCCGACCAGATACAGGTAGGCCGCCTCATAGAGGAGGTTTTGATCCCGGCTGTAGAACTTCATGTCGCCGGTCGCTTCGTCCTGGATGCCGAGCGCTCGCCCGTGGTAGTCGATGTACCGCTTTCCGCCGTCGCGGTAGACCACGTTTCGAGGCGTATAGACCGAAGCGTCGATTGGTGGCAGACACTGGTAGGGCGGAATTTCATCCAGCAGTTCCAGCTTGACACTCGTCGCGCTGCCGGGCGCGCTGAAAAACGCAAAATCCTCGCGGATTCCCTCAATGGCCTCCGGCGCCGTGCTCCGAATAGAGAAACGAAATCCGTAGACGTCGAACGCAAAGGCACCGGCCGCTTCCGCAATCGGAGCTGTTGCCGGTGACAGGCTCAATAACCTCGATTGGCTCGCATGCATATGTGGAGGCGTGCTGTTCTAGAGTTCCACGCAGCCGAAGCGCAGAGATCCGGCGATCTTTCCGGCCTTTTTGCCGGAATTGAACGTCGCGTCGTACAACGTA
>Ga0187780_10001333_pt1 | contig 18621 bp, 19 predicted proteins | sample 1015_Q2_SP10_20__FD_132429 | JGI IMG/M metagenome (GOLD analysis project Ga0187780, IMG submission 132429) | Tropical peat soil microbial communities from peatlands in Department of Meta, Colombia - 1015_Q2_SP10_20_MG | ecosystem: Environmental > Terrestrial > Soil > Wetlands > Peat | place...
CCTCCCTGTAACTTGAGTGCTAGACGACAATCAATGCGCGGTTAAATGGCATGTGTTCAATTCGAGCATTCGTACCTGCGCGGTGCCTTTGTGCCGCCGTAGGGTCGGCCGGAAAAGCTTTTGGAAACGCAAAATCGGAAGGGCATGAGAACGTCTCTCGGCTTTCTCCTCGAGCCCAAGCCCCGGCTGGCTTCAGCTCGCTAGGCATGCTCGCCCCTTGGGTGCGGCGATCGGCGAGCCCTGTACCTCAGGCGGTTTAGACGCCAACGCTCGTAGTTAAATGGGCGTGGGGATCCACAAGCTTTAGCTTTACGGGTCGGCAAGCCGGCGCAGCGGGCCACTACGATATATTCTGCAGGGAGAGTGCGTCTTGGCCTGTCTCTCGTTGAAAAACCTTCACGTCTCCCGCCCACTCAGGGCTCAACCGGCGCGCCCGAGATGAGCCGTATCCCATTTCGCGTACGACCCATGCTCCCTGCGCTCGTACGCAAGCCCTTCGACATGCCGGGCTGGGTGTTCGAGGAGAAATACGATGGGGCTCGGATCTTGGCGTACAAGGAGGGAAGCAGCGTTACTCTGCTGTCGCGCAATGCGAAAGACCGCACTGAGAGTTTTCCGAACATCGCCAACGCCGTCGCAAATCTTCAGAACGACACATTGCTGCTGGACGGAGAAGTGGTCGTGTTCGATCGCCAAGGCATTTCCCGCTTTCAGCTTTTGCAGGAATTGAAAGCTGAACCGCGGTACGCAGTGTTCGACTGCTTGTACAGAGATGGTGTTGATCTTCGCGACGCGGCGCTAGCTGTGCGCCGCACGGCTCTGGAGAAAACCGTCAAAGCGTCTTTTAAAGATGGCGCCACGGTTTTCCGATCGGTCATCGTTGCGCCGAACGGACTCACGGCCTTCAAACTGGCCGAGCGGCGGGGCTTTGAGGGCATCGTTGCGAAAGACATGTCCGCGCCTTACATCGAAGGCCGTTCAGCCAGCTGGCTGAAGGTCAAAGTACGTCAGGAAGACGAATTCATCATTGTTGGCTTTACTGCGCCAGCAGGGTCCCGCGAATATTTTGGTGCGCTCCTGCTGGCAGCATTTGATGGCGGGCAGCTGCGCTACCTTGGCAAGGTAGGTACGGGCTTTACTCAGAAATCGCTCGCCCGTCTTTTCCTGGCTTTTCAACCTTACGTCACAAAGAATGCTGCCGTCGTTGATCCGCCGAGAGAAAAAAACGTCACATACCTATCTCCTCGTCTGGTCGCGGAAATTGCGTATCAGGAATTGACGGCCGACCACAGGCTTCGTCAACCTGTTTTTCTCGGCCTGCGGGACGACAAGAGCCCGCAGGAGATCATGCTCCCAGTGGCAAGGTGACCATGGAGACGTTTATGACGCAACCAGATAATGGGTTCCGGCCAGGTTGAGGGGTGTCCAAAACGGCTCTTGAATCTTTCGTAGTGCAATTCGTCAATCCAAAAGTCTGCTTCTATGATCGAAATCAAACCGTATATCTTCGATTTCGTTAAGTTGACAAATCTGAATTCGAGATAGCGCTGCATCTTGCGGGTCATCGACTGGCCACCGCAATGGCATCATTGATCCGCGCGCTTCCAACAAGTGCTAGCCTCATGCGCCTAGATGTAGTTTCCGGAGCCAAGCAACCGAATCCGTCACTTTTTCAGAACGGCGATTTTCTCTGGCCCAGAAAACCAGGAGACTATGTCCCCTACGTGGCGCGGATCGAGCCGCAACGGCCGGACCAGCAACGAGTCGATGCGGTTCTCTGGGAAGCGGAGCGCGACAAATACCTTCAGTTTCTTTCGCGATTGCCCAGTCCGGACTCGGTCGATCTTGAGCGCAAACGTCTCTTGGGCAAGCTGACATTTCGCAATTTTCTTGACCTATACGAGTCCGATCCCGACCCACAGCATGCCGGAGCGATCGAAAGCGAAGGAAAGGGTCTTTCGGTTGGACACGTGGGGATCGTTGAGCTTGACGAGCAACATCAGCCCTGGGTCATAGAGGCTGTTCTGAAGGTCGGCGTGCGCCGCATTTCTTACGAGCAATGGATCGAGCAGCGCAAAGATAATCTCGTTTGGCTGGGACGACTGGCCGACCAACCACCAGAAAATCGCAACGAGATTTCAGCCCAGGCGAAAACGTACCTTGGTACGCCGTACGACTTCTGGAATCTCGATTTGGACGATACGAGAGGTTTTTACTGTTCAAAGCTCGTTTGGCTATCGATATTTCGCACCCTTGACTTTGGCGTGGATGGGAACGATGACCCACATCGTAGCTTTTGGTTTTCGCCCAAACAGCTGTTCAATGCAAAAACGGTGCAGCACGTTTTTGCCCCTGCCGGGGATTATCTGATCTAACTAGAGCAGATGGCGTGAACTCGTACAAGCCCACCAGCAACACGGGCCTTGCAGCATATTTTTGGAATTAGCGTCCCTAAACGAGCCCAAATCGCGTACTCGCGCCCTGCGCCGCGAGCCCGCTTTGCAAAGGAAAACCTGCTCTGAAAAGCGCCCAAACTGCAAAGTTTTCGGACTCGTTACTGAAGTAATCGCATCGCGTAAACCAAAACTTTTGTGAGAGGTGTGCAATGCGTGTTTATATGCCGGGAGAAGAATGGGATGCGGGCGATTTTCCAAGACTTCTTGCCATCGGTGATTCTTGGTTTTGGTACCCGAAGAACAATATTCTTGAGTCGATTATCCGAGCTCCTTCGGTGAAAGATCCTTATACGACGATACAGGCTCTAGGGTACAACGGCGCAGACATCGGCCAATTTGTCGGTAACGGCAAATACGCAAAGAGTTTTCACTATGAATTAGAGAAAGGATCCCAGTACTACGAGGCCATACTCATCAGCGGGGGTGGTAACGATGCGGTCGATTACGGACTCACCCTCAAAAAGGATTGCCGCAGGTTTTCTACGGCCGAACAGTGCATGGATCCTGCGGGTCTGGACAACCTCTTGAGGATAATTTCAGGGTCGGTTGGACTAATGATCCACGATATCCGCTGGGCGTTTAACAAACACAATAAGAGCGCCAAGATCCTTCTTCATGGATACGACTATCCGGTACCGGACGGTAGAGGTTTTCATATAAAAGATAGAAAAATGGCCGGCCCCTGGTTAAAGCCTGCACTTGACGCGGCTAAAGTCGACTCCGACAACATGCCGCTTAGGCTGTCTATTTGTCGACACTTGATCGACATGCTCTACATAACCCTCGCACGCTTTGAGCGACCATCTGAGGGTATCTTTTGCATCAATAGCCGAGGAACGCTGAGAGACGGCCCCGATTACAAGAAAGACTGGGATAACGAGCTACATCCCACGCCTTCCGGATTTCGAAAGATTGTTGACAAGTGCTGGGTGCCTGTCTTGCGAAGCATCGGATACGCGAAAGCGTAAGGGCGCTTAACCCGTCGAGCCACCTGCTCCGGGCAGCCCGACGCGCACCGGCGCAGGCATATGTTGCTAATCGATTAGGCAGCAAGGACGAGACCATTTCGAAACGCTTTCGTGCCAGCATCGGGAACAGGCAGCTGTAGGGTTACCGGCAAAGTTTGGTGATGCAATGTCCCAAAAACACCGGCAATGCAGATCGGGGCTAGCGCTAAGGACACGGCTGCTAATTTTTCACTCGCCGCTATCCTTGCCTCGACCACGGAAATCTGGCTCGATGGCCGCCTTCGCCTATTTCACCCCACACCAACCCGGATCGCTCGCCAGGGCGCGTGGCTACTACTCGTGCGCGTCTCCGCCGGCGCTACCACGCCGAGTCTCTTTGGGTGCCTTAAGATGGCTCCACATTCTGAGACTGGATTCTTCAGCAAACCAGAAGTTGTTCAGCGTCCTCCTACGATACAGGCGGCAACAACGCTGACAAAAGCTTAGCCGATCCGTACGGGGACAAATGATTGTTGTCAAAGTAAAGAAGTTTGCGTTCCTTCGCCTCAATTGCCGAACATTTTTCAGCGCTACAGAGCAGCGATAGGGGATCGAAGACCTTCACGCTCGGAAACTTCAGGAGCGTCCGCGCGAACGCCTCCCGATACGATCTTTGCCGAAGATCTACCTCGCTTCGCGAGATCGAACACTTTCTTTGCAGCAGCCTCACGGGACGGACGCATGACTCGGGCGTGAAATCCAATTCGGGCACCTGTAGTACCAACGTGACCGTCTTCGCCTTGCTTGCTAGCGCGTACAAAGTTTTTGTCAGTCCATATTCAAGAATCGACGGGAAATCGCGCGCCTCAACCGAGGATTCGTCCCCTGTTTTCCTAATTTCGACGTAACCTGGGAGCATCGTTCCTTCCACAGCGGGTGCTTCGCCCGACGCATAAAAGGCATATCGGCCAACCAAGTAAATATTGTTAACTGTGCGCCCTTGAGTTGCACGGCCTACAACTTCCTCGACGTCGCAATGCTGAGAAACCCCGTGTTTGAAGCGTTCGACTCCCCAGAACGGCGGGCACCCGGGACGGCTGATTACAACAAAATTCTTCCGCCAAAGAGCGTTATCGCCGTTCAGAGCCCCCGCACCTCGGGCGAATGCCCATGCGTGGCTATCCCCGATGACAACGTCGATTGGTTCATTTGGCACTTGGACCGCAGAAACGTAACATGTGTCATCGTCGTTCAATCCAAGTAGCTTTGCATCGCATCGCCTCAACAAGCCAAGCCACGGATGATCGCCACCCGAAGTCATCCGATAGCCTGAATCCCGGGCAACCAGAATTCCCGTAAAGGTCGCGCCTCCAAGGATGGCAACCACTGCCATCGTCGCCGCAAGCGCGGCGACCTTCTTACGCAATGAAATCGAATGCAAACCAAACCGAATTGGTTTTTCGACCCATTCATACGTCGCATAAGCCAGGAGAAATGCCAAAGCCACTGCACACGCGATCAAACGCCCGTCGTCCGGTGGTGGCTCAACGGTACGCACGAAGGAAAGGAGCGGCCAGTGCCACAGATACAGCGGATAGCTAATCAACCCTACAAACACAACCAACTTTTGAGCGAGAAAGCGCCGATTAAGCCAAGGGGTCTCACCAGCCGCGATTGAAAGGAAAGCGCCAGCGGTCGGCACAAGGGCGCGCATCCCCGGATAGGGTTGATCGCGATCGAACAAGAGTGTCGAACCCACGATCAACAACAGTCCCACTATCGATAGGATGTTCGATATCCATTCTTCGCTCTTGACGTTTCGCCCCAACGACTGCGCGCGTGTCAGTCTGCTAAGCCATTGTGCGAAAAGTGAAACCGCAGTCGCCCCCTTGTACTCCGCCCAAGCCAGCATCGAGCCAAGAAGCAATTCCCAGAATCTCGAAAATGGCAAATAAAACGTCGCGGCAGGGTCCGTTCGAATCAGCTTAATGTCTGCCAAGAACGAAGCGCCGAGAGCGAAGGCGACAACCACTATTAAAGGAAGGTCCAACCCGAGAATAAGAAGAACGAGCAAAGGCCAAACAATATAGAACTGTTCTTCGATACCGAGAGACCATAAATGCAGCAACGGCTTCAGTTCGGAGGCCGTATTGAAGTAATTGGCCTCCCCAAGAAGAAGAAAGTTCGACAGGAAGGTTGCGCCTCCAACGATGTGCTTTCCGAGGCTTTGAAATTCACGTTCAAGTAGAACGAAGTGCCCGCATAGCCAGCAGGCGAGCAAAACGAGCACCAGAGCGGGAAAGATCCTTTTTATTCTGCTGAAATAAAAATTTCTCAGCAGATGAGGCTGCCCGGCTTTTCTAAAAATGATGCCGGAGATCAAGTAGCCCGAGATAACAAAAAACACATCAACGCCGACGAACCCCCCAGGGATCCAGCCCGCATGGAATCCAATAACAGCGAGGACAGCAATGGCCCGCAGGCCGTCGATTTCAGCCCGGTATCGGAATTCTTGTTGCATTCGTGTCCTTACTCCTGACTCTGATGCCAACGTTGTGAAGGGTTGTCGGACCCCCAAACAAGGGAACCACGGGTGCAGTCAACCGAGGCGGGCTGTTATTGCGGTTCGACATTGGGCGGTGCAGGCAGGGCGGCATGCGGGCAACGCGGAGCGGCAGGCCGCGGGGATGTCGCCATTGAGCCAAACCCCCAGCTGCTCCTTGAACGGTGCCAGTTTGCTCGGCAGCGCAGCCCGCTCCGGGTATTTCGGATGGACCATCGCCCCCGTTGTCTGCTATTTCGCTGCCGTCGTGCGCGAAATCCCTACGATTTTGGAGGCCGCTTGTACTGACACGCCTTCCCGGTGCGCCGCCCTCCGCAACTTGCTCGATGTGCCCACGTCGATTACTCCGCACAGCTCGCATAGCAAATGTTCGTAGTTGTAGTGCCGTGGAAGTGTGCACAGGTGAAGGAGCTGCGCGCTGGCTCGCCGAAACTGGGAGCGTTTGGGCTGGGTTACGGGTTCAAGGACGTGTTGGGCGACATGACGCGACACGGCCATTGGACCCACATCTCGGAGCACATTCTAAACATTATCTAGACACGAACTCTAGACACGAACCTACCGCAGATTTTGTTTTTAATGCTAGCCATTTAATATTTTTGGCGTCCCCAAGGACCGGCAAAACCCAATTACGGCGCGGTTTTCCGGCCATCCCTCGGTCAACCCGGCTACGGACCCGCCTAGCCAAGCAGGCTGCGGAGAAATGCACGGACACCGCCAGTAGGTGAGTGAGACGGATCTGTCTCTTTCCCTCTAAAAACGCGCCATTTGCGTCTACTGCCCGTCACTTGACCCATCAATCCCTTCGCGATGGTCTGAGACGGCGTGCGACGGGAAGTCTTGAACGGCGCTCGCCCTCGCCTACTTCACCCCGCTCGGCGCCGGATCGCCAGCCAAGGCGCGCGGCTGCTATACGCGCGGGTTTCGAGAGGCGCTAGCAAGCCCAGCACCTGCTACGCGAGCAAGGAGCAAGGTGGTCGGCGGCAAGTAATTAGCCCGCCGCCCATGGGCTGCGTGTTTTGACAGCGCGAGCCCCGGGGCTGATGGCGAGTGGCCAGCGTGCTTCTCACCGTGGTCGCAAGCCATGGCGCCAGTCATCGTTTGAAATCGACCGACGACCTCAAGACAGCCGAGCAAAAAGAGTTGTGAGCCATCGTTCCTTCCGCCCAAAGCCAAGACCGGCAACGAGCGCTAACCTATATAAACCAGATCTCCGCCAGGCGAAGAAGCGGACATGGCGTAACTGCATAATCGGCCAGGACCTGACTGTCGCGACGGCCCTCCAATTCGCCACAGACCGGTCATTCATAAGGTGAAAAAACCGATTCTCTCGGTCGGCGTTGTGTGACTTCTGTCAGTTGGCAACGCGATGTGCGGGCTGGCGCACCAGCGCTGGGGTGTCGGTAGTGTGCCTCCAATTGTCCCCGCGAACCCGTCTCGATTTTGGTAAAGCAAAAGCAACTTGGATTGCGTCGCCACAGAGCACTTCCGGAAGACTCTGAATCAGCCAAACGCAAAGTAACGCTTTTCATCGCTCGTGCAAATGCAAGAAGCCTTTAGGCCCGTCAGGTCATACGAATCGATGCCGCATGCGTTAGCTCAAGGGCACTAGTGACCTCCAGCGACGTCCTTCTATCCATTGGGGAGTGCATCCTGGGACGATCGTTTGGCTGTAGGGAGACGAAGCGATGCGCTATCCCGAAAAGGCGCGAGCACAAGCAAAACTTGCCTTTTGCCCGTTCGCTTGCGTAGGATCCGCAGCAGCCATTGCGATCGCGCTGGCTTACCGCAACCTCGACGCAGTTTTTTACGGAAATCGGGTATGGAGTTTAAGGATTACTACGCGACGCTCGGGGTACCGCGCAGTGCCACGCAGGACGAAATTAAGCGCGCATACCGCAAGCTTGCGCGCAAATATCATCCCGATTTGAATAAGCAAGCGGACGCGGAAGCGCAGTTCAAAGACGTCGGCGAAGCATATAAAGTCCTGGGCGACCCAGAAAAGCGAGCCGCCTACGACGACGTCGGGCAGCGCTATCGAAGCGGACAAGAATTTTCTCCGCCACCAGGCTGGGACGGCGGTGGCTTCGAGTTCAGCGGTCGGGACTTCGGCGCCGGTGAGGCCGACCTGAGCGAATTCTTCCAGGCGCTGTTTGGCCGCGGCGCCGCATCGGCACGCATGCATCACGGCATGCCAACCGCAGGTGCCGACCATCATGCAAGAGTTTCCATCGACGTGGAGGACGCGTATCACGGCGCGCGGCGCACCATTTCGCTGCGTGTGCCGATTCTCGACACCCAAGGCCACCTGCACGTCCAAGAGCGCCAGCTGGAGGTCAACATTCCCAAAGGCGTACGCGCGGGTCAACACCTGCGGTTGGCCGGCCAAGGACGAGCCGAAGGCGGTGCGACCGGGGATCTGTACCTGGAAATCGCCTTTCGTGAGCATCCCCACTTTCGCGTCGACGGCCGAGATATATATGTCGATTTGCCGCTAGCCCCCTGGGAGGCGGCGCTAGGAGCGACAGTTTCCGTGACGGTTCCCGATGGCACCGTGCAGTTGAGCGTGCCACCGAATTCTCCTTCGGGACGCAAGTTGCGGCTCAAAGGCAAGGGAATTCCCGGCAAGCCGGCCGGCGATCTGTACGCCGTAGTACTTATCACGGCGCCGGCGGCACAGACTGAGGCACAAAAGGCGGCGTACGCCGGTTTGGCGCGAAGCTTCGCCGATTATCATCCGCGCACCGCATAGGAGTTGAAGCGTGTCCGAGCCCAATCCCACTGCTGCCGAGACGACGATTGTCGATGAGCAGGTGCTATTTACGCTCGCCGAGCTGTGTCGCGCCTGCAATGCAACGAGTGCGCAACTCACCGTTCTTATCGAAGAAGGCGTGTTAGAACCCATTGGCAGTGCTCCAGAAGACTGGCGTTTCCCCGGCCCGAGTCTGCCGCGGGCGCGCACCGCGCTGCGTCTGGCTCAAGATTTTGACTTGGAGGGCCCGGGAATCGCCCTAGTCCTCGATCTGCTCGATGAGATGGAAAGTTTGCGCGTGCGCCTGCGCCGGGCTGGATTACGCTAGGGTACGCCCCGCAAGCAACAGCCTTCCCTCGGTTTTCCGCTTGAGCAGGAGCAGCCCACCCTATTCGCAGTCACGCGTTTCTTTTTAAAACGTTCCCGCGCGCACCTTGCGCGCAGTGGTGCGCCCGCGCATGTCGGGCGTAAGCGCATTTGTCGATAAGCCAGGGCTACTCTTTGGCGAGAAGGTAAATTGCTTTATCTTTGTCGGTGTTGTACCGCGAAATCGCGACGTACCCCTTTGCACCGAGCAACGGGAGCTTGTGTTCCCCGGTCCTGAACTTCAGCTCACCAGTCGTGTAATTGCCAAAAGGCGCACCTTCATCACCCGCTGCGCCATTCTTGACCTTAATGCTCCTCGCAGCGGGAGATTCTGCGGACGCTACCTCTACGAGCCTATCCGATTAGGCCATTATCGCCTCCTCGAAGTGTCGGTTCGCATGTAGCTTCCCAGCGGCGGTAGTGCGACGTTCTGCGCAATCTCACGCGCGGCCTCCAATTTCGTCAATGTGGCGCAGCAAATCGGCCGGATCCTCGTAAACCCGAATGGCACCCGCACGTTCGAGCTCATCTTGCCCGTAGCCGCCGGAGAGCACTCCCACACCCAAACCTCGCGCGCGCCGTGCCGCAAGCATGTCCCAAATGCTGTCCCCGACGATTACGGCCGACTCAATGCTCACTTTGAGCCGATCGGCTGCGGCTATAAACAGATCCGGGTCCGGTTTCGCGCGGCGCACGTCATCTCGAGTGATGACCACGGTATTGGCGCAGTCAAAACCTAACAGATCAAGATTGCATTTTGCCGTGGCCATTCTGCCGCTCGTAGCGATTGCCCATGGGATGCGTATGCTTGTGAGATGTTCAAGAAGGCGACGCGCACCAGGAAGTGGACGGATCCATTTCGACATGCCGACGTAGGCCTCGGCGTGGTGCTTCTGTAAGTCATCAAGCAGGGCGGGCGTAATCTCGCGGTCAATCTCCCGAAGGAGCATCTCTGTAAACAGGCCACCGCTCATGCCAATGCGGCGATGGATGCGCCACACCGAAAGGTCGATGCCCGATACGTGCAGCGCTTGCTGCCATGCCGCAACGTGCTGATAGACGCTGTCGACCAGTGTTCCGTCCAGATCGAAAAGAAAGCTTATGTCGCGGTTACTCACGAATTGGCTCCGAAAGAAGCTCTCGGATAAAGCTGAAGGCGCTTAGCACTGTCGCCAGTTGACTTTCGCGAATGCTACGCCGAAGGAAAAGACGGGCTGAGCCCACGGCGCGATTCGCTACACGCGAATGCCTAGGAATAGGGACAAGGACCGCCCTTGTTTCTAGCCGGTCGCAGGATTAGCTCGCGGTAGGTGACGCAGGGTCACACTATCGCTCAGCGTTTGCTTTTCAATTTGTATGCGAGTTTCCTGGCCCTTTGGTGACTTAATCATCCCCTTCCAATACGCGCCCAGATCACCGGTGATCTCGAAGGAGGTGTTCGTTCCGAATAACCAGTACGGGTCACCAACCTTCGCCATCATTGCATCTTCGATCCACAGTTCATTGTCGGCCATCTTCAATCTCCAAGACCTCAATTGTTTGTCGTACCGGGACGCTGCGTCTAGGAAAAAGCAACTGCAGCCGGAAGCAAATTGGCTAGCCGTGCCTTCAACATTCGGTCTCGAATGCGCGGCAGGCGAATGTGCCTATCGACCAAGTGGCGCACCATCAGCCTTTGTGCGGGCAGGTCGATTATGGCTATTGGCTAGACAAACGGCCATGGCAGTGCGAAAACTCTAAGCCCTCATGACGCGTTCAGGCGATCGTGCTGATAAAGACCCCCCGCACGGCGAGAATTAAACATGAGCTGGGCTAGGAGTCGAGTGCGGCAGCCCCCTCGTCGGGTTCAACGATCGGTAGGTCGACGCGAGCAACGCGCTGAAACCCTCTTACGCCAGGGGCTGCGGAAGCCGGCGGTTTGACCAGTGGCTTGCCTCCGTTGCCAGCAATGACCAAAATGCAATCAATGTTTCATTGAGCAGCACCGTAGCTAGCATGACGATCCGCGACATTGATGGGTGAACGTGACCGAAGCGTCAAATCGGCGGCGCTGGCGCGCCAACATGCTGGGCGAGGTCGACAGCGCGGCACTGTACGCCGCGATGAGCTCTGCCGAGAAGAATCCGCACATCGCGGAGGTGTACCGGCGACTCGGCGCTGTCGAGGAGGCGCATGCCGAATTTTGGCGCAAACGCATTATTGCCGATGGGGAAAGCCCACCGAGCGCGGCCCCGAGTTGGCGTGCGCGCATCATGATCTGGCTGGCACATCGCTTCGGCGCGAAGACGGTGCTGCCGCTGGCCGCCACCTTGGAGACTATCGACCGCGGCCAGTACGACGCTCAGGCCGAATCGAGCGGAACGCCGATGCCATCCCAGGAGCGTTCGCATGCGCGTTTGCTAACCCGGCTGGCGGGCAAGGACACTGCGGTTTGGAGCGGAGCGCTCTTTTCCGAGCTTGAAGGACGCCATGGCGCGGGCGGAGGCAACGCCCTGCGAGCCGCAATCCTCGGAGCGAACGACGGGCTGATGTCCAACCTTAGCCTGGTCATGGGAGTTGCGGGAGCAGCGTTTTCGCAGCATACGGTGCTGGTCACGGGAATTGCCGGGCTGCTGGCCGGGAGCTTCTCGATGGCATTGGGCGAATGGCTGTCGGTGCAAAATGCGCGCGAGCTGTATGGCAAGCAGATCGCCACGGAAGCGGACGAGCTGGCCCAAGTGCCGGACGAGGAAAAGGAGGAGCTCGTCCTGATTTACGAAGGAAAAGGTTTGTCGCCGGTCGAGGCGCGAGCGATCGCCGAGCGCGTGCTCAAGAACAAGACCACCGCGCTCGACACGCTGGTGCGCGAGGAGTTGGGCATCAACCCTGAGGATCTTGGCGGCTCGGCCTGGGCGGCAGCGGCTTCTTCGTTCCTGGTTTTCAGTGTTGGAGCCCTGGTGCCCGTGCTCCCGTTCCTCGCCTTGCGATCGAGCGCCGCCGTCGCAGCGTCGATTTCGGCAAGCGCCGCTGCGCTGTTTCTGGTCGGAGCGGGGACCAGCCTGTTCACCGGACGGGGGGCCATTTTTTCGGGCGCGCGTCAACTCGTCTTCGGCGTTGTTGCGGCCGCCGCAACCTACGGGGTAGGTCGCCTGGTCGGCGCCGCGGTCGGAAGCTAGGAGCAAACTCCAGGACGAAGACCGCCTAGCGAGACAACGCCGAACCTGGGCCGTTAATTGGCTGCATCCCGATGCCGGCTGATTGCCGATTGCGAGTATCTCAACGGAAGGCCGCATGGTAGGCCCGCTCAACTGGCGAATAAATGGAGAGAGACGATGGCCAAGAACGTGATCTGTCTTTGGTATGACGGCACAGCAGAAGAAGCTGCCGCGTTCTATGCCCAGACTTTCCCGGACAGTGCCGTGACAGCGGTTCACCATGCTCCCCGCGATTACCCGGGCGGCAAACGGGGGCAGGTGCTCACGGTCGAGTTTACGGTGGTGGGTGTACTCTGCCTCGGCCTGAATGGCGGCCCGGCTTTCAAGCACAACGAGGCCTTTTCGTTTCAGATCGTCACCGAGGACCAGGCTGAGACCGATCGCTACTGGAATGCCATCGTCGAGAATGGCGGCGCCGAGAGCGCATGCGGGTGGTGCAGGGACAAATGGGGTTTGTCCTGGCAGATCACCCCACGCGTACTGCTGGAAGCAACGACCGATTCTGATCGTGCGGCCGCGAAGCGCGCATTCGAGGCGATGATGAAAATGAAAAAGATTGACATCGCCACCATCGAAGCAGCACGACGCGGTTCGGCTCTCCCCTAGAGCGCACGCTGGTTTGCCGGCAGGAGCGTGACCGGCTTGCCGTCTGACGATCTGGCGGGCTGCCGCGCTGACGACTGATCACAACCGCAACGGCGAGTATCCCCGCAGTAATGACCATGGTGCGTATTAGACGGCTACGAGCATTCACGAACTCTCTGTCAAGGTCATTAAGCTTGCCAAGAGAGGTGAACGCGGCGTACATTTTTGTTTGAAGTTTGAAAGCGAGTAGAGAAGGCAACTCACTGAGTTAAGGTGGCCGTTACCGACACTTACCGATGTTTAGTGTCCGCACGAGCTCTTCGTCGAAATCGGCCGGACCAGTAAGCTAAGTGCTCCTAAGCGCAAAATACGCGGAGACGGACTCCGCCCGCTCCGCTCTGGAAGCTTGCCATTTGCCCCGCCCATCACTTGACCCATCAATCCGGTTGCGATGGTCTGAATTGGCATGCGAGGCTAGGCCCACATGGTGCCCGCGCTCGCCTACTTCAACCCGCCTCGCCCCGAATCGCAGGCGAGGGTGCGCGGCGGTCGCGCACTCCGGGATCGATATGGCGCGAGTTTCACAAAAAAAAGTGGAAGACGCGCAAGTCATTATGTAAACCAACAGCCTGAAATAGCTACCCTTCTCGGCAACGTAAAGGCAGATTTTTGCTGCTGTCCACCGCGCGATCACTTGGGGAAACCACAAGAAAGCGGCCAATGCACCTCAAGACACCTCTGCGCTCGGCGGCGCGCGCAATCGGATCGAATTTTTCGCCACCACCCAAAGAGCATCGACACACTCACTTGCAGGGCCGGTTTGCTGCCTAGCCGAAGGCTCATCAACGGCACATCTCGCCATCCCCCCGTTATGGATGGATCACGGCACCAGAGTCCCGCACAACTTCGGGATCATGGCCCGGGTCTCGCGGGAACCTTCTGCCATGCCGTTGCACATTGGTTCACATGCGGGTAATACGAGCGGGAATCCGGGCAGTAATACCAATACGACGGTGGAGGCGGCAAAGACTCGCCGACGGGCGGCGCCGCATATTCATACGGCATGTCTGCTGTCCCGTATCCGTACCAGTACGGATCCCAAAGAGGATCGTAAAAACCTAGACCCCAGCCGCAACAACCGTAATACCCGCCGCCGTACCAGCCACGGCCATACCATCCACCCCAGCCACCATCGCGTCCATGCCAACCTCCCCAGGCGCCGCCGTGCCCACCCCAACCACCGCCTCGTCCGCCACCCATGCCGCCGCCGTGACCACCGCCGCCACCATGTCCACCATATCCGGCTGCCGACCCGCATAGGAGCAATAGGCCGCAAGCAACAATGCTGCCAAAAATTGCATATGCCTTCTTCATGTCGATACCTCCCGGGCTGAATGTACGCGAGCAAATCGTGTAGGTCAGCCCACAAAATACTGCGGCGACCGCAGCCCTCTCACAACGATCGCTATTTCCAACGTTTGTTAGACATTGCGCTAGGGAATTTCTCTCTGCGATCTCTCTCGTGAAATGGAACAAATCGTTACCACCATCCGCGCTTGCAAAAATTTACCGAGGGCGTTACTCCGGCGATCCGACGCGCGCAATTAGCGCGGGAACCGAAAGCGCATGGACCTTGCCCATATTTGCGTGGCCACTCAATTAAGCGCAATAGACGCCCTGCAGTACACAGATCGGTCGAAGCACCCTGGGGTCGGAATGTGCAGATTGCGCAAACGATCAGTGAGGAGCCGCACCTTTCTGAAACGAGCGATCACGGGAAAGGTGCGGGGTGCAGTAGCGGTCCCAGTCGCAGCTCTTGCCCAGGATGTTGTGACCGACGACAGATGCTCTTTGCATCGCCATAAGAAGAGTCGGGCCATAAAGAAACCTGTCGGCAATAGACAGATCGTGATCGAGAAGGCGGACGAGCGGCTGCGCGGATTCCTCCAGTTCTCGGATGCTCTCAAGATTGCAAAGGATTTCCTTGGGCGTTGCCTTGCCCGGCAGGCTCGATTGCGTCGAGACGCAGTCGCGTGCGAGCGCGCCTATCTCATCGAGAACTGCTTCAAGCAGTTCTCGCGCGTCATATTCCATTTTCCTTGGCATGATCAGACTTTCCGGTAAAGGTACTCCGTACCAGATGCCGGCCAAGGTCGCGTGCCACTCTCACGCGGTAGCAGTGCTCTCGTCGGCCGGTGTACGGGTACCGGTTCCGCTCCAGCGATTATCTGCCGGAGTCGCAAACGAACGCGTCACAGTCGATTGCTGCGCAACAAGGCTGGCAAGCGACACGGAATGTAGGAAATCGACCATGTGGTGGTTCAAACTTGTCCACAAGTCATCCGTCATGCAACGGCGATCATTGGTAACGTTGGTTTGTACTGCGCACTGCGTGGCATCGAGTGGCTCATCGACCGCGAAGATAATGTCCGCAACTGAAATGTCGGTTGCCGGCTTCCCAAGGCGGTACCCACCGCCCGGTCCACGGCTGCTTTTGACAAGACCGTGACGGCGCAGTCTGCCGAAGAGTTGCTCGAGGTACGAAAGTGATACGGTCTGCCGCTGACTAATTCCGGCAAGCATCACCGGTCCCTTGTGCTGCCGCATCGCTAAATCAATCATCGCCCCGACAGCAAACCGACCCTTGGTTGTCAATCGCATAGGTACTCCTTTTTCGTTGACTCCCCCAAAAGAGCAAAACCGAAGTATTTGCTCTTTTCGATTTCTTTCACGACCAATCTTTCACCTTCCTCGTTGCACATTAAATAGAGGTACTGCGTAAGGGCTTCCCTTATAGCCGAGAAGGAACAAGAGCCCAAAATGAACTAAGCGTGCTTAGTCAAAGGATCGCCGTGGGAGCAGCACGACTTAGGCGGCGTGCCAAGAGGCTGGGGGAATGTTCAGGAGTATCCCGAGCTTGCGGAACTGCGCCCCCGCGCTTTGGTCTGAGAAACTTCAGTGGCAGCAATGTCTCAAAGTCGAGATCAACGGAGCGCAGTTCTGTTGCGGGCCGTCTGATTGTGGAGCCCTTGGCGGGAGGAGCGATCGATGAGTGCGACTCAGGTTGCACGATCCAAATGGCTAACAGCGCTCGCCATCTTTGCGGTCGCAATGCGCTGCCTGGCACAAACGACGTCGCCATTGCCGCCCGTACCACCTGACAGCCCTCCAAACTTCATTCAAGCTGCCAACGGTGCGCCGGCGCCTCTTCTTTCGCCTGCTCAGCTCGAAGCACTTGTAGCGCCGGTAGCCCTGTATCCGGACCCGTTGCTTAGCCAGATCCTGGCAGCGAGTACCTATCCGCTGGAGATCGTCGAGGCGTCGCGCTGGCTGAGCCAAAACCGCTCCCTGCAGGGCGCCACGCTGGTCGACGCCGCGCGCACTCAAGGCTGGGACCCGAGTGTCGCAGCGCTGGTTGCTTTTCCGGACATGCTGAAAAACCTGGATCGGGACATTCGCTGGACCGCGAGCCTTGGCAACGCGTTTTTGGCGCAGCAAGGCGATGTTATGGACGCAGTGCAGCGCCTGCGTCGGCGCGCGCAAGCAAGCGGGGCTCTGCGATCGGGTCAAGAAGAAAGGGTAACCACCGAGACACAGGGCACCCAGAGTGCCATCGACATCGAACCGGCCGACCCACAGTTCATCTACGTTCCACAGTACGACCCAATGTCAGTCTGGGGTCCGCCCGTGGAGGGGTACTACCCGCCAGCCTGGTACCCGGGTATCGCGTTCGGCTTCGGATTTGGCGCCGGTATTGGCATCAATGCTTTCTTCGGTGGCTGCTGCGGCTGGATTGGCGGTGGTTGGGGATGGGGCTGGGGTCCGCGCTGGTTCGACCGGTCCATCTATGTCAACAACTACTTCATGAACCGCTACGGCTATCAAGGTTTCGGCCGAGGCAGTTTTCGTCCCGACGGATCCTGGCAGCACGATCCGCGGCATCGCCTGGACGTTCCTTACGCCGGCAGCGATGTGGCCGCGCGTTTTGCCAGCGCGCGTACTCCCTTGCTCGCTGGTTCCGCGCGTGCCCAACCGACACGGGGCGGATTTGACTTAAACGCAAATCGTGCTGGCAACGATTTTCGACCGCTCGAGAGCGGCCGCTCCGGCACAGGACGTTTCTGGCAGCCGAGTCCAAACGTCAACCGAAGCGTGTTCAGCGGCATTGGCAGCGGCGCCGGCGCGAGGCTGGAAGGAGACCGCGGCTTTGCCGCAATGCGAGGAGGCTTTGGCGGATATCGCCCGCCTCGGAGTTTCGGCTTGCGCGGTGGCGGCGGCTCCTTTCACGGCGGAGCTAGTCGCGGTCGTGGACGCTAGAGGAAAACGCAAGATGCCATCTTTGCTTCGTCTCGGATTTGTCTGCCTGTTGTTGGGCAGCACTTTTAGCGCCATCGCTGGCGCGGGGCAGCCCCGACAACGCACGTTTAAGGACGCAGAAGAAGCGGCAAATGCGCTCATCGCCGCGGCCGCAAACGAGGATGACGCGGCATTGAACGCAATTTTCGGGGCCAAGGCGAGCGCGTTGCTCACGAGTGGAGATGCTTTTCAGGACAAAGCGCAGCGCGAAGAATTCTCCAAGCTTGCCGCTCAATCGCATCGTTTGGAGCACGACGCGATGGATGCCAATCGCATGATTCTGACGATCGGCGATGAGCAATGGCCCTTTCCGGTTCCTATCGTTCGTTCGGGCGGCGTCTGGATCTACGACATGCGGCTAGGCGAAAAAACGGTACAGGCCCGGCGCATCGGCGCCGACGAGCTGGACGCAATCGAGATTTGCGCCGGTTTTGTCGCTGCGCAGGAAGAGTACGCCAGGCGGCACGGCGCCTTGGGTTATGCGCGTCGGTTGCTCAGCTCCCCTGGCAAAGACGATGGTCTGTACTCGGAAGCACATCCTCTAGTGCCGAGGATTTTTGCAGAATCCGCGGTCGATGAACTTGGCAAAAGCCGCCCCAGGCAGTATCACGGCTACTACTTTCGACTTCTGACGGCTCAGGGACCGGCCGCCGTCGGCGGCGCACATGACTATCTGGTGCGCGATCTTTTGCTAGGCGGATTTGCACTGGTCGCATGGCCGGTGCAATACGGTGTGACCGGGGTGCACACCTTCATCGTCAACCAGGACGGGCTAGTGTACGAGCGCAACCTCGGGCGACCCGAGAGCCCCTTGTTAGCTCCCGTGACTGAGTTCAATCCGGACTCCGATTGGCAACCCGTAGAGTAAGCGGCCTCGCGGCGTTTCGCAGTAGACATCGCTTGGCCGCTGCGTCGGACCGCATCAGCCCATCAATTTGAGCGCGGCAAAGTGAAACCGCAAGACACGGCCTGAAGTGCCCTTTTTTTGCTAATTTTCGGAGAGAGAATCGACCCGATGCGGTCGATTTGGCGCAGTTCAAAACGGGGCGGGTGGCGGAGCGAGTGTCTGTCAAGACCCGCATAAATACTCGCTTTGCGGGCGATTTTATACTCGTTCCGTCAGTCGTTCCGCCAGGCAATGCGCCTCAATCCGCTGCACCGCGGAGACTCCGCAGCCGCACCTTTAGCGATGGCAAGAATGCACTTGGTCAGTGCACTTAGTGCTGAAATCGTGCGCATGAATTTGTTTGGGTAACTTAGAACGGCTCCGTACATAAGCTGCCTCATTGGTCCCTCGTCAGTCCACCGATGATCTGGGTCAACACATCACCGTCCCGCTGGCGTAGCTTGAACTTTGGCCCTCGATGTTGTCGGATCGAGAGACCGATTGATGACGTGCAAC
>Ga0187780_10001334_pt1 | contig 18620 bp, 9 predicted proteins | sample 1015_Q2_SP10_20__FD_132429 | JGI IMG/M metagenome (GOLD analysis project Ga0187780, IMG submission 132429) | Tropical peat soil microbial communities from peatlands in Department of Meta, Colombia - 1015_Q2_SP10_20_MG | ecosystem: Environmental > Terrestrial > Soil > Wetlands > Peat | place...
GAAACGCGCGCGCCGTTGAAGCTAATGGTCTGGTCTCCGCCCATCGGCGTGGGGGTTTGAAAGTCTACCTGAGCACTACTGGCTCCCGGCACCAGGTTAGCCAGTTCGTATAGACTTCGGCCGTTGGTCTCGAGTTGACTGATCTGCGTTCCAGTAACGACCGTGCTGATTTCGTTGGTGTCGGCTTGCACTGCGATCTGAGTTGCTTCCACAGTTACGGTTTCCTGCGCCGCACCAACCTCCAGTTGGAAATCCACGCGCCTGCGGTCGTTGACCTCCAATTTGATGTCCTTTTGCTCGGCCGCCTTGAAGTTTGTGGCAGTTGCTTTGACCTTGTAATGCCCAATCCGCAAGTCGGGAGCTACGTACTGCCCGGCGTCATTCGTCGTTGAAGTAACTACCAAGCCAGTATCGACGTTTGTGATGGTGATTGTGACGTTCGGGATCGTCGCTCCGGATGGATCGGTAACGGTACCGACAATCGTTGCTTGCTGAGCCACGGCCAGAAACGGCAGGCCGATAAACAGCAAGCACAGGACGAACGCACGGAATGGCCAGTTACGGGCCAATTTTCCAGAAAAATTGAATAAAGATTGACAAAAGAATGAGTGCATTTTTGCCTCCACACCCCTGGCGATTGAGGAATCGCCGTTAACGTACACGAAGATTCCTCCGACGCCCTGCTTTTGTCAAGCTTTTTTTTAATAAAACGAAACAGAATCCCGAGTGCACGAGATTTGCCAAACACTTGGGCAAAAGACCCGGACATGGGGCCTATCGCAGGTACAGTGCTATTACTCGATTTAAGTTATTGATTTCAATCGCATTAAGCGCTCTGTTGAGCGCGAGGCGGCGTTGCCGCCGGGGAAATCGCCTCATCCAGCTTACCTCCGGTCAAGCGGATCTCCCGGAACAAATGCAGGTTGCAGGACATAACCACGCTCGGGCTCAGATGCACTGCGGGCGGCAGATTAACCTTGCTGGTGAGATTGTCCGCCATTACACGCACGGCGATCTGACCTTGTCGATGAGGATGCTGATAAATGGATGCGGCGATTGTCCCCTTTTTGAAATATGGCGACATCTCACCGAAAAGATCGGTCGTAATTAGTCTCACTCTTCCGCCGAGGCCGCGTGCACCGAGAGCGCGACAGACCGGGAGACAATTGACAGTATTCACATAAATTCCGGCAAGACCGGGAACACGCCGCAGCAAGTCGAAGGTTTTTTGAAAACTTTCATCTTCGTCCTCGTGGCCTTCGATCACCGCAGCGATTTTGCCACCGGGGGAGTACTTGGGAAATGTCTCCGAGAATCCGTGTGTTTTCAGGCGATGGTCTTCGGTCGTCAACATACCTGCTACCACAGCGACCTTAGAGCCAGGAGGCAGGAACTTCGCCATTAACTCCCCAGCCAAGCAGCCGTTCAGGTAGGGCTCCACGCAAACGATGCTGGAGCGATGGCTTTCCGGGGCGTCTGTCGAGACGCAGACCACGCGGATGCCTTTATTCTCTGCTTCATCGATTAACGGTGTCAGGCCCTTAGGATTCCCGGCGGTTAGAATAATTCCGCCGACTCCGCTGGCGAGCAGCTCTTTGAACGCCTGGGTATCTCCTTCGCCAAGCGCAGGCACTGGGCGATTGATGAATTCGATGCCCAATTGCGAAACGCGCTTTGCCTCTTCCAGTACGCCGTTCCACAGTTGATCATAGAAAAAGTGAATCTCCCGCGGCATGCACACGCCGATGCGGGCGCCCGCTCGAGCAACAGAAAGAGCGCGCGCGGCAAGATTTGGCGTGTATCCGATTTGCCGAGCAATCTCCAGGATGCGTTGACGCGTGGCTTCCTTGATCCCGCCGCGTCCATGCAGTGCGCGGTCGACCGTACCAATGGAAACGTCTGCGATCTCGGCTATTAATTGGATTCCCCGCAGCTGTTTAGGCATTGTGGTGGGTCCACACTCGGGACCATCTTATTCTAGTTCCGAAATGGAGCACAGGGAAACGCAGCGATGTGTCCGTTTCTATTGACGGGCCCGTAAACCAGCGCTCTATGTGGTCGTCGACGCGTACTTCTTGCGTCTCTCGGTCAGTTCGTCGGCAATCGATTTGGTCAACTCGCGAGACAGCGGATAGAAAAAGAGGGAAGCCGCGGCAGCAAAAAAGCAAAGGCCGGCGTAGACGCTGGCTGTCAGAACGATGCCTGATTGCGCCTGCGCGCTTTGCACGGCGGCTTCGGATACCACGCCGTACGCGGAGAGGAGCCATCCAGCGATGGCGCCTCCAAGCGCGAGGCCTACCCAAAGAGCAAAGACAACAGCCGCAGTAACAGTGCCGCTGGCGCGCCGGCCGGTCTTCCACTCGCCGTAATCGGCAACATCGCCCATCATCGCCCAGAGGATTGGACCCGACAATCCAAACGAAAACTGGCGGAGGACTTCCGTTCCGATGATCAGGGAAGTGGCCGCCGGGGGCAGGATAAGCAACGCTGTGGTGAAAACGGCTGTCAGGATCATGCTGGCAATGAAGAGTGTACGCTTGCCCATGCGGACGGAGACGAACGTGGAACAGGCAACGCCGACGAGCAGAGCGCCAAGCCCGAACCCGTTGAACCAGGAAAAGAGGTTCACCTTATCAACAACGTATCTAAAGTAAGGCAGCATAACACTGCCGCGCACTAAAATGGCCGTGAAATAGAAGAGCGTGACCAGGAACAGCACGATCCACGGACGATTCTGAAACAAGTCCGATAAATTCCGGCCTACGGAAGTTTCCTGTTGTGGATCCGGTTGGATGCGCTCCTTCGTGGTCAGGAAAGTGATGATGAAGAACACGACGCCGACCAGGCAAAGCAGGCCCATGGTTAACTGGTAGCCGCGGGCATCGTTGCCACGCCCAAAAAACGCGACCATCGGGATTGCCAGGCTCTGAATGATGAAGCCCGCGCTGTTGGCGGCAATCTGCCGGTAGGACGAGATGTTGGTCCGTTCGTCCGGATCTTGGGTCATGACCGCCGTCAAAGACGCATACGGCACATTGTTGACGATGTAAATCACTCTGAGCAGGATGTAGGTGGCCCAGGCGTAGATGAGCTTGCCACCCGGGCTTAGGTTGGGCGTGGTGAAAGTCAGGACGCCAATGATGCCAAACGGCACGGCGGTCCAAAGCAGCCAAGGGCGGAACTTTCCCCACCGCGTGGTGGTCTGGTCCGCGATAACACCCATAACCGGATTCAGAAAGGCAACACCCAAGCCAACGACGCCAAACAGGGTTCCTGCCTGGGCAGGCGTGAGGCCGAAAGTGTGCGTGTAGAAATCCAGTTGCAGCGCAATCAGGGACTGGAAGATGAAGTTCGCAGCCATGTCGCCAAGGCTGTAACCGAACTTTTCTGTAAAGGGAAGCTTCTCGGTCATGTGAGCCTCGTCTCTTTCGCCTGATTGGCGCTAGGGTTTGACCTTCAGAACCACTTTTTGCAGGTCCACGTCACGCGAGGAATTGCCGACCATGATTTCGAAATCGCCGGGTTCGACAACATATTTCATGTTCCGGTCATAGAAAGAAAGCTCTTCGGGAGTGATGTCGAACGTTACCGTGGTGCTCTCGCTGGCTTTCAGGCGCACTTTGCGGAAGCCTTTCAGCTCTTTGATTGGCCGAGTGACGGAGCTGACGAGGTCGCGGATGTAGAGTTGGACCACCTCGGTTCCTTCACGCTTTCCAGTGTTGGTGACATCGACCATTACGCGCGTTGAACCATCACGAGCAATTCTCGGCTTTGCGAGCCGCGGCTTGCCGATGGCGAAACTGGTGTAGCTCAAGCCGTAGCCGAAGGCATAAAGCGGTGAGACGTCATCGAACAAATAGCCACGCCGTGCAGATGGCTTGTAGTTGTAAAAAGCTGGCAGATGACCTGCGGAACGAGGAATCGTAATTGGCAATTTGCCGCCGGGGTTGTAATCGCCAAATAACACGTCTGCCACCGCTCGGCCGGTTTCCTGTCCGAGGTACCAGCATTCATAAATTACGGGGACATTTTGGCTTACGTAGTTAATCGACAGAGGACGGCCATTAAACAGAAAGACGATTACGGGTTTTGCGGTCGCGAGCATCGCCTTGACCAGTTCTTCCTGCCTGCCGATCAGATCCAGACTCGCGCGGTCGCCCATATGGTTCAGACCCCACGCTTCGCGGGAAGTCTGTTCATTCCCGCCTATGGCCAGCACAATCACGTCGGCCTTCTTGGCCACCTCGACGGCCTCGGCGATTTGTTTGCGGTCTTCGTCAGGATCGCTGGGCACTACCTCATCTTGGTTCCACGAACCGCCGATAGTAATCTTGCATCCCTCGCTATACAGAACTTGGGTGCGTTTGCCTACCTTGCTCTTAATGCCTTCCAGCACGCTGATGTCGTGCTTCGGCACGCCGCTGTAGCCGCCTAATAAACTGCGGTTTGCATTCGGACCAATCACCGCGATGGACTTGATTTTGTTCAGGTCCAGCGGCGCTAAGTTATTCTCGTTCTTGAGCAAGGTAATAGCTTCGTGCGCCGCCGTCAGCGCAAGCTCGCGGTGCGCTTCGCAGCCGACAACCCGTTCCGCCTCCGCCGGGTCAACGTACGGATCGTCGAACAGGCCCATCTCAAACTTCCAAAAAAGCATCGGGGCCACGAGTTCGTCGAGTTGCGACTCTTTCAGCACGCCCTTACGCACCAGCTCTTTCAAGTGCAAATAGCAGTCCGGATCCGGCAACTCAATGTTGACGCCGGCCCGAACCGCTTGCGCGCACGAGTCCAGCTTGTCTTTCGCGACGAAGTGTCCGTGCGTATCGGGACGATAGCCGAGTTCCCAGATCGCGAAGTAGTCGGAAACCAGAAACCCTTTGAAGCCCCACTCTTTGCGCAACACATCACGCAGCAACCATTGATGCGTGTGTGATGGCACGCCGTCGACCTCGTTATACGATGGCATGACGCTGATGGCGCCCGCGTGCTTCAGCACTTCCCGAAACGTAAAGAGAAACGTCTCACGGAGCACGCGCATGGAAACGTTGGCTGGTGCGCAATTCATGCCGGACTCGGGCTGCCCGTGCCCGACAAAATGCTTCAGGGTAGCCATCACATTTCGTTTACCCCGGAAGCTGCGATCCCCTTGAAAACCGCGAACCGCCGCAATCCCGAGGCGCGATACCAAATAAGGATCTTCTCCGTATGTTTCCTCCACGCGGCCCCAGCGGGGATCGCGTGCCACGTCCACCACCGGAGTCAACGCTTGGTGCGTTCCCCGCAAGCGGGCCTCGAGAGCGGTCATGGTAAAAAGCGATTCCGCCAATTCCGTGTTGAAGGTTGCGCCAAGGGCAATCGGTTGAGGGAAACTCGTTCCATCCACGGCGGCGTGCCCGTGAAGGCACTCCTCGTGATATGCCACCGGAATTCCCAAGCGGGTGTTTTCCAGAAAGAATTTTTGGATCGCGTTGGTGAGCACAGCCATGTCACAGGCATTTTTGCCATTCCCTGCATCGCTAGGCCTGCCAACCTGCCCCGGCGCACAACCGTTCGAAAACGCCACTTTCGCTCTCTTCTCGTCGAAATTGCCCTGCTCATTCACTAATTTTTGTGCCTTCTCTCTCCAGATGCAGACCATTTGCGCGGCCTTTTCCTCGAGGGTCATGCGGCTCAACAGATCCTTCACCCGCCGGGCGGAGGGCAGCTTCGCGTTCTTGTAGGGTGGGAGCAGCTTGCGATTTCGCGGTGCGGCAGTGAGTTTTCTCTTCATGCTGTCCATCCTTTTGAGGCGTTGATTTTCGCAACTTGGGAATTTCGAAGGCTTATTCTAAGACGCAGTTTGCTGAAAAAACCAAGCAGTCGAGAGCAACACGCAAAAGCTATGTGGGCTGGTTGATCTGGTGCCAAGCAAACCTCCGAGGATTGACCTGTCGATGTGTCCTTGCAATGCGCTGCGCTGATGGTACTATAGGTCCGCCGGTAACGTACACGGTAGGCCCGCTATGGTCGAGTGGTTCGTCGAGGAGCCAACTCAGGTGCCCCCCGTTGACTGCTTTGACGAGGCTCCCGCTTTCGAGAATCAGGCTGACTTTCGACGCGCTGTGGAATCGTTCTGCCGCGCACCGCGCGGCATTCTTGCGGCGCGAGTTACGGATCTCGGAAGTGTGCGGCCCAGTCGAGGAGAAAGCCATGAACAACAGCAAAACCTACGCCCCAAAACCAGAGCACAAGTTCTCATTCGGATTGTGGACCGTCGGAAATCGGGGCAGAGATCCTTTTGGCGATTTTGTGCGTCCGGCGCTCTCCCCGGTGGAGATTGTCGGCATGCTTTCGGAAGTTGGTGCTTGGGGCGTTAACCTACACGACAACGATCTTGTACCGATCGACGCCGCCGCTGCGGAACGTGACGCCATCGTGCGTGAATTCAAAAAGGCGTGCCGGGACAACGGCATCGTAGTTCCTATGGCAACCGTGTCTTTGTTCTTTCACCCGGTCTTTCGGGATGGCGCATTCACGGCCAACGACCCCGAAATCAGGGCGTACGCGTTGCAGAAGACGTTGCGTGCCATGGATCTGGGCGCGGAGTTGGGCGCTAAGATATTTGTATTGTGGGGAGGCCGTGAAGGTGTCGAGACGGACGCTTGCCGCCGCCCTGATGAAGCCATCAAACGATTACGGGAGGCAGTTAATTACCTCTGTGAATACAACCTCGACCGTGAGTACGGATTTCGCTTCGCTCTTGAAGCCAAACCGAATGAGCCTCGCGGAGATATTTATATGGCTACCACGGGCCATTATCTTGGTTTCATCGCGACGCTCGACCATCCCGAACTGGTCGGCGTCAATCCAGAGATGGCTCACGAGCAAATGGCGGGTCTCAATTTCTTGCACGGAGTAGCCCAGGCATGGGAAGCAGGCAAACTCTTTCACATCGACCTGAATGATCAAATGCCCGGGCGGTACGACCAAGATCTCCGTTTCGGCTCAGCAAATTTGAAGGCCTCTTTCTGGCTGGTTAAGTTTCTGGAGGATGTGGGTTATGAGGGGCCACGCCATTTTGACGCGCACGCGTATCGCACTGAGGATTGCATGGGAGTAAAGGACTTCGCCCGCGGGTGCATGCGCAGCTATTTGATCCTCAAGGAAAAGGGGGAGCGTTGGAACGCGGACAAAGAGATCCAGGCCATTCTTCAGGAAATTTCCCGCAACGGGAAACGCCTTCCTGCAACCGGGCAGTACTCAAGGAAGGGTGTGGAAGCCTTGCTTGCCCATTCCTTTAACAAAGACGCAATCTTACGGAAGCGCCTGCCCTATGAGCGTCTGGATCAACTGACGGTCGATATTCTCACAGGTGTGCGGTAAGCCTTGCGGCTCGTGGCTATTCAACAGCAAGGCGCACCGGTAGTGAGCTAAGGGTGCGTCGTAACGGTACGGAACGGAGGAGTTATTCCAATCCTCGGAATCGACGTCGGAACGGGGGGAACCCGCGCTGTAGTGCTGGATGAGTCGGGCCGGATTCTCGCATCTGGGACTGAGGAGCATGCTGCGTTCGCGAGTCCGCAACCGGGTTGGGCCGAGCAGGATCCCCGCGATTGGTGGCGTGCTGCCACCCTTGCCGTCCGCCGAGCGCTTCAAGCAGGAAACCTCCACGGCGCCTCCATTTCCTGCGTTGGTTTTTCTGGGCAAATGCACGGAGCGGTTCTCCTCGATGAACGCTGTGAGGTAATACGCCCGGCTCTGATTTGGTGCGACCAGCGCACCGAACCGCAGTGCAACGAACTTCGGGAAATGTTCGGAAACAATCGTTTGATTGAATTGACCTGCAACCCTCCCCTTACAAATTTCACACTAACCAAGCTACTGTGGGTTCGCGAAAACGAGCCTCGGAATTGGGAGCGCGTTCGGAAGGTCATGTTGCCGAAAGACTATGTCAGGCTGCGCCTGACGGGGGAATCCGTAACCGACGTGGCGGATGGTTCCGGAACGCTCATGGTGGATGTTGCGCGGCGCAAATGGTCGGATGAAGTCCTTGCAAGAGCAGCTATCCCTCCTGGGATTCTTCCAAAGCTTTGCGAGTCGCCGGAAGTCTGCGCCGAGATTTCGGAAGAAAGTGCCAAAGAAACCGGCCTTGCTCCAAAAACCCCGGTCGTTGGCGGAGCGGGAGATCAAGCGGCCGGAGCCGTCGGAATCGGGATCACCCGTCCGGGCACTGTCAGCGCCACCATCGGCACGTCGGGAGTAGTTTTTGCCGCAACGGATCGACCGGCTCTTGATCCGAAGGGGCGTCTCCATACTTTTTGCCACGCCATCCCTAATCGTTGGCACGTGATGGGCGTGACCCAGGCGGCAGGATTATCGCTGCGATGGTTTCGAGATCAATTCGGTTCCGCTTATTCCGGCGAAGGAGATCCCTACGACCGGATGTGCGAGGCTGCGAGCCACGTTAAGGCTGGGGCAGACGGGGCTTTTTGGGCTCCGTATTTGATGGGTGAGCGGACGCCGCACCTGGATCCGAATGCCACAGCCGCTTTCGTTGGGCTGACGGCTTCCCACACGCGGGCACATCTGATTCGTGCCATCCTTGAGGGCGTTGCTTACAGTTTGAAAGACACGTTCACGATTCTTGAGGAAATTGGCGTGCCTGCGCAGCGTATTCGGTTAGGGGGCGGTGGGGCGCGCTCGCCACTCTGGCGGCAGATTCAGGCGGATGTGTATGGAAGTGAAGTGGAAATCGTTGCAGCGGAAGAGGGCGCGGCTTACGGGGCGGCGATCCTCGCCGGAGTAGGCGCGCGATATTGGTCGAGTGTCGATGAAGCTTGCGATGGCGTCGTTCGCGTCGCCAGCGGTGTGAAGACTGACCGCGCAACAAGTGCGCTTCTGCAGCGCAATTATCAGCTTTATCGCCGAGTCTATCCGGCGCTGCGTTGTATATTCGGGTGAAATCACGAGGAAGCCTGGATTAAGAGTCAGTCGTTGAGCTTGCGTATTCAAGCCGACGGGAATTAGCGCAGGCGGACTCGGCAACCTGCAACTGAGGCATAGGGATGATGAACACATCCCAAAAGGAATGCACTTTGGAAGCTGCTTTGCGTCTGGCGTTGAAGGCGACCAAGTGCCTGACGGCCATACTGCTCTGCTTACTCTCCCTCCCTTCGGACGTCGTCGCGCTCGGGCAACCCCGTTACGTCGGGACAACTAAGAATCCGGGCAGTTTTGTCATCGTGGATCGGAACGTAGCCACCACCATTCTCGTGGACGCCACTGACTACCCCGGTGTCTTGCGAGCTGTGCAGGATTTACAGGAGGACATCAAGAGAGTCACGGATATCACCGCCGCCATTGTGCACGAAACGCCAAATCATGGTCCGAGCCTCATTTTAATTGGCACGATCGGCCGGAGCGCCATTATCGACCACTTAGTCCAAGTCAAAAAAATCGATGTTTCCTCAATCTCCGGCAAATGGGAGTCCTTTACCGTTCGAACCGTGGCGGATCCTTTGCCAGGAATCAAAAGCGCCTTAGTCATTGCCGGGAGCGACAAACGCGGAACCATCTACGGTATATACGACCTATCGGAACAGATCGGAGTTTCACCGTGGTATTGGTGGGCCGATGTTCCCGTCCACCGTCAGGACACTCTCACTGTTAAGCCCGGCATTTACACACAGGGACCTCCGGCGGTGAAATACCGCGGGGTTTTTCTTAATGACGAAGCGCCATCGTTGACCGGCTGGGTGAAGGAAAAGTACGGAAACTATAACCATGAATTCTACGAGAAGGTTTTCGAACTGCTTTTGCGGCTCAAGGCCAACTATCTTTGGCCCGCGATGTGGAACAACGCTTTCAACGAAGATGATCCGCTTAATCCGAAGCTTGCAGACGAATACGGAATTGTCATGGGCACTTCCCATCATGAGCCAATGATGCGGGCGCAGCAGGAGTGGAAACGCCACGGAAGCGGGCCATGGGACTACTCCAAGAACGGAGCGGTGCTGCGAGAGTTTTGGCAGCAAGGCCTGGAACGCAACAAAGAATATGAAAACATAACCACCATCGGCATGCGCGGAGACGGCGATATGCCGATGTCAGCAACGGCCAATATCGCGCTTTTGGAACAGATCGTTGCAGACCAGCGAAAGATTATCGCGGATGTGTACCACCGCGATCCTGCGACCGTTCCGCAAGACTGGGCGCTCTACAAAGAGGTGCTGGAGTATTACGACAAAGGAATGCGAGTTCCCGATGATGTGACCTTGCTATGGTGTGATGACAATTGGGGCGACATTCGGCGCCTTCCAACTCCGGAAGAGCGCAAGCGCAGCGGCGGAGCCGGCGTTTACTACCATTTTGACTACGTTGGAGACCCGCGCTCTTACAAATGGATCAATACGAATCCGATTCCAAAGGTCTGGGAGCAGATGAATCTGGCGTTGCACTATGGCGCGGACCGCATCTGGATCGTAAACGTCGGCGATTTGAAGCCTATGGAATTCCCGATGGAGTTCTTCCTGAGCCTGGCTTGGAATCCTGCCCGGTGGCCAAAGGAAAGCATAGAAGAGTTCACTCGGCTCTGGGCCACGCGCGAATTTGGCCCGGAGCACGCCGAGGAAATCGCTGACATCATTTCCAAATACACAAAATACAATGGCAGGCGCAAACCTGAGCTCTTAGAGCCGAACACGTACAGCCTAGTGAACTACCGTGAAGCGGACACGGTCGTCTCGGATTTCCAGGCAATCACAACAAAGGCAGAAGAGATCTACAAGAAATTGCCTGAGGACGAAAAGAACGCCTTCTACGAACTGGTTCTCCACCTGACCAAGGCATCTTCTGTGGTCAACCAACTCTATGTGGCAGCGGGGAAAAATCAGCTCTACGCCAACCAAGGGCGAGCAAGCACGAACGAGGTTGCCCGTGAAGCGCGGGCACTTTTTCAAAAGGATGCAGAACTATCCGCTTACTACAACCACACCCTGGCTGGCGGCAAATGGGATCACATGATGGATCAGACGCACATTGGCTATACCTTTTGGAATGAGCCGCCGCAGAACAACATGCCAAAGGTCACAGAAATTGAGCTTCCGCAAGCCGCCAGCATGGGCGTCGCCGTGGAAGGCTCTTCGCTCGCTTGGCCGGGCGCTTCTGAAGAGGCAAAGCTGCCGCGCTTCGATGTTTTCAACCAACAGAGTTTTTACGTCGACGTCTTTAATCGCGGAAAATCTCCTTTCAAGTTTACTGCGGGCGCCGCGCAACCTTGGATCAAAATCAGCGAACCGCAAGGCAGCGTTGACCAGGAAAAGCGAGTTTGGATTAGCGTGGATTGGAGTCGCGCTCCTGAAGGAAACAGCAGCGGCTCCTTTGCAATATCGAGCAGCAGCGGTCAGAGCGTCATGGTGAAGGTGGACGCGTTTCGTCCTGCTGCGCCGGCAAGAGAGAAGTTGGATGGATTTGTCGAGGGTGATGGGTATATCTCCGTCGAGGCCGTACACTACACCAAGAAAGTGGATGGGCCTTCTGCACGCTGGGAAAAGATCGACGATCTGGGCCGAACACTTTCGGCTATGTCCGTCTTTCCCGTAACAGCGCAGAGTTTGTTGCCTGGTCAAGATCCGCCTTGCTTGGAATACAAGATGTATCTCTTTCACTCAGGGGCAGTCACGGTTGAAGCCATTCTCGACCCGACATTGAATTTTGTTCCTGGGCGCGGGCTTCGTTATGCGGTTTCCTTCGACGGCGAAACTCCTCAGATCATTGATGTCCTTGCTCAAAACACGACGGAAGCGTGGGCGACTTCTGTGAAGGACAGCATTCGAACAGCGAGGTCCACCCACCAAATCGCGAATGCTGGCTATCACACCCTCAAATTCTGGATGGTTGATCCAGGTATCGTGCTTCAAAAACTGGTGGTTGACCTTGGCGGCGTCAGACCGAGTTATTTGGGACCTCCAGAAAGCTATCATGGCCTCCACTGAGCGCGGTCGTTGAAACGAGGGGACCACGAAGCTCAAGTCGAGCAATTCCCCGATGCCACAAACTCGGCGGCCCTGTTCGCGAGCAGTAAAGCAGTTTATTTCTCCAGGCAAGTGCGCTACAAAATTCATATGAACAGCTGCAACTCCGTGAAAGCCTCGACGGTTTTGATGGTCGCGTCATTTCTTCCCTGGTTCGTCCGAGCGCAAGCCCAGGAGCCTTCGCCGGCGGAGGCGATAGCCTTAGCGCAACAAGGCAAACTGGCCGAAGCTGCGGACGCTTGGAGTGCGATCACGCGGCGAAATCCCCAGGACGCCGGAGCCTTCGCGAGTCTTGGCGTCGTGCTCTCGCGCGAGCAGAAATATGAGGAAGCAGCGGCGGCTTACCGCAAGGCGCTGGCATTGAATCCGAAGCTGCCGGGCGTAGAATTAAATTTGGGGTTAGCAGAATTCAAACAAGGCCGCTTTCAAGCAGCGGTCCCGCCATTGCGTGCGGCCCTGGCCGCAGACCCGCAGAGTATGCAGGCTATTACGCTGCTGGGCCTGAGCTACTACGGCGCGAAGCACTTTGAACTGGCTGTGAAATATCTCCAAATCGCCGCGGCCTCCGACACGGACAACAAAGAGCTGCATCAGACGCTGGCACAGAGTTGCCTTTCAGCCAAGAACTATTCCTGCGCGCTGGAGGAATTCAGAAAACTCGAAGAGCTCGATCCCGATTCTTCCGCGGTTCATTTGCTCACTGGCCAGGCCTTGGATGCGGATGATAAAACCGACGAGGCCATCCTGGAGTTTCAGGCAGCTGTCAAACTCGCGCCTCAGGAGCCGAATTTGCATCTTGCCCTAGGGTGCGAGTACTGGAAAGCGGAGAAATACGACGAGGCGGTTGCAGAGTTGCAAGCCGAGTTGGCTATCGTTCCCGAAAGTGCGCAGGCGCTGGCGTATTTGGGCGATATTGCGATGAAGCAGGGAGACGAAGCCAAGGCGCTCGAGTTGTTACGCAAAGCCGTCAAGCTGCAGCCCGACAACCGCTTCGTATACATGGACATTGGCAGCATTCTCGTGGACCAAAGGAATTATCCCGACGCACTTGACGCTTTGCGGCATGCCGTGAAATTGAACCCCACGCAATCCGATGCCCATTTCCGCATGGGGCGCGTATATCAATTGATGGGTAACCGTATTGCCGCTGAAAGAGAATTTGCAAAAGTGCGCGAGCTCAAGAAGAAGGAAGACGAGGATCTTGCCGCGAAAGTCAAGAAGCTCCCGCCAGCAGCGGCAAATCCTTAGCGCTGCTGCGGCGCCAGAGATAGATAAGTAGACCTTAGCCTACACAAATCACTTCCCGGCGGACTCTTTAACGCTCAGAACGCGATCGCCTGCAACATCTCGCAGCGTTTGGACAATTCCCGAGGGCCAATGGATTTCGACCAGTTTCGCGGTCTTGTCGGCGCCTAGACCAAAGTGCACCGGACCGTAGCTCGAAGACGCGTAACCTACGCTCGTGGTCATGTGATTGTATTGCGCGCCTGCGGAAGTCACGACTTTTATCCACGCCCCCATGCCGTCGCGGTTGCTTTTGGTTCCTTGCAGCGCCACGTCCAACCAGTGGCCTGAGTTTTCCGTGCGATTCATCCAAAGTTCCGCATTCTTGCCCAGCGCTGTGACCACGACATCCACTCGCCCGTCACCGTCAAAATCTCCAAACGCGCAACCGCGATGGCGCGCCGCTGGCCCTGCCTCGAAGCCTGCTTCTGCGGTCAGTGCTTCCCATTTTCCCCGTGGCCCCGGATTACGGAAGACCGTGTTGTATTGGTCCACGGAATAGCTGGGCGTGCCAATGGACTCCACATGGCCGCGCGACACAAAAAGATCTTTCCAACCGTCATTATCAAAATCAAAAAAGCCCGCGCCATAGCCGGACATGGAACGCGACAGCTGGCGCATGCCGGTGGGATAGGTGACTTCTTCGAAGCCCTTCCCAGCCTTGTTCAAGAACATCGGGAAGGTCTGATCGTTGAGTGCAACGAAAACAATGTCGGGATAGCCGTCATTGTTGTAATCACGGAAATCGAGACCCATCCCGGAGACAAATCCGCCGTCCTCAACCAGTGCCACGCCTTTCTCAAATGCCACTTCTTCGAACTTTTGCCCGGTATTGTGGAACAGAAAGTTGTAGGAAGTGTCGTTGGTGACGAAAAGGTCCGGACGGCCGTCCAGGTCATAGTCGGCCACGCCAACGCCCATCCCTTTTCCAACGTGCCCGCGAAGGCCCCATTTTTCCGAGACATCTTCAAACGTTCCATCGCCGCGGTTCAAAAACAGTTGATTGGGTTGGCCGTCATAGCGCTTAGGAGTGCAGTAGTCGAACGCGCCGGCAAAAGGGCACAGCGTTTCGGTCTTGATGTCCCACCGCAGATAGTTGATGACCACGAGATCCAAGAGACCGTCGTTGTTCACGTCGACCCATGCGGCAGCAGCTGTCCACAAAGGGCCATACTGCGGATCCACGGAGTGGTCCAGGCCAGCCTTTGCCGTTACGTCAGTGAATGTGCCGTCTCCATTGTTGTGGTACAGCTTGTTGCCGTGAATGCCTCCCACGAAAAGGTCTGGGAAACCGTCGTTGTCATAATCCCCGACGGCCACGCAAATGTCGTACCCAGTCCCCGTGAGTCCGGCCTGTTCAGTCACATCGGTAAACACGCCGTTGCCGTCGTTGCGATAAAGGCGGTTGAAAAACTTGGGAGAATCTTTTTTGAGGGTCTCAATATTTGCGCCGTTGGTGAAGAAGAGGTCCGGCCGGCCATCCCGGTTGTAGTCAAACACGGCTACGCCGCCGGCCATGGTCGCGGGAGCGTGAGGCGTTTTCAAGGTTTCGTCGGAATCCAAACGGAAAGGCAGAGTTTGCAGGGAAAACTTGATTTTTGCCGGCGCAGGAGAGCCTTGTCTTGTTTCTGAACTGACGAAACAAATTGGCACAAAGAGAATCGCGAATAACGCGACTTTGCGGGCGAGTTGTCGAGCACGAAGAGTCACAGTGGAATTGGCGCAGTGCTGTTCAGCCCCTGGAACGCACTCCCTCCTTTATCGCATGACGCCGGGAAACGGCTCGATTCTATAATGAGATGCTGGGAAAAGCCCGCTTTCTCCCATGCGGTAACGTTAACGCGCAATCTGTTGTACAATCGCCTCGCCTAATGGAGAAACGTTCATGCTTATCCGGTCGGCTTGGTGGTTGTCCTGCTTGCTCCTGCTGGCCCTGGCGTTCAGCCCTTCGCGCGACAGCAATCCGCCACCAGTTCACCTGACCGCCGAACAAGATCATCAGCGATTGTTGGATCTGTTGCACATTAGTTCTCTGCGACGAGGCCCCGATGGAGACCCAAAGTCGCCCAATGCCGCTAATTTTGACGAATCCAAGGTCACTCCTGCCCTTAATCTGCCTGACCCTTTGCTTTTAAACACTGGCGTCAAGGTCACGACTCCCGAGATGTGGTCGAAGCAACGCCGCCCGGAGATCGTCGAGGAATTCGACCGTGAAGTGTATGGAAGGGTCCCCAAAGAGACTCCGAAAGTCAAATGGGAAATCCTTAGCACGACTTCGGAAGAAAATAGCGGCGTGCCGGTCATTACCAAAAAACTGATCGGCCATGTGGACAATTCTTCGTATCCACTCATCAGTGTGGACATCCAATTGACCCTGACCACACCTGCAAAAGCGATCGGCCCCGTGCCGGTCATGATGGAGTTCGGGCTGAGCCCCGAGGTCCTCGAGGCTTTGAAAAAGCGCCTCTCGGAGGCGCAGCGAACCGCTTTGCTTGGTAATAGACCTGGGTGGCAACAGCAGGTTCTCGCCATGGGATGGGGCTATGCGACTCTAATTCCCACGAGCGTTCAAGCTGACAATGGCGCCGGTCTGACTGAGGGAATCATAGGCCTGGTGAACAAGGGCCAGCCACGCAAGTTGGATGATTGGGGAGCGTTGCGCGCCTGGGCGTGGGGCGCGAGCCGTGCTCTCGACTATTTCGAGACCGATAAAGCTGTCGACGCAAAGCAAGTCGGTATCGAGGGACTCTCCCGTTATGGAAAAGCGGCGCTGGTAACGATGGCGTATGACTCGCGCTTCGCCATTGGTTTCATCGGTTCCTCAGGCGCAGGCGGCGCCAAAATCCTGCGGCGTAACTTCGGCGAGCAAGTGGAGAATATCGCTTCCGCTGCTGAGTACCATTGGATGGCCGGCAATTTTCTTAAATATGCCGGACCCTTGACCGTAAACGATCTGCCTGTGGACGCTCACGAACTCATCGCCTTATGTGCTCCGCGTCCGGTGTTCGTTAGCAGCGGCTCGCAACAAGTGGAAGGCGGCTGGGTCGACGCTAAGGGAATGTTCTTGGGCGCGGTCGCCGCTGGGCCGGTTTACAAACTGCTTGGCAAGAAAGATTTAGGCACAACGCAGTTTCCTCCGATGGAAACTGCACTCATTGATGGCGATATCGCGTTTCGCCAACATAGCGGCGGCCATACGACCGGTCCCAATTGGCCGACTTTCCTTACGTTCGCCAGCCGCTACATCAAAGGCCCCGGCGTCGCAGTGGCGCCGAGCGGCCCACGGGAAGTGGCCTTGACGTTCGACGATTTGCCCGTGCATGGCCCGCTGCCGCCAGGCATGACCCGCGCCGACATCGCCAACAGCGTGATTCGTGCTTTGCAAGCAGCACATGCTCCGCCGAGCTATGGCTTCGTCAACGCTAAGGGCCTCGAGCAAGAGCCCGCCAGCGTGGCGGTGCTCCAAGCGTGGCGCGCAGCCCAATTTCCTCTGGGAAATCACACGTTTTCACATATGGATCTCGACACCAATTCCCCCGAAAGTTTCGAGCGAGACCTCAACGCCAACGAACCGGTTTTGAAAGAATACATGGGCGGCGAAGATTGGAATTGGCTGCGCTTTCCATTCCTCCACGAGGGGGACGACCAGGCCACGCACCGGGCGATTCAAGTGTTTCTCGACGAACATGAATACCGCGTAGCAGAAGTCACCTTGAGTTTCGGAGATTACGCTTACAGCGTTCCGTACGCCCGGTGTGTTGCGAAGAATGATCAGCAAGGCATAGAGAAGCTCAAACAAAGTTATATGGAAGGAGCGGCGAAGTCTTTGGGGGATGGCAGATCGCTTTCCATACAGCTCTTCGGCCGCGACATCAAGCACGTCATGCTGTTGCATATCGGAAGCATCGAGGCCGTCATGCTTCCTCAATTGCTCGACTTGCTCAAGCAGCGTGGCTTTACTTTGGTTACCTTGGCCGAAGCCGAAAGCGATCCTGTTTACTCAATGCATCCGGACTTGCCCGATCATTGGGACGGAACATTCTTGGAGCAATGGATGCGGGCCAAGCGCCTGACAATGCCGAAGGATTCTTCAGATTGGTTGGCACAGGTCGACGCGGTTTGCCGTTAACTTGGCGTGTCATGGCACAATGGCCGGCCAGGATCAAGCGAACAAGCGGGAGACTGTTTTGAGAAGGACTTTGGTGATCGTCCCGTGGCTGTGCTTGCTGCTGATGTGCATCTCCGCACGAAATTTGTGGGTCGCGTCCGCCAACGATAAAAACACCGAACATTGGGTAGGCACGTGGGCGTGCTCGCCTCAGCTCACAGACCCCTCGTCGGAGCCTCCATCACCTGGATTTGCGGACAGTACCCTTCGTCAGATCGTTCACGTTTCAGTGGGAGGAGCGAAGATCCGCGTGCGATTCTCGAACGAGTTCGGAAGAACCGCGCTGACGATTGCCTCCGCGCATGTCGCGAAAGCCGCTGAGGGCGGGACAATCCACACGGAAACAGACAGGCCTCTGACGTTTGCTGGACAACCGTCCGTGACCATCCCGTCGGGGGCTCTGATGTATTCCGACCCGCTGGAATTCCAATTGCCTGCTCTTTCCGATCTTGCGGTAACCATCCACCTTAAAGACGCGGATGGAATCACGACTCACGCCGGTTCAAGGGCTACATCGTACCTCGTCTCGGGCGACGCTGTGTCTGCTCCTGAGCTTCCATCCGCGCAAAAAGTGGATCATTGGTATTTCCTCAATGGTGTTGATGTACCGGTGCGGGGCGCGCCGGAGTCCGTGGTTATCCTCGGCGATTCCATCACCGATGGTAGAAACTCAACGACGAACGGAAATGGCCGTTGGCCCGACGACCTGGCCCGACGTTTGGGCGCCAACAAGCACACGGCGAACGTCGGTGTCCTCAACGAAGGAATTGGCGGGAACCGGCTTCTTCATGACGGCCTTGGGCCAAGCGCTTTATCCCGGCTGGACCGTGACGTCTTGGCACAAACCGCCGTTCATTGGCTCGTGGTGTTCGAAGGTGTCAACGACATTGGCACCTGCAAGAATCCCTGCGACCTGGACGCCATTGCTAACGACATCATCGCCGCCTACCAGCAGATGATTCTCCGCGCGCATTCTCACGACATTCTCGTTTATGGGTCCACCATCACACCATTTGGTGAGTCCCATTACGCAAGCCCGGAAGCCGAACGTGCTCGCCAAACGGTGAACCGTTGGATACGCACAAGCGGACGTTTCGACGCGGTGATTGACTTTGATGCAGTTACACGGGACTCGAACAATCCGTCGCAACTCTCTGTCC
>Ga0187780_10001335_pt1 | contig 18610 bp, 20 predicted proteins | sample 1015_Q2_SP10_20__FD_132429 | JGI IMG/M metagenome (GOLD analysis project Ga0187780, IMG submission 132429) | Tropical peat soil microbial communities from peatlands in Department of Meta, Colombia - 1015_Q2_SP10_20_MG | ecosystem: Environmental > Terrestrial > Soil > Wetlands > Peat | place...
TCCCACCCGATCAAACGATCCGCCATCCGCCATCCACATCAGATACGACGGGCACCCGGTGCGATTCGGATTTCCCCGATGGCCTTAGGGCCTATCCCAAAACCTCGACCTCCGAGCGCTTAGGGGGTCATGCCCTGGTGCCGCCTGCAGGCGTGAGCCCATCGCGTCCCGCCGCGCGCGGGCGCGCGACGGTTGTGCCCATCCGATTGCGCCGGGGCCCCAGCCTGCTGGGGAAGGCCCTCCAGCAGGAGATGATGGGCCCGCGGAGCGCCGAGGACGGGGCCGGGGCTGGCCCCCGTCACGGGTCACTGAAGGGTTTTGGGATAGGTCCTTAGCAGGATACTGAAAAACTGGTTTCGGCCCAGGCTGCTCAAAAAGGTCCAAATGCAAGGCGGCGCGCGATGCGAGGCGCGAGGCGTACTGGGGTCGTACGTCGCAGCGTCGCGCGAGCGCGCCAACGCCGCAGATGGGCCTTCTCAGCGGCCTGTTAGGGTCTCGGTGGTTCATTCCGCAACCACCGCCGCGGGCCGGGCCTTGGCCCGGTGCCCGCCCCAGAGGAAGATGATGCCGCCGGGGAGGCTGGCAACGGCCACGATCGCGAACCAGAGGAGCGAGAGCGTGAGCGCCCCCGCCGGGTCCACGCCTACCTTGCCCAGGAGGATCACGGCACCCCCTTCACGTACCCCCAGCCCTCCCAACGAGATGGGGAGCATGGATAGGACGTTCAGGATCGGGATGAAAATCAGGAACTGGCCGAAGGTGACCGGCAGATGCAAGGCCACCGCCACGAGGAACACTAGGAAGATGAGGAGCATCTGGAAGGCCAGGGAGATACCGAGGGCCGCCCCCACCGCGGCCCGGTGGCCGCGGTAGCGTTGCACCGCCTCCCGAAGCGGCGTACCGCCTGGAAGATCCCGCCGGCCGCCCGCCGGCCCGCCAGGCGCTCCGCCAGGCCCAGCGCCCACGGGCTGCTGATCAGCACGACGGCCGCGGCCAGCGCAGCAGCCACCGCGGCCACGAAGAGGCCGATGCGGGGGTCCCCCAGCGTTCCAGACCTGAAGGCCGCGGCGGTGGCCACTACGGCGATGCCGATCATGGCCACGAACCCGGTCACACGCTCCACCAGGATGGAGGCTACCGCCCCCTCGCCGGCCCGGCTGAGGTGCCAGATCCGGTAGCCCCGCACCACGTCCCCCCCCACGGCCGTGGGCAGGCACAGGTTGAAGAACATCCCCTCCAGATAGAGCGCCAGCAGCCGCCGGAGCGGGACGCGGATCCCCTCGGCGCCCAGCAGGATCTGCCAGCGCCACGTACTGAGGGTCTGCCCCACCGCGTAGAGGGGAAGGCACAACAGGATGAGCGGCAGGGAGGCGCCGCGCAGGGCGGCGGCCAATTGGGCGCGATCGACGCGGGAGAAGAGCAGGGCGAGGAGGGCGACGCTCACCCCCGCCTTGAGGACCAGCCCCCACGCGCCGCGTCCCCCGGCGGCCGGCGGCGGGGGGGAGGAGGGTGCGGCCGGGAGCGGCGCGCGCGGCGGCCCGCCTACCGGTCCGATGGCTCGCCCTTCCACAGGACGTGCTTCACCATGTAGATGGGCTTGCCCTGCGATTCATGGTACACGCGGGCCAGCATCTCCCCCAGGAGCCCCATCCCGATGGCGTGCACCCCCAAGAGCAGCAGGAGGACCCCCAGCAGGAGGAGCGGCCGGCCCCCGATCTCGGCGCCGGCGGCCAGCTTGAGGACGGCCAGGTAGGCGGTGATGGCGCCCCCGGCCCCGGTCATCACCAGGCCCGCGAGGCCGAAGACCTGGATCGGCTTCGTCCAGAAGCTGAGGAGGAACTTCACCGTGATGAGGTCCAGGAACACGCGCAACGTCCTGAGGATGCCGTACTTGGAACGCCCGAAGCGCCGAGGGCGGTGGTTGGTCTGCACCTCGGCGAGGGAGATGCCCATCCAGCTGGCGATGGCCGGGATGAAGCGATGCATCTCGCCGTAGAGGCGCAGGTGGCGGATCACCTCGCGCCGGTAGGCCTTCAGGGTGCAGCCGTAGTCGTGCAGGCGGACGCCCGTCACCTTCGAGATCAGTCCGTTGGCCAGCAGCGAGGGGAGCCGCCGGGAGAGGAAGGGGTCGTGCCGGGGATGGCGCCACCCGCTGACCACATCGTGGTCCTTGGCCTGGGCCAGGAGCTTGCCGATGTCCTCCGGGTCGTTCTGGAGGTCGCCGTCCAGGGTCACGATCACGTCGCCCTGCGCGTAATCGAAGCCGGCGGCCAGGGCCGCCGTCTGGCCGAAGTTGCGCCGCAGGGCGATCACCCGCCAGCGCGGGTCCTCCTTGGTGCAGGCCAGCAGCCGGGGCAGGCTCCCATCGGTGGAGCCATCATCCACCACCAGGACCTCGTAGGGGGTGCCCAGTTTGTCCAGGGCCGCCCGCACCTCGCCATAGAGGTGGGGCACCGTCTCCTCTTCGTTGAAGACGGGGATGACCACCGAAAGCGGAAGCGCCTCACTCATTGCCGATTGCCGATCGACGATTTTCGATTGTCGATCTGGCCGACGTGTTTTCGGGTGACGCGGGCGTAGCGGCAGTCGCCACTGTCCGATACCGGTTCCAGCATCGGTGCGCTGTCCCCATCCACAATCGGCAATCGAAAATCGACAATCGAAAACCCCTCAGTAGCGCGGCGGCGCGGGGGGGGGCGGGAAGCCCAGGAAATCGTACCCGCGCACGATGAAGAAACCGTGCAGGAGCCGGCCGTCATCCATCACCACCACCCGGGGTTCCAGCTCCACGCGCCGGAAGGCGCGCTCCACCTCGTGCGGGAGCGGTTGGTACCCGTAGGTCACGAAGATCCCGTTCCGGCCGCGCTGCCCGTCCAGGCCGCCCCAGATGTCGTACTGGCTGAAGCGGCCGCCCAGGTCCGCCGTGTAGGTCCGGGGCTGTCCCTCCACGTAGAACGCCAGGAGGCTGGCGAGTTGGTACCGGTCGCTGACGATGAAGGGCGGAGCGGCCTCGCGGGTGCCCTGCGGGGGCCCGCCCGGGATGGCCGCCTGCGTGGCGCTCACACGGGCGGCCAACTGGCGCCACCCGCAGAGCCGCTTGCAGGGATCCAGCCCTTCGGCCAGGAGCTGCCCGCCGCGGCGCAGGAGCCGGCCGGCCGCGCCGGGGCCCGCCCGTTGGCCCAGACGGCTGAGGGATGCGCCCAGCGCATGCACCGGCCGCGGCCACATGGCGCCGGCCTGCACGGCGATGCCGAGGATTATAGAGGCCGCGCCGAAGAGCAGCAAGGCCTTTTGCCGGCGCCCGGCCCGCCGCTGCCGCTCTTGCAGCCGCTCCGCGGCCCACGCCGGAGCGGCGACCGCGGCCGTGAGGTAGGCGGGCGCGGGCCAGTTCCCCTGGATCTTGGCCCCCAGGCTCCAGAACAAGAAGAAGAGCAGCACGGGGCCCGACGTCCAGAACAGGAGGAGCGCGGCGGGCTGGCGCTCACGCAGGCCCCGCCCGCCCGCGGAGGCGATGCCGGCCACCAGGGCGGCGAAGAGCAGGGGCGAGACCACGGCCGCCTGCACGCCCAGGTACTCCCCCAAGGTCTGCCACCAGAGGGCGGCGCCGCCCGTGGCCTGGCCCACCACGTGCCGGAAGGACACCCAGTCGTGCCGCCAGTTCCAGTACAGGATGGGGGCCGCGCCGAGCACGCCCCACGCCGCCACGATCCACGGGCCGCGTCCGCGCAGGAGGACGTGGCGCCGGGGGTGCGTGAAGAGGAACCCGGCGAGACACCCCGCCAGAAGGAGGATCGTGTACTTGATGAGGAGGCCCGCCGCGAGGGCGGCGCCGGCGGCGTGCCACCAGGCGCTGCCGGGCGCCCCGGCGGCCGCCCGCCAGACCGCGTACACGGCGGCGGCCCAGCAGACCAGCAGGGGCGCATCCGTGGTCATCAGCAGGCCCCCCGCGCCGTACAGCGGCATGGCCGTGAGGAGGACCACGGACCAGAAGGCGGCTCGGTCGCTCCCGGTGGTTTCCCTGGCCAGGCGGGAGGCCAGGAGGGCGAGCAGGGCGCCCGCCAGGAGGGCGGGCAGGCGGATGGCCAGCACCGAATCCCCCCCGAGCCGCGTGGCCAGGGCGATGAGGTACGCGATGCCGGGGCCCTTGCTGTAGTAGCTCCAGTCCAGGTGGCGCGACCAGTCCCAGTACTGGGCCTCCTCGGGGCTCAGTTCCCAGGCGCCGGTGGTGAGGAACCAGAGGCGGAAGAGGGTGATGGCCCCCACCAGGCCGAGGGTCATGATGCGGTAGGGGATCACGCCCGGCCGCTAGCAGGCTGCTGAAAATGCCCCGGCATCTCTTCCCTCTGCCGTCAGGGCGGCAGCGGGTGCGGCGTTGGCGCGCTCGCGCACTCCCCGGGACGTAACCGACGTACGCCTCAGTCGGCGCATCGCGCGCCGCCCTGCACCTGGGCCGTTTTGAGCAGCCTGGGCAAGAGCGTGTTTTCGACCAACCTGCTAGGCCTTCGCGCGGGCTCGCCCGCGGCGGGGGGACACACCGGCGCGCACCCGCCGGTCCCGGGCGGCGACCTCGGCGGCGAGGCGGGCCTTATAGGCGCGGAGCCGGGCCCGCAGATCCCCATCGGCCGTGGCCAGGATCTGGGCCGCCAGGACGCCCGCGTTGCGCGCCCCCGCCCGCCCCAGGGACATGGTGGCCACCGGGACCCCGCCCGGCATCTGCGCCGTGGAGAGCAGGGCGTCCAGGCCCCGCAGCGGGCTGGACTCGATGGGCACCCCGATCACGGGCAGCGTGGTGGCGGCCGCCAGGACGCCCGCCAGGTGGGCCGCCCACCCGGCGCCGGCGATGAGGACCTTGAGGCCGCGCGCCTCCGCATCCCGCGCGTAGCGCAACGCGAGCCGGGGCGAGCGGTGCGCCGAGCAGACGCGCACCTCGTGGGGGATGCCGAATCCCTCCAGCGCCACGGCTGCCTCCCGCATCACCTCCAGGTCCGAGTCGGACCCCATCACGATCCCCACCTGCGGTTTCCTCGTCATGCGGCCCCCCGCTCCAGGGCCTTGCGTCCGATGTCCGTCCGGAAGTGCATGCCTTCCCAGTGGATCTTGCGCACGGCCTGGTAGGCCCGATCGATGGCGGTGCGGAGGGGGTTCCCCAGCGCCGTCACCCCCAGGACGCGGCCGCCGGCCGTCACCACCCGGGCCTGCTGCAGGGCCGTCCCGGCGTGAAAGACGGCCACGTCCTTCAGGCGGGCCGCAGCCCGCAGCCCCGTGATGGGCTTCCCCTTCTCGTAGGGTCCCGGGTACCCGCCCGCGGCCAGCACCACGCAGACGGCGGGCTCCGGGCGCCAGGCGATCTCCACCTCGTGCAGGCGTCCCGCGATGGCCGCCTCGAGGACGGTCACCAGGTCGGACGCCATGCGGACGAGCAGGGGCTGGGCCTCGGGATCGCCCAGGCGGGCGTTGAACTCCAGGACGCGGGGCTCGCCGTTGTGGATCATCAGGCCCGCATAGAGGACGCCGCGGTAGGGGTGCCCCTCGGCGGCCATGCCTTTCACGGTGGGCACCATGATCCGCTCCATGACCTTTCGGTGGACCGCCTCGGTGACCACCGGGGCGGGGGAGTAGGCCCCCATGCCGCCGGTGTTGGGCCCCCGGTCGTCGTCGAAGGCGGCCTTGTGGTCCTGCGCCGAGGGCAGGGGGAGCACGGTGGTGCCGTCGGTCACCGCCAGGAAAGACGCCTCCTCGCCCTGGAGGAATTCCTCCACCACGATCTGGTTGCCGGCGTCCCCGAAGGCGCGGGCCTCCATGATCAGCGCCAGCGCGTCCAGTGCCTCCTCCACCGTGCGGCAGACGATGGCGCCCTTGCCCGCGGCCAGCCCGTCCGCCTTCACCACGATGGGCGCTCCCACCTCGCGGATGTAGCGGCGGGCGTCCTCTGGGCGGTCGAACTCCTGGTGGAAGCCGGTGGGGATGCCGTGCCGCTTCATGAAGCGCTTGGCGAAGACCTTGCTGCCCTCCAGGGCCGCCGCCTCGCGGCCCGGCCCGAAGATCCGGAGGCCCCGCCGCCCGAACTCGTCCACGATGCCCATGGTCAGCGGCAGCTCCGGCCCCACCACCGTGAGGTCGATGGCGTGCCGCTCGGCGAAGTCGGCCAGGGGGCGGACGTCGGACACGCTGATGTCCACGCACTCGGCCAGCTCGGCGATGCCGGCATTGCCCGGGGCCACGTAGAGCTTGGTGACCGCCGGGCTCTGCTTCAGCTTCCAGGCGAGGGCGTGCTCGCGCCCGCCGCCGCCGACCACGAGGATCTTCATGCACGCTCCCTGAAAAACGTTCGACGGTACGAACGTACGATCGTACGACCGTTCGGTGGGACACGGCGGGCGATCGAGCCGTCGCACCGTCGAACGGTCGAACGCCTTTGCGCTGCGCTCAGTGCCGGAAGTGGCGGATGCCGGTGGTGACCATGGCCATGCCGCGCGCGTCCGCGGCGGCGATCACCTCGGCGTCCCGCACCGACCCGCCCGGCTGGATCACCGCCGTGACGCCGGCCTCGGCGGCCGTCTCGATCCCGTCCGGGAAGGGGAAGAAGGCGTCCGAGGCCATCACGGTGCCCGCGGTGGGGCTCTGGGCCTTCATCACGGCCATCCGTACGGAGTCCACCCGGCTCATCTGCCCTGCACCGATCCCTACGGTCTCCCGCTCGCGGGTCAGGACGATGGCGTTGGACTTCACGTGTTTGGCCACCCGCCAGGCGAAGCGCAAGGCGCGCATCTCGGCGTCGCTGGGCGCGCGCGCGGTCACCACCTTGAGGGCGGCCTCGTCCAGGTCGGCCGCGTCGCTGGCCTGCACCAGGAGGCCCCCGCGGACCCGGCGGACCTCGCGGTAGGGCGCGCGCGGGTCCGGCGGCGGGGGCACCCGCAGGAGGCGGAGGTTCTTCCGGTCCCGCAGCACCGCCAGGGCCTCGGCCTCGTAGTCCGGAGCCGCCACGGCCTCCACGAACGTGCCGGCGATCTCGCGGGCCGTCTCGGCCGTCAGGGGCCGGTTGAAGCCGAGCACCCCGCCGTAGGCGGAGACCGGGTCGCAGGCGCGGGCGCGACGGTAGGCCTCGGCCTGCGCGGCGTCCACGGCCACGCCGCACGGGTTGGTGTGTTTGATGATCACCGCCGCCGGCGCCTCGAACTCCAGGGCGCACTCGAAGGCGGCGTGCAGGTCCACCAGGTTGTTGAAGGAAAGTTCCTTGCCCTGGAGCTGCGCCGCCGCGGCCAGGCCGTAGGGCGGCTCCCCCTCGCACCGGTAGAAGGCGGCAGACTGGTTCGGGTTCTCGCCGTACCGGAGCCCCTGCAGCCGCGTCAGCCGGATGGCCAGGGTCTCTGGCCAGGTGCCCGCCGCCGGCCCGCCGGGCCCCCCGGCGCCGGGGGCCAGGTACTCGGCGATGAGCGCATCGTACCGCGCGGTGTGGGCGAAGGCCTTCTGGGCCAGCCGCGCGCGGGTGGCGTCGGAGAGCGCGCCGCCGCCCGCTTCCAGTTCGCGCAGCACCCCGGGATAGTCCGCCGGGTCCACCACCACGGCCACGTGCGCGTGGTTCTTGGCCGCCGACCGGACCATGGCCGGCCCCCCGATGTCAATCTGTTCGATGGCCTCGGCCCGGGTGACGCCGGGGCGGGCCACCGTGGCCTCGAAGGGGTAGAGGTTTACCACCACGATGTCGATGCGGTCGATCCCGTGGCGGGCGCACTGCTGGGCGTGATTGGGGTCCTCCCAGCGGGCCAGGATCCCGCCGTGGATTTTCGGGTGCAGGGTCTTGATCCGTCCGTCCAGCATCTCCGGGAAGCCGGTGACGGCGCTCACGTCGGTCACGGCCAGCCCGGCGTCCCGCAGGGCCTTGGCCGTGCCCCCCGTGGAGATGAGGGCCACCCCCAGGCGGGCGAGGCCCTGCGCCAGGTCCACCAGCCCGGACTTATTCGAGACGCTGAGCAGCGCCCGTTCAACTCGTGTGGTCATGGCGCCGAGATCCCCCTGGGTTCCAGGCCCGGGCCTCCCGCCGTCGCCTGAGGAGGGGCGGGCGGCCGGGCCCCCGGGTTATGGGTTGACGAAGGCGACCGCGGGCGCCTCGCCGGCCGTGGGCGCGCCCCGGCAGATCACGCGCCGCCCCTGCACCTGGAGGCGGCCCTCGGCGAAAAGCCGGATGGCCTGCGGGTAGATCTGGTGCTCGTGGCGGAGGATGCGCGCGGCCAGCGTTTCCTCCGTGTCGTCGTCGTACACGGGGACGGCGGCCTGGATGATGATGGGCCCCGTGTCCGTCCCCTCGTCCACGAAGTGCACGGTGCACCCGGAGACCTTCACGCCGTAGTCGACGGCCTTGCGCTGCACGTGCAGGCCGGGGAAAGCCGGCAGGAGGGCCGGGTGGATGTTCATGATCCGGTTGCGGTAGGCCGCCACGAACTCCGCCCCCAGGAGGCGCATGAAGCCGGCCAGGCACACCAGGTCCACGGCGGCCTCCCGCAGCGCGGCCACCACCGCCCGGTCGAAATCGCGCCGCGTGGGGTACGCCTTGGGGTCCAGGTGCCGCGCCTCCACGCCGCCGCGGCGTGCCCGTTCCAGCGCGTGGGCCGTGGCCACGTCGCTCACCACGAGGCGGACGCGGGCCGGGAAGGCGGGATCCGCGCAGGCATCCATGATGGCCTGCAGGTTGCTGCCCCGGCCCGATGCCAGCACCCCCAGGGCGATAGGGGTCATGGCCGGTTCACCCCGCCGGCCCCGCCCAGGTCACCCCCGGCGGGCCCGCCTGGATCTCGCCCAGCACCACGACCCGTTCGCCGAGCCGGGCGCAGGCCGCCAGGGCGGCATCCGCCTCCTGCGGGGGGACCACGAGGACGAGGCCGATCCCCAGGTTGAAGGTGCGCTCCATGTCCGCCTCGGGCACATCCCCCAGGCGCTGGATCAGACCGAAGATGGGGGGGCGCGGCAAGGCCTCGCGCCGGAGGCGGGCGCCGCACCCCTCGGGCAGGATGCGGGGGAGATTGCCGGGGATGCCGCCGCCGGTGATGTGGGCGATGCCGCGCAGGTCCACCTGGTCCCGCAGGGACAGCACCGGCCGCACGTAGATGCGGGTCGGGCGGAGGAGTTCCTCGCCCAAGGTGCACCCCAATTCGGACACGTGCCGGTCCAGCGTCCAGCCGGCGGTCTCCAGGAAGGCCTTGCGGGCCAGCGAGTAGCCGTTGCTGTGCAGGCCGCTGGAGGCCAGGCCGATCACCGCATCTCCCGGGGCGATCCGCCGGCCGTCCAGCAGGCGCGCCCGCTCCACCACGGCCACCACGAAGCCGGCCAGGTCGAAGTCGCCGGCGGCGTACATGCCGGGCATCTCGGCCGTCTCGCCGCCGATGAGCGCGCAGCCCGCCTGGCGGCAGCCTTCGGCGATGCCGCGCAGGACCGCCTCGGCCGTGGCCAGGTCGAGGCGCGCGGTGGCGAAGTAGTCCAGAAAGACGAGAGGCTCGGCGCCCGCGGCCAGCACATCGTTGGCGCACATGGCCACCAGGTCGATGCCCACGGTGTCGTAACGGCCGGCCAGGACGGCCACCTTGAGCTTGGTCCCCACGCCGTCCGTGGCCACGAGGAAAAGCGGGTCGGTGTACCGGCCGGGTGGGAGGGCGAAGGCGCCGGCGAACCCGCCGATTCCGGCCACCACTTCCGGCCGGGCGGTGGCCGCCGCGAGTTCCCGGATGCGGGCCACCAGCGCCTCGCCGGCGTCGATGTCCACCCCGGACGCTCTGTAGGTCAATGCCGACATGGGAGGCGACGACGCAGGGGCGTCTCCAGGTTTCCGGCGGCGGTGCGCGATGCTGCGAGCCGGCGCATCGTAACAAAAAAGGGGAGGGGGAGGCAACGGGATTCGGAGGGCGACCCGGCCGGAGGCCTCCTACGCTTCCGCGAAGACTTCGGCGGTGAAGATCTCGATGTGCACCCCGGCGTGCCACGCGTCCGGAGAGAGGCCGGCCTTCACGCAGGCTTGGGAGAGGAAGGTCTCGGCCGTCCAGCCGTGCTCCGCGGCCACCTGGGGGAGCAGGAGGCCGCGGCGAGGGCCCTGGCTCACGATGATCCCGTGGGTGCCGGGGACGATATCCTGGGGGCCCGCCGCGGGCACGGGCGGGGAGAGGATCGAGATCTCGATGCGGATCTTGGCGAGCTCGCCGGGGGCGAGGGGGGGGAAGCGCGGGTCGGCGGTGGCGGAGGCCACGGCGCAGGAGGCCATGGATTCCGGGAGCGAGCCCGAGGGTTCCATGTTGCCCACGCAGCCGCGCAGCCTGTCCCCCAGCGTGAGGGTGACGAAGACCGGACCACGGACCTGGGCCTCTGGGATCGGAACGGGTTCCGGCGGAGAAGTGGGAAGGCTGAGTCGCCGCGCGATGGCGTCCCGCGCCACAGCTAAGAGGTAGTTGCGGGATCCCTGGTCAAGCATGCCGATCGTCCACGGCCAGCGTCCTCCAGAAGCGACTCTAGGTGGTGATGATGGGGCTGTCAATCCGCCGCATGAGATGATGAAAAGTCAGCCTCTAATATACCTGAGTATAGGTCTTGACAGGCCGATGGCGGAGATGTAGAGTACCAATTGTCGACTAACCTTATCGACTTTAACGAGTATTATATGCTTGTGTCAACAAAGGCTGATTACGCAACCCGAGCCCTTCAGGACCTGGCGATGCATTATGACCAGGGCCCCGTCCAGATCGAGGGGATCGCCCGGCGCCAGGGGCTCCCGGTGCGTTACCTCGAGCAGGTCCTCCTCATGCTCAAACGAGCCGGCTTCCTGCGAAGCAGGCGCGGCGTCAACGGCGGCTACTACCTGGCGAAGCCGCCCCACGAGATCACCATTGGGGAGGTGCTCCGCGCGGTGGACGGTCCCGTCGCGCCCATCTTCTGTGTGACGGATGGCCAGCGGGAGCTCTGCCCCAAGGAGGGCTTCTGCGCCCTGCAGGACCTCTGGGCCGAAGTGCGGGACGCCGTGGGCAAGGTCGTGGACACCACCACGCTGGAAGACATCAGCCAGCGCCTTCGCGCGAAGCAGGGGGCGGGGCGGGTGACCTACCAGATCTAACAGGATGCCGAACATTTTGCGCAGGCTGCTTAAAAAGGTCCAGATGCAAGGCGGCGCGCGCGGCGAGGCGCGAGGCGTACTTGGTCCGTACGTCGCAGCGCCGCGCGAGCGCGCCAACGCCGCAGATGGGCCTTTTTCAGCAGCCTGCTAAGCTGCCGGGCGGGGCGGGGCGCAGCATGCGTGGCATCACGGATTCGGTGCTCGACCTCATCGGGGACACGCCCCTGGTGCGCCTGCGCCGCGCGGTCCCGCCGGGGGGCGCGCGCGTCCTGGCGAAGCTCGAGTCCCTGAACCCAGCCGGCAGCGTGAAGGACCGGATCGCCCTGGCCATGGTGGAGGAGGCGGAACGGGCGGGGCGGCTCCAGCCCGGCGCCACCATCGTGGAGCCCACCTCCGGCAATACGGGCGTGGGGCTGGCCATGGTGGCCGCCGTGAAGGGCTACCGTCTGATCCTCACCATGCCCGAGGACATGAGCCCGGAACGGTGCGCCCTCCTCAAGCGGTACGGGGCCGAGGTGGTCCTCACCCCGGCCATCGAAGGGATGACCGGGGCCGTCTTCGCGGCCCAGGAGCTGGTGCGAAAGAACCCGGCCTACTTCATGCCGCAGCAGTTCGAGAACCCGGCCAACCCGGACGCGCACCGGCGCACCACGGCCCAGGAGATCCTGAAGGCCACCGGCGGCGAGGTGGACGCCTTCGTGGCCGGCGTGGGCACCGGGGGGACCATCACCGGGGTGGCGGAGGTGCTCCGCCGCGAGGTCCGCGGGGTGCGGATCGTGGCCGTGGAGCCGGCCGCGTCGCCAGTGCTCCAGGGCGGGCGCTTCCGGCCCCACGGGATCCAGGGGATCGGGGCCAGCTTCGTCCCCGGCGTGCTGGATCGGTCCCTGCTGGACGAGATCATCGGCGTCCACGACGCGGACGCCAGGGCCATGGCCGGCCGGCTGGCACGGGAGGAGGGCCTCCTGGTGGGCGTCTCCGCCGGGGCCAACGTGGTGGCCGCCCTGCAGGTGGGGGCGCGCCTCGGCCCCGGCCGCACCGTGGTCACCATGCTGCCGGACACCGGCGAACGCTACCTGCGCGAGACCATCTGACGGCCCGCCCCGATGGTTCCCCCGCCCGGCGCGCGCCGGGCGGGGGAGCGGGGGCGGGGGAGGAACCCCAGCGATGAGTATCACGGTGTACATTCCGACGCCCTACCGCCAATTCACGGACAATCAGGCCCGGGTGGAGGCGGGGCAGGCCACGGTGGCCGGCGTCCTGCGCGAACTGGAGGGGCGCTACCCCGGCCTGCGCGGCCGCGTGCTGGACGGACGCGGCGAGATCCTGCACCACGTGAACGTCTACGTGAACAACCTGGCCGTGGAGGAGTTGGGCGGCCTCGAGGCCGCCGTGCGGGACGGCGACGAGGTGGCCCTGATCCCCGCCCTGGCCGGCGGCGCGGGCGCCATGACCGAGGAGCAGATCCGGCGCTATAGCCGCCACATCATCCTGCCGGAGGTGGGCGGGCGCGGCCAGAAGAGGCTGCTGGGCAGCCGGGTGCTGATCATCGGCGCGGGGGGCCTGGGGTCTCCGGCGGCCCTCTACCTGGCGGCGGCCGGCGTGGGCACCCTGGGCATCGTGGACTTCGACAAGGTGGACCTCAGCAACCTCCAGCGCCAGATCCTCCACCACACCCACGACGTGGGGCGCCCCAAGGTGGATTCGGCCATCGACACCATTGCGGACATGAACCCGGACGTGAAGGTGGTGCCCTACGCCACGCAGCTGTCCTCGGCGAACGCGAAGCAGATCTTCGCCGAGTACGACGTGATCGTGAACGGATCGGACAACTTCCCCACCCGCTACCTGGCAAACGATGCCGCGGTGTTCCTGCAGAAGCCCCTGGTGGACGGCAGCATCTTCAAGTTCGAGGGACAGGTCACCGTGTTCAAGCCGGGGCTGGGCTGCTATCGGTGCCTCTACCCGGCGCCGCCGCCGGCCGGCCTGGTACCCAGCTGCGCGGAGGCCGGCGTGCTGGGCGTGCTGTGCGGCATCATCGCCTCCATCCAGGGGATCGAGACCATCAAACTCCTCCTGGGCCTAGGGGAATCCCTGGCCGGCCGGCTGCTGTTCTTCGATGCCCTGGGGATGGAGTTCCGCCAGGTAAAGCTCCGCCGAGATCCGAACTGTCCGGTCTGCGGCGACCGGCCCACCATCACGGACCTGATCGACTACAACCAGTTCTGTGGCATCCCGGCGGCGGCCGGGGTCCCGGAGGGGTAGGACCGAGACCCTGCGGGGACGAGAACGGGCGGGGGGCGGGCGGGAGCATATGGACTGCACCGGATCCGCCGCCGCGGTGGCGGCGGCCGGACCGCGCGAGGGAACGGCATGATCGCTCGGGACATCCTGGAGGCCGTCGGGAACACCCCGCTGGTGGAGCTGCCGCGGTTCAGCCCCAAGCCCGGGGTGCGTCTCTTCGCCAAGCTCGAGGGGAACAACCCCACGGGCAGCCTCAAGGACCGCATCGCCAGGTCCATGATCGAGGCCGCCGAGCGGTCGGGCGAGCTCACGCGGGAGAAGACCATCCTGGAGCCCACCAGCGGCAACACGGGGATCGCCCTGGCCATGATCGCCCGGCGGAGAGGCTACCGGATCACGGTGGTGGTGCCCGAGAACGTCACGGTGGAACGGCGGCAGCTCTTGGACCTCTATGGGGCCGAGATCGTTTTCTCGGACCCGGCCCGGGGGACCAACGGCTCCATCGAGCTGGCCCAGAAGATGGCGGAGGACCCCCGCTTCTGCCTGCTGTACCAGTATGGCAACCCGGCCAACCCCCGGGCCCACTACGAGACCACCGGGGCCGAGATCGTGCGGGATATGCCGGAGGTAGATGCCTTCATCGCAGGGCTGGGGACCGGCGGCACGCTCATGGGCGTGGGCCGTCGGCTCAAGGAGCATAACCCGCGGGTGAAGGTCATCGCCGCGGAGCCGCACCCGGGGGACGCGGTGCAGGGGCTTCGGAGCCTGGAGGAGGGGTTCATTCCGCCCATCCTGGACCTGGGCCTCCTGGACGGCAAGATCCTCGTGGACTCACGCTGCGCGTTCGCCGCCACCAAGGATCTGATGCGCCGGGAGGGGATCTTCGCCGGCGTCTCGTCCGGCGCGGCCTTGCACTGCGCCCTGCGGGTGGCCCGCCGCATGGATCGGGGCAACATCGTGGTCCTGCTGGCGGACGGCGGCTGGAAGTACGTGAGCCTCGGCGTCTGGCAGAAGGACACCGCGGACATCCCGGAGGACGTGGCCAGTCACATCTGGTGGTAGCGGGACGGGACATGACCACAGGCGCGCAGACGGCGGTGCGATTCCGGACCTCCACGCTGGAGGCCGTGGCGGCGCACGCCCGCGAGACCTATCCGGACGAGTGCTGCGGCCTGATCCTGCGGCGGGACGGCGCCGAGGCGGTGCGCCGCGTGCGCAACATCCAGGACCAGCTGCACGCGCGGGACCCGGAGCGGTATCCCCGGGTCGCCCGCATCGCCTACTACATGGACGGCAAGGAGCTGCTGGACGTGCTCAACGAGGTGGACCGGGACGGGTGGGCCGTGGCCGCGTTCTACCACTCGCACCCGGACCACGCAGCCTACTTCTCCCAGGAGGACAGGGACCGCGCCCTGTTCGACGGCGAGCCGGTCTACCCCGACACGGCCTACCTGATCGTGGCCCTGGACGCGGCGGCGGTCCGCGAGGTGAGGGCGTTCCGCTGGGATGAGGCGGCCGGGGAATTCCTGGAGGCCCCCATCGCGGGGGCGGACGGATCCTGAGCCCGCGGGGGCCGGGGGGGAGCCCATGAAACTCCAGAGGCCCGCGAATCTCGGTGCCCCGGGCCCGGCGCCCGGCGAGGGGGCCGAGGACCGCGAGGTGCTGCGGCGCATCGTGGAGGCCATCCGGTCCGTCCGTCACGGGCAAGTGCAGATCATCATCCAGGACTCGCGGGTGGTGCAGATCGACACCACGGAGAAGGTGCGACTGGCGTAGATTCGGTGGTCCGGTCCGAGCCGACCGGACGAAGGGAGGGGGCCATGGCGACGGCGTACGCGAACCCTCAGGTGCTCGTGGAGACGGCATGGGTGGCGGACCATCTGAAGGACCCGAACCTTCGCGTCATCGAGGTCTCCGTGGATACCGCCGCCTTCGAGCAGGGCCACATCCCCGGGGCGGTAGCCTTGAACTGGTTCCGGGACCTGGAGGAGCACCCCGTGCGCGATATCGCCAGCAAGGCCAAGATCGAGCAGCTCCTGGGCCAGGCGGGGGTGGGCACCAATACCAAGGTCATCCTCTACGGGGATAACAATAACTGGTTCGCCACGTACGCCTACTGGCTGCTGAAGCATTACGGCCACTCCGACGCGCAGATCATGAACGGCGGCCGGAAGAAATGGATCGACGAGGGCCGCGCGCTGACCAAGGAGGCCACCAAGATCGCCCCCGTGCGCTACAGCGCCAAGGACCCCGATCCTTCCGTCCGCGCCGCCCGGGACCTGGTGGTGGAGACGGCCTTCAGGCGGAACCGCGCCTTGGTGGATGTGCGCTCGCCCCGCGAGTTCAGCGGCGAATTGCTGGCCCCCGAGAACCTGCCCCAGGAGGGGGCGCAGCGGGGCGGCCACGTGCCCGGCGCGGCGAACATCCCCTGGGGCGAGAACTGCCGCCCCGACGGCACCTTCAAGTCGGCGGACGAGCTCAAGAGCCTCTACGCGGGCAAGGGGGTCACGCCCGACAAGGAGGTGGTGGCCTACTGCCGGATCGGTGAGCGCTCCTCGCTCACATGGTTCGCCCTGAAGGAGCTCCTGGGCTATCCCAGGGTCCGCAACTACGACGGATCCTGGACCGAGTACGGGAGCCTGGTGGGCGTGCCCGTGGAAAAGCCGTAGCAGGCTGCTGAAAAAGGCCCATCTGCGGCGTTGGCGCGCTCGCGCATTCGCTGCGGCGTACCAGAAGTACGCCTCACTCGGCGCATCGCGCGCCGCCTTGCATCTGGACCTTTTTGAGCAGCCTGGGCAAGAGAAGGTTTTTCAGCAGCCTGTTGAGCGAGGTGTCATGGAGCTGCGCCAGGGTGAACGGCTGCTGCGCGTTCACCGGTTTCGCTTCTGGAAGGCGATGGGATGCGGCCAGAGCAGCATCGAACTGCTGGTGGAAGAGGCCCTGGGCCCGGTGCCACCCGAGACCCCGCGCTGCACGGCGCGGCCCGAGCATGCGGAGCTGGTGACGAGGCCGGAGTTCAGCAAGACTGGCGATACGGTGGAGGAGGCTGTGGCGAACTGCCTTGAGGCCATCCGCCCCAGGCGGTTCTACGAGCTGTTCCTGCCCAAGGCCTGAGGTGTGGAGACGACGGGCGGGTCGCGAAGCGGTTGGCGCGCAACACTTGGAAAAGGGTGCCGTTGCCTTGATGAGAGGGGGATGTCGCACGATGGGCATGTGGTGTCGCTCAGGCTGGAAAGGTTTTTTTTGGCGCCAAATGTCCGGTAACCCGAGGGAGATTCGGAGCAATCGTGCGGGGCACATGGATGCCGCCATGTGCTGCGCGGTGGTCGGGCCCGTGTAGCCCCCGCCGCCGATAACAGGCTGACCAGTCAACTGGAGGCCAATCCGCAGAGAGCGGGTTGGCCTTTTTTCTTGGAGGGACCATGAACGACGAGGTGACGACCGAGACGAGGCGACCCCACCTTCACATCCCGGACGCCGAGGAACTCCCCGGGCAGGCCGTGCACGAGCCGGAATCCTGGGCGGACGCCGGCGAGATCGATACCTTCGACCGGTTCGTTCATCGCTTCTGGCGCGGCGAGATCACGCCGGACGAGTTCAAGCGCTTCCGCCTGCAGCATGGCGTCTATGGCCAGCGGCAGGAGGGGGTGCACATGGTGCGGGTGAAGATCCCCTGGGGCGGCCTCACGGCGAAGCAGGTCGAGCGCCTGGCCGAGCTGGCCGAGGCGGCGCCGCGGGGGGTGGGCCACGTCACGACGCGCCAGAACATCCAGTTCCACTTCGTGAAGCCGGAGGAACTGACGCCGACGCTCACGCGCCTGGCCGAGGTGGGCCTCACCACGCGCGAGGCCTGCGGGAACACCGTCCGCAACGTGGTGGCCTGCCCCCACGCCGGCGTGGCGCCCGACGAGCCCTTCGACGTTACGCCCTACGCGGAGGCCACGGCCCGCTTCCTCCTGCGCAATCCGATGAACCAGAACCTGCCCCGGAAATTCAAGATCAGCTTCTCGGGGTGCCGGGACCTCTGCGGGCTCGCGCCCATCCAGGATATCGGCGCGGTGGCGGCGCTGCGCCACCAAGGCGCGGAAGGGCTGCGGGGGTTCCGGCTCTATGTCGGCGGCGGTCTCGGCCCATCGCCCCAGGTGGCGCAGCCCCTGGAGGACTTCACGCCGGCCGAGGACTTGCTGGTCACCATCGCGGCCATCGTGCGCGTGTTCGATCGGCTCGGCAATCGGGACAACCGCAATCTGGCCCGCCTGAAGTTCGTCGTCCGGAAGCTCGGGATGGAGGCGTTCCGCGCCCTCGTCCTGGGGGAGCGCGAAGGCCTGCGCGGGGTGCTGGCCGGGAGGATCCCGTCCATCGATGTCCCGCCGGAGGCGTCGCGGCGCGCTCCGTCGCCGGCGGACCTGGCCGCCGTGCCGAACGGCGACCCCGAATCCGGTCGATGGTGGGCCACGAACGTGCGGCCGCAGAAGCAGCGGGGCTATTTCATGGTCAACGCGCGCCTGGTTCTGGGCGACGTGACGGGCCCGCAACTCCGGGTCCTTGCCTTCCTCGCCCGCCAGTTCGGTGACGGGTGGCTCCGGACGACGAACCAGCAGAACATCCTCCTGCGCTGGATCCCCGGCGCCAAGCTGCCGCCGGTGTATCGCCTGCTCAAGGGGGCGGGCCTGGCCGCGCCCTCGGCCGACCGCCTGGCGGACGTCACCGCCTGCCCCGGCGCCGATACCTGCCAGCTCGGGATCACCTCGTCGCGCGGCCTGGCGGCGGCCATCGGCGACATTTGCCGGAACGGCCACGCCTATGTGGCCGACGAGGCGGGGATCCGGATCAAGATCTCGGGCTGCCCGAACTCCTGCGGCCACCATCACATCGCCGGCATCGGCTTCTCCGGCGGGTCGAAGGTGTTCGACGGGAAGCAGGTGCCGACCTACCAGGTCTTCCTGGGCGCATCCCTCAGTCTGGAGGGGACGCGGTACGCGCGCCCCGCGCTGAAGGTACCGGCGAAGAACGCCCCGGCCCTAGTGGGCCGCCTGCTGGACCTCTACCGGGCGGAGCGGCGGGGCGGGGAAACGTTCGAGGCGTTCGTGGATCGCCTCGGATTGGCCAGGATCCGGGAGGCGGTCAGGGATCTGACCGAGCTCCCGGCGCACGCCCAGGCGCCGGATGCCTACCTCGACTGGGGCGGCACCGAGGCCTTCGGCGTGCACACCGGCCCCGGGGAATGCGCGTCGTAGCAGGCTGCTGGAAAGGGCCCACCTCTCCATTGCGGAATGCGGA
>Ga0187780_10001336_pt1 | contig 18609 bp, 14 predicted proteins | sample 1015_Q2_SP10_20__FD_132429 | JGI IMG/M metagenome (GOLD analysis project Ga0187780, IMG submission 132429) | Tropical peat soil microbial communities from peatlands in Department of Meta, Colombia - 1015_Q2_SP10_20_MG | ecosystem: Environmental > Terrestrial > Soil > Wetlands > Peat | place...
AGCACGTTTTCTCGCTTCATCTTCTTCACGCACAACTCTTGGTGGTCGAAAAACATCACCTAGAATAGTTGCCTTCAGTTGTGTATGTTGCCCAACAAGCACATTCTCCATCACCGTCATGTTGTTAAAGAGGCGTATGTTCTGAAATGTTCGAGCAATACCACGCTTCAGAACTTTATCAGGACTCAAGCCCGATAACGCTTGACCAGCTAGTTGTATATCTCCCGAAGATGGGCGATAGATGCCGGTAATAAGATTAAATACAGTAGTTTTCCCAGCGCCATTTGGGCCGATTATGCTTATTATTTCTTGAGGTCTTACCTCAAGATCCAGGTCCTGCACAGCTGCAAGTCCACCAAAATATTTTGAAACCTTGTTTAACTTCAGCATAGTTCCGTTAGCCAGCTCAACAGCCATTGCAAACTCCTTTCTCGCTACTACTCAACACGCACCTCCTCTTCGAAGCCTGGTGCGCCTGGTACCACATCCAGTGCACCTACCTCCACCCCTTCTTCTTCAACCTCATGGAACTCACGCCTCCTGCGCGCGCTTGGTATAAGACCTTCTGGCCGGAAGATCATAATCACAACGAGAAGAGCGCCGAAGATCAGGTTTCGCACATTCCCGAAAGAGAAGCCAGGTATGAAATGGACAATGGCATTATTTATCCCATAAAAAACACTGGTTGGGTCTGCTGCACTCGCATCGAGTTGCGCCGGTAGAAATACGTTGAGAGCATAAACAAGTATTGCGCCAACAATCACACCGGGGATACTGCCTATACCACCAATGACCACCATTGCAAGAAAGATCACCGAATCGCCAAAACTGAAGTTATCAGGGGAAACTTGACCAAGCTTTGCCGCATGAAACGCACCTGCAATGCCGGCAAAAAATGCACCTGTGGCAAATGCAAACAGTTTGGTAGAAACCAGATTGACTCCTGATGACGCAGCTGCAATTTCATCTTCACGGATTGCTATCCAGGCACGACCCAGACGAGAGTCGCGTAGGCGTATATTCACAAAGATTGAAAGCGCAATCAGTGCCAGAATCAAATAGTAGTACGGGGTCGGAGTGATGACAGACCAGTTGATGCCGAAGAAAGAAGGTGAATGGACACCAACAATACCATTAGTCCCGTTGGTATATTTATCCATCTCCAAAAAAACTATCGGTACAATCTCGCCAAATCCAAGGGTTACGATTGCCAGGTAATCCCCGCGTAGTCGTAAAGTAGGCGCGCCAAGCAAAACTCCAAATAGCGCAGCTATCAGTGCGGCCACAATTATCATCGGCCAGAAGAGCGCTGACAATAGATGTGGGTCAATCGGCGCAAGGTTTAACACATTGGTCAACTGTGTTGATCCAAATATTCCCCATGCATAAGCCCCAATGGCAAAGAAAGCAACATACCCCAGATCGAGTAATCCAGCGAAACCGACCACAATGTTTAGTCCCAACGCCAGGATAACATAATAACCTGCATCCCCATAACTGGCTAGCCTGCCTTCCGTACCAAACCCAAATAAGAATTGGTCTATCACAGGATAGAACAGAACGAAAGTTACAAGGAGTATTAAATAGAAACGCGTCGCACCAGAACTTCTCTGAGGTAAGTCATTAGGAACCAGGTCCCTCGCCTCTTCACGAGCCCTTGTTGTGGACAGATTCTCCAGTTGACGTCGCCTCATACGCTTGCCACTCCCATCTGCAGCATTGCCTCCATTACCATTTCCCTCTGCAGAAAGAGTTCGACGCAAGGCAATCGTTCCTGCGAGTTGGCCCAGTAAATATCCGGCGATCGGCAGTAGCAGTGTTCGAATTACCGCCCAGATCAAGAGTGTTGTCGGTAGTTGGCCCGTTAAGTAAAAGATAAGATCCACGATCAGCCAGATAATCGCTAATGCTACACTAAACCAAAAGCTCCCCTGTACCGCATGATTCTTTAACTCAGCTAGTTGCTCAGCATTCAGCACCTTGAGATTCTGAGTTGGAGATTTAATATGAAGTGCTTTGTACACTCGTCCGCGCACAACAAGGTAAATAACCCAGATAATCGCACTCACGGCAAAGCCAATAATCAGACCTTGACTCATCACTAGAAAGAGAGGCAGCACTACAAAAACTGCTATATCAACCCATAGTTCGATCATACCCCGCCGGCCACTATCAGCAGCTACAAGATACCCAGCCAGCACAATCAGCGTTGCATAGAAGATAACCAGAAAGAGGGCTGTTTCGATGAGTATCGCTACATCTACGGTGTTCCCCTGTCCGAAGATACTAAGTAGCGATTGATTGATGATCTCTTCACCACTCCAGATGAAAGTAAAGACAACTAAAGGCACCAGCAGTCCGATGATCCATTTGATTAAGAGCGCACGAGTATTGCGCGCTGGAACAAGCGTATTAGCTATAGCCATGTTCGCATCACCTCGCTTCTGTTAGAACACATTGCTAAAACGAAGCCTACTGGTGTCCATTAGACCTTCTCAGGCGTTTGTTGACCAAGAAGGCCACTGGGTCGGAAGACTAATATCAGGATGAGTACAAGGAAAATAATAGCCTCGTGCCATGCAGGGCCTCCGTGTGGCAGGCCTATACCATGACTTGCAGGGTTCGTAGAATCTGGTATGAAGGTGGCCATCGCTTCTACCAGCCCTATCAGCACGCCCCCAAGCATAGCGCCGACAAGGTTTCCAATTCCCCCCAGCACCGCCGCAGTAAAAGCAAAGAGACCGAGTGTAAAACCAAGTGTGAAATTTGTATTACCAATCGCTAAACCCCAGATTAGCGCAGCCGCACCAGCAAGGCCTCCACCGATAAAGAATGTAATCGCAATAATGCGGTTTACGTTGACACCCATCAGCGCAGCCGCCTCGCGGTCTTGCGCAACAGCCCGCATAGCTCGTCCAATACGCGTGCTGGTAACCATCCATTGGAGTGCAACCATCAACAACAGCGCAACCACAATAACCAGGATATACACACTGTTGATACTTACAGATCCAATATAGATGGTATTCTGTGGAAAAATTTGTGGAAACGGGACGAGCGTGAACCCTTTCCAGAGTTTCCCAATATCTTCCAGAATTAATGAGACACCAATAGCTGAGATCAATGGGGCCAGGCGGGGAGCATTCCTCAAGGGGCGGTAAGCGACGCGTTCAATGACTACCCCTAGCGCTGCGCATAGCAGCATTGCTCCAAGTAAGGTAACAACAAGCACACCAACCAGGGCGAATCCAGTCGGGGGCACTGATGAGTTGGTAATGCCAAACAGGCCGAAAATAGAAATGCAGATAAAAGTGCCGATCATGAAGATGTCGCCATGCGCAAAATTGATCAGTTCAATGATGCCGTACACCATCGTGTACCCGAGTGCAATAAGTGCATAGATCGTACCAGTGGTAAGACCGACGACAATCTCCTGCAAAAATAGTGTCACAGATTACCACCTTTCTGCAAGACAGCATATATCCAGTTTCATTCTGAAACGCTGCTCCCGCAAATAGCAAGATGCAGACTCATCTTGCCCATCTGAATGCAAGGAAGTATATAAGATTTATACAACACTTGAGATTAGATAGCAAGTAGGGGAGTAGCCCTACAGATAGAGACTCTGCCGACTACTCCCCTTTACTTTTCTTCTGGCCAGATTATGACCTAAACTATCTGGCACACAATACTATTATTTCGGTACCCTCTACTACTACGAGGTCACATTCACTGCCGATTTGTACAGCCAATCAGGCTTACCGGAAGTATTCAGGCCCAACTCATAGATCGAGATGACCTTAAGATTGGTATCGCCATTTGTGTCAAAACTCTGGTGACCTGTGATGCCATCATACGAAATGGCCTGGACAGCAGCAATGACCGCAGTGCGGAAAGTTGTTGCAGTGGTCGAATCGCTCGAACTGGTGGGAGCCTTCGTCCCGTTGGCCAGGGTTGTCTTGACCGCCTGGATCAGGATATTCGCGCAGTCATAAGCAGCAGCGCTGTAAACGTTGATGGGATCACTTGGAAATGCCGCCGCATATTGTTGCCTGAAAGTCGCTGCATTAGGATTTGTGGATGTGTCAACCACAGCAACCGTACCGTCGACCGTACCACCACCTAGGGGCTGAATGGTTGTGGCAAAGGTAGGAGTCACGATACCATCTCCACCGCCAAAGGGGAGAGACTGTAATCCTGGTACCTGCTTCATCTGTTGCTTAATCAGGATACCGCCTGTGGAATCAAGGCCACCGAAGTAAATCCCATCGGGATGCATTGCTGCGATCTGCGTCAGCAGCGATACATAGGAGGTAGTTGTTGATGGCTCGCTGCTATGGCCGAGTACTGTTCCACCAAGATTCTTCCACTCCCCAATAAAGGCATTGGCGATACCGATGCCGTAAGTCTCCGCATCGTCGATGACATAGATCTTTCGAATATTCTGCTTGTAGAGGTAGTCAGCCCCCGCTGGTCCCTGGTGGTCATCTGTCGTTGCGATACGGAAGTAGTTGACCTTGCCAGTTGGGCGCAAGGTTGGAATCAGATTGTTTGCTCCACTGCAGCCCGATGCAGCCGTATCCTTGGTCAGGCAGGGATTAGTGTTGGCAGGGCTAATCTGAACAATTGGGGCCTGATTAGTGATCGGCATCTCAGCCTTCGCTACACTACTGTTAAACGGCCCGACAATTCCAGCTACCTCTGCATCAGATTCCAGCGCTGTGACATTCGCCGCTCCAACCGTCGGATCATGCAAACCACTCGGTCCTACGTCATCCTTAGGATCGAAAACCAGGGTAACGTTAGGAATTGTGTGATTGGCGTTGGCCTGATCTACGGCAAGTTGAGCCCCATTTTGGGCCGGCTTTCCGCTACTCTCGTCCTTACCAGATACTGGCAGACTAGAAGCAATCTTGATGGTTACATTAGCTTGGGCCGTTGGTGTAGTTCCACTTCCACTTGTTGTGCCTGATCCGCAGGCAGCGAGAATTGCCAGTAACAATGGGATGCCCATTGTCAAGGCAAAAATACGTGACCAACTTCTCTTCATAATGTAGTTAGCCTCCTTCAGCAATTACAATTAATTACGAAATTCATGAGATTCCTGAGAGCAATACCTGATTTATACTGAACAGCTTGCCCTCCTTACCAATACTACGTCTTTTCTCAGGTAAACCTCACTAAATTCAAAGTGTATTGCTCAGTTTTGACCCGCATTATAAAAATTTGACTTTACATGGGAAATATTGCTAATCCTGCAGGACACATAAACAGAAAGCGATGTGGAGATTATACGCAGCAATATCTGCACTGTCAATAGAATTTTCAGCGCTTACGAACGGCAGTTCGTGATATTATTCCGACAAGGAGAATTCTGAGTAATTCAAAAAACTCGTAGAGCGTCAACTCAAATAACTATCGAAGAATGCATCTACACGCTGCATATATCCTCCTGGATCAATTGCGAATGATTGCGCATGGCCAGCATTCGGCACAATCCAGTATTGCTTGGGTGCGCCCGCTGCCTGGTAAAGTGCCTGCATTCCTGGCAAGGGTGTTGTATTGTCAGCATCACCATTAATAAAAAAGATAGCTGTATGACCTGCCAGTTTATGTACATAATCTATTGGACGCGCCTGCGTGATATCAACGCCATATACTTCTTCCACCAACTGTCGATCCGCTTCACGTGACGCTTCATCAGGTACATCCCCAGGGACTCGCGTCGCATCTACAGGACAACTTTCAGCGACCAGAGCCAGAATATCACTTGAACGCGATGCAGCCAGCACTGCTGCAGTCGCACCCATCGATAGTCCTAAAACGCCAATTTTACTGTACATGGTATCTGGTAACCCATGCAAAAATGAAATTGCGGCAAGAATATCTTCCGACTCCACCATGCCAAGCGTTGACATGACCCCCTGGCTTAATCCATAACTCTGGAAATCAAACAGCAATACGTTGTAACCGTGCTTATAGAGGAAAGCCGCTCTTTGCAGCATCGACACACGGTTGCCGGGGGTCCCATGCGTCAGTATGATCACAGGAGCATCAGGTGTGATAATCGACAGCCAGCCTGATAGCAACTCACCTCGCCAGTTATAAAAGCTTACATCTTTTACTGGCAATTCAGTCACATCGGCAGCGGCTGGAATCGCTTGACCACGCCCAGGGTGCAGACCCGCTGTTAATTTGAGTTGATCGGACGTGATTGCATTTAATGCAATATCGTCTACAGGATTGTTGTTCGTTGAATTCGCCAATTTCGATGAGATCGGCACTTCTCCTGGGCTTAGCACAAAACTCGTACCTTGTGAACTCTCTGCTTTAGAATTGCCCGGTGCGAATATCATCCCATGCAAGAGCCAACCCGCTACTAAAGTAAATACAAGTAATGATCCAAAGCCAAGTCGTCGAAAAAATAATGTGAAATGCATCTATCCTCTCACCTACGCTGGAAATTGCTTACAGAAACGTTCGAAAGCTTCTGCAACTTGTCTACGTGTGTCATCTAAAGAACCGCTATTGTCAATTACCTCGTCAACGAGCGGCAGTTTTTCAACTACCGGGGGTTGAGCTTTGAGACGTGCCCAGGCTTCTTCAGGGCTGAGTTTGTTTCTCGCGACTAAACGTTCAAACTCCAGTTCCTGCGGGCATACAACCATCCATTTACTCTGGCAATATTTGCCAGTACCACCTTCCAACAGTTTTACGGCATCAATTACTGCTATACCGGAGGGACTTACACAAGCTAATTCACTTGCCAAAGCCTGGCCGACTGCAGGATGCACAATCTCCTCGAGCCGGTGCATCGCTTCCGTATCCCGAAACACAATTGCTCCCAAAGCTTTGCGATCAATGTCGCCATTCGAAGCTACCACTTCCGGGCCGAAATCATGAGCAACTTTGACCGCAATAGGCTGGCCGCTCTGGTAGAGCCTGTGAACTACTGCGTCCGCATCAATATAGCGCTCTGCTCCCAACTCTACCAACATATGCCCGACAGCAGTCTTGCCACAGGCAATATTTCCAGTAATACCAATAATCCGAGGCATTCGCAGATTATTCCTCAAATATCACACATACGTTCATGGAAAAATCGTTTATAGAGTATATCACATAGCAACCTCCCGCTTTTTGAGTGTACTTCACTTCTCCAAAAGTACCTGTCGCTTCTTTGTTGCATATCGAGTAGCGTAAAATGAACAAGAGTGAAGAGGAAACAGGCATCAACCTGAGTAAATCCAGGATGTCAGATCAGATACCTTGTCAGGGAGAAATAACTTGGCTAAACGCCTGGGATTACTCATAGGCATTAATCAATACCAAGATACAGCCTTTCGACCATTGCAATTCGCGGAAAACGATGCCAGGGCACTCGCTCAATGGCTAGTCAATACTCGTGGTGGCAAATGGAACCCTTCAGATATTCAACTCTTGTTGGGAGAACAGGCTACCTCTAAACTCACAGAATCCTTGATCACACAACTATGCTTGAAAGTAGCAGACCAGGATGACCTGGTGTTTATCTACTTTGCCGGGCATGCCTTTCTAGATGAAACACGCACAGAAGGATATCTAGCTTTTGCAAATACACACTTTCAGCAACCTGCTACAGGTTTATCTCTTCTCTCACTCTTCAACTCATCCTTGCTCCGCAGTCGTTCAGCCCAGATAGTATTTGTAGTTGATTGCTTCCAAACAGGTCTTTCCTGGAACAGGCGCAAGACTTCACTATTCGATTTCAAGCCATTACCTGGTTCAATGTTACTACAAACATTGCATCAAACTCAGGGTCGTTTGTTATATTGTTCGTGCCGGGGAAACGAGTATGCTCCAGAAGTTGGCGAAAAAAACCTTGGAAAATTGCTTTACTATATGATTGTAGGTCTTTGCGGCCCGGCGACCGATGCTATCTCAGGTCAGATTACCTTACAAAACTTGCATGCATTTCTCGTAAGTTCATTGAACGAACAGCATCAACCACAAGTATTTGGACAGGAGCAACGACCTATTGTGCTTGTAGGGAACGAGATGTTAGAGCAGAACCGCTTAAACCAGAGTGAGAAGCTATTAAATCAAGCGCGACAACAAGTACAGATGCAAAATTACCCTGCTGCGCTTCATACTATCGAGAATGTTCTCCTGATGGCTCCAGACTGCATCGACGCACTCATTCTCAAAGCACAGATTTTGGGTACATCTGGCTTTTTTCAAGATGCCTTACCTGTCGCAAACCGTGTAATACAGTTAGACCAGGCTAATGCTCTCGGTTGGTCAATGCGTGCAACCCTTTTAGCAAATATGGGTCAGTTGCATGAAGCTTCTGCTGCAATTGAGCGCTCAATCACCCTCAATCCAAACAATCCAGAAGCTTTAGCGATTAGAGATGCGATTCTGTCAAACCTGGCAAGAAATTCAATCGTGGAACAAGACGCAAAGTCAGGATCAGCAGCTACCTCTGTGGATAAACAGGGGGGAGCCAGATCTTTCCTACTCGGTGCATTTATCCAGATTTTTGCTTTATGTATGGGCACATTTGGTGCTTCGATTCTCATACTTAGGCCACAACTTCCTATTATCATTGCTTTCCTCTTGGAAAGTGCAGCTTTGGCGATTTTATGTGTTAATGCTGCACGCGGAACCTATCTTTATGGCATAAAACGTTTTCTGATCACATTCACAACCAGCCTGCTTGCGCTGGGCGCATTGGGAGCATTATACAAATTTGGTTACAACTGGTTCATAAACAAAGTAATCGCCTTTCCTCCACTCATCGTACCCGTCCTCTTCCTAGGTCTCTGGCTAGTTGCAGCCGCCGTTTTACCATTTATGTTAGCTATAGGTGGATTTATCGGCAGAATCACCTTTAGAAAGAAAGGTCCATAGTTGTCATGCTTCGTTGAACTCAGCATGACACGCAAGTGCTTTCCATTCCATCTGCACTCTCATTAACCCTTGCAATGCTCCTGGATGAATATGTTGGAATCAAAAGGATTCATTGCTCCCCATTCACAGCTTCAGCAAGCTGTTCCCATTCTTTTAGCAATTCCTCCACTCTCACCCTGGCCCGTTCGTAATCAGACGAAAGTTGTGTCAATTGTGCAGCATCTGCATTGCGAGCAGCTTCAGCCAGTTCCTCTTCTAAATTGCCTACACGCGCTTCAGCCTTCTCTATGTCGCGTTCAACATCTTCAACAGTGCGTAATTTCATTTTTACGCTTTTCTTGCCTCCCGACCTGGAGGACGAACCAGCAGAACGAGTTATTTTTGATACACGTGTTTCCACACTTTTCACCTGGGGAGATGGGGTCTCAAGCAAGATTGGTCGCTTGTGTGTCCGATATTCGGAATAATTTCCTATGTAAGGGATTAACACTCCATCTTCTATAACCCATACTTTGGTTGCCAGTCTATCGACGAAGTAGCGATCATGAGAGACAAACAATAATGTTCCCTGAAATTCACCCAGTATCTCTTCGAGAAACTGGCGTGATTGCAAGTCGAGATGATTCGTCGGTTCATCCAATACAAGAAAATTCGAACCTTGAAGCGTCAACTTTGCCAGCGCCACACGACTTCGTTCGCCTCCACTCAGTGTGTTAATAGGCTTAAACACATCATCACCTGTAAAGAGAAACCGGGCCAGAAAACTACGGGCAGCATCTTCGCTTAATGTACTAATTTGCCGGATCTCATCCACAATAGTCCTATCTGGATTCAATCCGCTGTGCGTTTGTGAGTAATACCCAATACGCACATTGTGTCCTGGATAAACATGTCCGCTTATTGGAGCTATTTTTCCAATAATCGTACGTATCAGCGTAGTTTTGCCAGCACCATTGGGGCCTAGCAATCCAACTCGATCACCTCGTATGAGTTCCAGGTCGGCTACTCGAACAAGCACGGTAGGCTCACCTTGATGTACCATAGGAGGATAGCCTATTACCAACTTTTGCGTCGATAGTACAACCTGGCCACTTTCGGTGACAGCATTGAATTCAAAATGCATTTCAGGAAAATCCATTGGGCGTTCAACGCGCTCCAACCGGTCAAGCAACTTTTGGCGACCCCGTGCCTCGCGGCTTCGCTGGCCTGCCCTGTAACGGCGAATGAACTCCTCGGTATGAGCAATATGAGCCTGCTGCGCCTCGTACTCGCGCATACGACGCTCCATACGTTCCTCTCGCAAATGCAAGTATTTTGTGTAGTTTCCTGGATATTCCTCGATGCGTCCAAAAGCCAGCTCAATCATACGTGCTGCTACTTTGTCCAGAAAGTAACGGTCATGGGCCACAATAACCATCGCACCATTCCAGCTTAACAGGTATGTTTCCAGCCATTCAAGAGATGCTAGATCAAGGTGATTCGTGGGTTCATCCAGAAGCAACAAATCTGGTTCCTGCAAAAGTAATGTAGCCAGAGCAGCCCTGCTTTGCTGCCCACCGCTCAAGTACTTAACTGGAGCCTCTTGTTGTTCGCGTGTGAAACCCAGACCATCTAACACCTGGTCAATCCTATTCTCATAGGTGTACCCACCCATGTGTTCAAAGCTGGTCTGCAGTTCATCATACCTGCTTAACAATTGTTCATGCAGATCCGCATTCTCTTGAGCTGCTGGAGTGGCAAGTTCGAGTGCAAGTTCGCCCAGCTCTTGCTCCCACGCACGGACTTTTGCAAAAACGGTGAGCATTTCTTCTCGTAACGTATTTTCTGGCCGGAAATCTGTATCCTGAGTCAAATAACCAATACGTGTATTGCGCGCAACGGCAATTGTTCCCTCATCAGGCTCTTCTCGACCTGCCAGGATATTTAGCAGGGTAGACTTTCCGGCGCCATTCGGACCAATGAGGCCAATTCGATCCTGTTCGTTTATTTGGAAGTTTACATCCTCGAAGATGCGCTCTGCTCCAAACGACTTCCCAACCTGTATGACACTAACTATCGGCATATACATTCACCAGGCTATTTGCAACATATTTCTAAACATTATTATTCGCGCATTAGCGTATCATACGGAGCCTGCTGATGCAAGTTCAATAGATAGCCCGGCGCTTCCTGTTCCAAGGCTCAGCAAGGTATGATATACTGTGTAAGCACATAGCCTTATCAAAAAGAGAAAGGATGCTGAGAGGTGGCGAAAGAGCAAACTCTGGATAATCTGTGGTTGGCGCAAACACTATTCGACCTTGGCGGAGTGCAATTCGGAAATTTCACAGTCAGCGAATCAGCAGTTAGCTCCCCCGTATTCGTTAACCCCAAGGTTCTTATCAGTAACCCAACCGCATTGCGTGTTGCGAGCAAACTTATGCAACAGGAAATCAATCTCGCTCAATCATTACGGCGCGCGCGTGCTCATCCCTTTGCAGTCGTTGCAGGTGTCCCCGTCGGGGGGTTACTATTGGCAACTGCCTTTTCATTAGAAACGAATATCCCCATGATTTATGCGCGCGTGCGACCTGAAGGCACAGGCAAACGTGGCATAGAGGGCAACTTTAGCATTGGTGACACTGCCCTTATTATCGATGACCTGATAACCAGGGGAAGTAGTGTCCTGGAAACAGCCGAATTACTTGAAGAGAATGGACTCAAAGCTAAGGATGTAATTGTGCTGGTGGACCGTGAACATGGTGCAACTGAGCGATTAAGACGAAGAGGATATCATCTGATAAGTATTTTGAAACTCGATGTAATGCTAAATCACTACATGTCCAGAGGCTTGATTTCGGAAGAAACGTACAATACCTGCGCTGAATATTTGCATAGCAAACAAGGAGTAACGGATTAAATATTACGCATGATGAAATGGCTGTACCAGGTGACCCTTGACACAGCCATTTCAACGTTACTTGCAGCACATCTATTCTGATTTAGACGGTTGTGAGGAAACAGGTACCTCGTATTCTTTCATTGGAGGCGCAGTTTCCTTTTCATACCCATTAACCGAGCTGGCATCTGCACGATGCCTCAATATTCCTAACAAAGGCTCGACGAGATCAATAGGTAGTGGGAAGATGATAGTTGAGTTTTTCTCAACTGCAATCTCCGTCAGTGTTTGCAGGTAACGCAATTGTAATGTAGCAGGCTGTGAGCCAATCACATTCGCGGCTTGTGCTAACTGGGCCGACGCCTGCAACTCACCCTCTGCATGAATGATCTTTGCGCGCTTCTCACGCTCTGCCTCGGCCTGTTTTGCCATTGCACGTTGCATTGTAGACGGCAACTCAACATCCTTAATCTCTACAGCTGTCACCTTCACACCCCAACGCTCTGTATGCTCATCAATGATGGTCTGTAGTTCGCGATTGATCTTGTTGCGCTGGGACAACAATTCATCCAACTCCGATTGACCAAGTACATTACGCAGGGTCGTCTGACCAATTTGCGTTGTCGCCTGCATGTAATTCATCACATTCACCACGGCTGCTACGGGATCAACTACGTAGAAGTAGACAACAGCTGTGACTTTTATTGTCACATTATCACGCGAGATCACTTCTTGTGGTGGGACTGTTAACGTGACAACACGTAGATCGACCTTAATCATACGCGTTACGAATGGTGGGACCAGGAATATCCCAGGACCTTTTGCGCCTGATAATTTTCCAAGCACAAAAATCACCCCTCGCTCATATTGCTGTACTACACGTATAGCCGAGAAAAGGATCATGAGCACAATTATTACGACCAGTACTACGATGGAAAGTGCCACAATTGCTTCCATGGAACTCCTCCTTTATGACCCCTCTTTCAATCTAGGGGCCGATTCTGAGAGTTTATCAACAACAGGTTCTACATGTACCAGCAAACCTTCAATTGCGACAATCCGCACTTCAGTGCCAGGATCAGCAGAGGCAGTTGGATCATCAAGCACTGCGCTCCAATCTTCACCTTTATACTCTATACGTCCCTCAGGCAGAAGTGGAGTCGACGCAATGACTGTAGCGCCAATCATACTATCCGTTCCTGTTCTGACAGATCGCCGGCTGGTTCGCACTATCAAAGTGACAACGTATAGACCAACTAAGCCTACTAGCCCACCCATTGCAAATACAAGTATGGGATTTAGCTGTGGTCCCTGGGAATGCCTACCACTATTGAAAAAAAGGAAGGCACCAGTGATAAGAGAGATTACTGCGGCTAGTGTCAGCATACCATGCGCAGGTATTTTGACATCGAGGATAAGGAACACGAACGCTAAGGCCATTAATGCCAGCCCAGCCCAATTTGGAGAAAGAAACCAGGCCCCGAAAAGGAAGAATATCAAAGCTATACTTCCAATGACTCCTGGAATGATTGCTCCAGGATGCGATACCTCAACGAATATACCAATAATTGCAACAATAAACAGCAGGAAGATAACATTTGGATCGAGCACTATTGATAATAAGGTATCGGATGGGCTATTCATACTCATTTCTCAATATGAATCTATCTATTCTTATATGCACATTAATAACAGTATGCTATAATCAATATAGCATACTGTTATTCTAAAGTCAAGAGAAAAAAACTGACATCGATTTTTGAATCGATATCAGTCGATAATTTCCAGGCCGGTAGATACAATTTACATTTGAGGCCCTATTTCAGGCCAATTTCTGCAATGCCTCGAACAGCTCATCGTTATCAGGTAATTCGTTCACACTTTCCAGGACCTCAATATAGCGAATAACTCCATCTTTATCTATCACAAAAACAGCACGCTCGGGAAACCCACCTCGATTACGAACGCCATATTGATCCACAACCTGCCCCTGAGGATAAAAGTCTGAGAGCAATGGAAACGTCACGTTTATCGATTTGGACCAGGCATTCAAAGAATAGGCACTATCCATACTCACGCTAACTACCTCGGTATTATAGTCCCTGAAACGTGCAAGTTCTGCCTCATAAGAGGGTAATTGTGTAGAACAAACTCTGCTAAAGGCATAGGGAACGAAAGCTAAAACAACATTTTTCTTGCCCTGAAAGTCAGCTAAATGCCATTCATCCCTTTGAGCGGTCTTAAGTTTAAAATCAGGAGCGATATCACCCACTTTTAACGTCTTAGATTCAGAATGACTTTTATTTGCCATTGAATAATATCCTTCCGAGATAATTATTTCTTTGATTTCGCTTATTGAAAATACAAATGAACGTTACTCGCCCCCTCATCCAATCGTATAGCAAGGTAAACGTTACAAACAAAAAATGCGCAAGTTGCGCGAAAGCTTACTATAGTTGATTCTAGCATTGGACAAATAAGAGTGTCAACCTTGAGAAAGCAGACATCCACTAAAACCATTGAAACAAAAAAATCATGGACAACACTCCGGAATGCTTTATTAGCACACCAGGGAATTATTGCTTATTTGCCAATTATCGCTATCAACATTCTAATGTTCTATTTTGCATCCTGGCAATTTTTTTGGCTCAATACCGACCCGGCGCGCTATCAATGTTACGCCCTGACCTATTGGATGGGAAGTACTGGAGCTCAATTACTTCCAGTAGCTCAATGCTCATTTTTGCCCATCTCAACTATCGCTCAGCCTCCTCTACACATGCTCCCACTTGAATATCCACCTTTCGCGTTAGTCATTTTCTCGCTGCCACTCTTAGCCCCTCTACTCTATTACCAACTGGTTTTTGCAGTATTGATGGCTTTAGTTTCTACACTAATCTACTGGTTACTTCTTAACTTCGGTCCACGTGGATCAGCGCTTGCCTTTGTATTCTATCTATTCATAGGCGTTCTGTCTCTTGCCCAGGAACGCTTTGACCTGGTGCCTGCTGCGTTCACACTCCTATGTCTCATTGCAGCCGAGCGCAAGCATTGGACATACGCATATATTGCATTAGCCTTCGGCTTTTTGATTAAAATATATCCAATCCTTTTTCTTCCGGCGCTTTTTATTGCTGAACAACAAGATAGACATAGCATCTACATTCCGGAAAAGTTTTCCTCTCTCAAGACTTTACCAACAGAGCTTTGGCGCACTCTGCTAAGTATTAGACACTGGCGTTGGAAAAATACTTTGCTCTTCTTTAGTATCTTAGTGGGAATAACCGGTTTCTTCGCAATTTTCAATATCAATGGGGCCATATTGAGCCAGGTAAGCTACTTTGCTCATCGCCCTCTACAAGTTGAATCTGCCGCCAGTACACTCCTCTGGCTCGGTACATTAATTGGATTCCCTGTACGCATAGTGTTCTCCTATGGATCCATCAACATGACTGGTGTACTTGGGGGACCCGTTTCCAACCTTTCAGAAATACTTTTTATAGGAGGTTATATCTATGCTGTCTACCTGCAATGGCGAGGAAAGTTAGACATAGTCCAGGCATGTATTGCGTTATTATTAGTATTTATCGCCGCTGGGAAAGTTTTTAGTCCACAATACCTGATTTGGGTCATACCTTTGCTTGCTTATAGTGGAGCCTATGATAGGCTCTGGTTAATTATCTGGGGAACTATCTCACTTCTAACCACCATTATTTATCCTTACTTCTATACACGCATCATCGATGCAGTCAAAATACCTTATATCCCTGGCTTCATCCAAATCGTAACGTTTCGAAACTTGCTATTCGTGCTTTTGACCCTTGCTTATCTCTTCAACTGGTTTCACATTCGCACGCGCAAGGCTCTACCCGATCATTCTTAACTTAGTTTCCAGCGTAGAATATCCGCACTGCGTAGTAATCGATTCATCATATTGCTACGCAGGCGATAAATTTCATGTATATCTCTGAACTCTTGCGGGCAGAAGAGCAGAATTTCTCTTGGTTTAAGACCACAATGAAAGAGCAGATATGCCAGCCTCTGTTCAATACCGCTGGGAATTACCTTTTTTAAGTTTTCCCAAACATCACTACTCTCAAAATTTTCTTCAATCTGCAATTCTCCAGGCTCACCAGGATCCGGCAATGGAATTTCTTTTGCCCGTGAGTAAGCTCGCAGTGTATCTACAATGGCCCCATTCAGACATGCACGCAAGTAATGCAACGCACCGGCTAATGAGTTGAATTCAATGTGTTGAGTCAATGCCGTAGCTTGCCAGAATCGCTCAAAAGTCTGAGCTACATAGTTCTCTTCGCTATCCAGGCGACAAGCCGTCTCTCGGTAGGCATGACGACGCAACCAGCTTAAGACTTGCTCACTAAAGCAATGCTGTATCCATGTCCAGGCTTCCTGGTCTCCTTGAACAGTTGCGCGTCGTAACAGCTCGAGGCTATATATTTCGGCCCCTGGCTCTCCCCGGCGAACATTATTGATTTCTCGCACACAATGTGCAGCGAGCTGTGTGGTATTCATCTCACTGCCTGGTTGGTTCGACGCGAGGGAATGTTTCTTTTTGTCATGTTGTAATCCTTGTTGGCTCTCAACCACCAGACCTTTATGGACCCGTATATTTGGTTTCATTGCCTTGCTCCTTGCTTACATCCCTCTATGTAAGGAACACTACTTCTCATCCAGATATAAGAAGACAGATTCTTCAATATACAGAGTGTACGCGAAGAAATGTTATAGTACATCTGTAGAACAACGTATTTTAGAGGAGCAATAATCCTGGAGAATTGAGATCATCTAAGTAGTTTAACCTACTCGAAACTGGATGTTATGACTTGAATTGGCTAATTTCCCGTTCCGTCTCCTTTTTCAAGCCACCTTTCCTGGTTTGCAAATACCAGTTTACACCCTCGGACACCCCACGTATCACATCGTACTCCGGCTTATAACCAAGTTCACGTCGAGCTTGTTCAATCGAAAATTCTTGATTGCCTCCTAAGAGCGTTACTCCATAAGTTGTAACAGGTGGAGGAGTAGCTCTGCGACGACCCAATGTCTTCCACACTAATTCAGCGCTGCGGCCAGCTGCTAACAATGGAAAATAAAGAATTTTACGTGACACTGGTGGCGCTCCCAGAAAGTCTGCAATCGTATTCAAATATTCTGCTTGTGTTACTCGTCGATCATCGGCAATTGTATAAGCTTTACCAATTACCTCATCGCCCGAGTCACCGGCTTTGATCAGACCTTGAGCTACATCACGAACATACACAATAGGTACAATATTGTTGCCGGAACCAATCAGAAAACCTTTTCCCGACTCGATCATCGCCACGAATCTTCCAAAACTAGCAGTATCACGCGGCCCATAAATCCATGCAGGTCGCACAATTACTACGGGCGCCCCTCGTTCTTTGACAAAGTCAGCAACCATCTTCTCGCCAGCAATCTTGGTACGACTATAGGGATTGTCTTCTGCATGAAAAGGGTGATCCTCGGTAATAATTCCTTTCAGATGATGCCCATACACTGTAATCGAGCTTGTGTGTACAATTCGCTGAACACCTGCATCCAAACATGCCATTATCAAATCTGCAACACCCCATACATTGACCGCGTTATAATCTTTTTCCAATCCCCATGGCCCCGTCTTTGCCGCCACATTGAATACACGTTCCATACCCTGAACAGCTCGCTTTAGCGATGCGCGGTCAACCAGATCTCCCAGCACCACTTCAACGCCATCCAGCTTGCGTAAGCGTGTTGCATCTTCCATGGGACGTACCATTGCCCGTACTTCCTCGCCAAGTTCCAATAGCATATCTACAAGGTGGCCACCCAAAAAACCGGCAGCTCCCGTTACTAGAACTTTCACGTAAAATTCTCCTAATGTGCTTTTATTTCAGTACTCCTGCCTAGATTAACTTTCCCTGATCTTTCGAGCAGCATATGCATACAGCTACAGAACTGGTAAGGAGGCCCTCCAGAAGCCAGGATGGCAGCCCGAATACAAATAGCAGAGCTTATATACCCTACAGGAGGAAAATACATACAATACCCATAGCATTAATAACGAACGAAGCAAGTATCAATAGAGGCTGTTGGGCAAAATTAACCCAACGTCTGACAAATTCGGTTGTTGGTAACTTGCAGGCTATAACAACAATGGTTATCTTCTCTTGAGATCTGAAGAAAAAGAGAGATTCCCACTAAAAATCTTATCCCACAGCGTAAACGTTATGAGAGATTCAACAAAAGTTCCTCTAGAAGGATCACAATCATGACCGGCCAGATAGCTCAGCAATTTGGAAATTACCGGCTGGTACGCCATCTTGGACGTGGCGCTTTTTCGGATGTGTATCTTGGAATACACGTTCATTTGAAAACTCCAGCGGCGATCAAATTACTACATACTGAATTGACAAGCAGCGAAGTTGAAAAGTTCCGCAATGAGGCACGCACGATCGCGCGCCTGGAGCATCCACATATTGTGCGCGTCCTTGACTTTGGTATTGAAGATCATACTCCTTTTTTTGTCATGGTCTTCGCGCCTAATGGCACTTTGCGACAACGCCACCCTAAAGGAACGGTTCTATCGCTTGCAACCATTGTTTCCTATGTTACACAGATTGCTGGTGCATTGCAGTTCGCTCACAACCAAAAATTAATTCACCGTGATATCAAACCAGAGAACATGTTACTTGGACGTCATAACGAGGTTCTGCTAAGCGATTTTGGATTCGTGCAGATTGCTCAAAGTTCTATTTCCCAAAGCACAAAAGAAATGGCAGGCACTATCCCATATATGGCGCCTGAGCAATTCCACGGCA
>Ga0187780_10001337_pt1 | contig 18606 bp, 17 predicted proteins | sample 1015_Q2_SP10_20__FD_132429 | JGI IMG/M metagenome (GOLD analysis project Ga0187780, IMG submission 132429) | Tropical peat soil microbial communities from peatlands in Department of Meta, Colombia - 1015_Q2_SP10_20_MG | ecosystem: Environmental > Terrestrial > Soil > Wetlands > Peat | place...
AACCGGCCGGGTTCTCCTACGGGTCGGTGGAGGTCCGCGGTGCCGGATGACGTGCCCGCACTGCTCGAGGCCGTGTCGGTCTCGGTGCGCTTCGGCGGGGTCCAGGCCCTGTCCGACGTGGACCTGGCCGTGCACGCCGGCGGCATCACCGGGCTCATCGGCCCCAACGGTGCCGGCAAGACGACCATGTTCAACGTGCTCACCGGGCTCACCGCCCCGACGGCGGGGAGCGTGCGGCTGGACGGTGCCGACATCTCCGGCTGGGCACCGCACCGGCGCGGCCGGGCGGGGCTGGCACGCACCTTCCAGCGCCTCGAGCTGTTCACCGGGCTAAGCGTGGAGGAGAACCTGGTCGCCGCGTGGGAGGCCTCCCACGCCGGCGCGGTCTTCGGTCGCGGCCGGGCCCAACGCCGGGCCCGGGTGGCCGAGGTGCTCGCCCTCTTGGCCCTGGGGCCCGTCGCGCACCGCCGGACGGGTGACCTGCCCACCGGTCTGGGCCGCCTGGTCGAGCTCGGCCGTGCCCTGTGCGCGGATCCCCGGGTGCTGCTTCTGGACGAGCCCAGCTCCGGGCTCGACGCGGGCGAGACGGCGCGCTTTCGCGACGTGCTGCTCGACGTGGTGGGTCGCAGCGGCGACGGCGAGCCGGCCGTGCTCCTCGTGGAGCACGACATGGGGCTGGTGATGGAGGTCTGCGACCGCGTCACCGTGCTCGACTTCGGGGCCCGGATCGCCGAGGGGACGCCGGAGGAGATCCGGGCCGATCCGACGGTCCAGGCCGCGTACCTGGGAGAGACCGTTGTCGCCTGAGCCGCCGTCGTTGGCGCCGCCCGCCCTCGAGATCGACTCGTTGAGCGTCTCCTACGGGGGGATGCGGGCGCTGTCGCACGTGTCGCTGGTCGTGCCCGACGGCGCGGTGGTGGCGCTGCTCGGCGCCAACGGCGCGGGCAAGAGCTCGACGCTGCGAGCGGTGTCGGGCCTGGTGCGCCCCGAGTCGGGCCGGATCCTGGTCGACGGAGTCCGGGTGGACCACCGCCCGCCCCACGCGGTGGCGCGGCTCGGAGTCGTCCACGTTCCCGAGGGCCGCGGCATCTTCCCCGGCCTCACCGTGCGCGAGAACCTCGAGGTGGCCGTTCGGATCGCGCTCGGCGGCGCCGGCGACGCGGACCCGCTCGAGGCGGCCGGGGGGTACTTCCCGGTCCTCAAGGCGCGCGAGCGCCAGCTCGCCGGCAGTCTGTCGGGCGGCGAGCAGCAGATGCTGGCGCTGGCCCGCGCGCTGCTGTCGCGCCCGCGTCTGCTCATGGTCGACGAGATCTCCATGGGCCTCGCCCCCATCATCGTCGGCCAGCTCTTCGACATCCTGCGGGCGCGCGCCACCTCGGGGATGAGCGTGCTCCTGGTGGAGCAGTACGTCGACGCCGCGCTGGGCCTGGCGGACTTCGCCTACGTGCTCGACCGGGGAGAGATCGTCGACGTCGGCCAGCCCGCCGACGTCCGTGCCGGCGGCCTGGTGGCCGCATACCTGGGGGGCTGACATGCGACGGGTGGTCATGCGGGTCGGTGCCGGGCTGGTGCTGTGCGCGGCGGGCGCGCTCGGCTGGGGTGGCACCGCCACGGCCGACACGGGGACCGTCGCCGGCTACACGCTCCAGGCCCAGGCGCTCGGGTTCCAATTCGCGTTCAACATCCCCGGCCTCGTCCCCCTGCCCAACCAGAACCTCCTGGAGGACGACGTGCCCTTCGCCAGGACGTCGGTGAGCAGCGGCCCCGTCGTCGACGCGCTCGGTGCGCCGTACTACCCGGGCGACATCGCGGCGAACGTGGGGACGCTCCTGCAGACCTTCGGCGTCCCGCTCCCCGTCCCGAACGACACCGCCCTGGCCGAGGCCAAGTACCCCACCAGCCCGGGCCACGGCGCGGACGCCACCTTCGGGTCACCGCCGAAGGCCGGCTCGCCCGTGGCGCCCAACGTCTTCGACGCCACCGCCCACGCGGACACCGACGGCGGCACCGTCACCTCCTCGGTCAGCGACGTCACCTTCGGCCTCCCCGCGCTCCCCGTCGTCAAGGTGGGGACCATCCAGGCCACCAACGCCGTCACCCTCGGCGCCTCGTCGGTCGCCGCCACGGCGACGTCGGTGATCGACGCCGTCGACATCGCCGGCATCCTCGACATCTCGCAGCTGACCGGCCAGTCGTCGTCGACGTCGGACGGCACCACGGGCACGCCCGCCTCGACGCTGCACGTGGGGCAGGTGACGGTGAAGGGGATCCCGGCCTACATCGACCAGTCGGGGGTGCACGTCGACACCACCGCCCCGCCGGCCGACGGCGTGACGCCGCAGCAGGCCCAGGACACGCTCAACCAGACGCTGGCCCAGGACGGTATCTCGGTCCGCCTGGCCGACCCCACCACCACGACCTCGGGGGCCGAGGGCAAGGCCGACGCCGGAGGCCTCGTGGTCGCCTTCACCCACCAGTTCGCCGTCCCTTTCATCCCCAACCTGCCCTCGCTCCCCTCGGTCCCCTATCTCGGGAGCGTGGGGCTGCCGGCGGGCGTGTACACGGTCACCGCGTCGGTCACCCTCGGCTCCGCGGTCACCGACGCGGCCGCCGCTGTGCTGGCCCCCTTCGCCGACGACGGGGGTGGCGGCCCCGGCGGGCTGGGCGGCGCGCTGGGCACCTCGAGCCCCGACCAGGGCCTGTCGTCGCCGGGCGCCTTCGACTCGCTGGAGACCTCGCCCGCCATGGGCCCCGGGGCGGGCGGCGCGCCGGGGACCGCCGCCATCGGCCCGGCCCGAGGCCTGCTCTCCGCCCTGCCCTTCGGCATCCCGGCCCCCGTCGGCTGGGTGCTCGGGGCGCTGGCGCTGTGCGTGCTCGTGATGTACCCGATGCTGCTGCTGGCCCGCTGGCAGTTCCTCGGGACGAGGAGGAGATGATGGCTCGTTTGCTCTCCGGCACCAGCCGGGCCAGGACCGTGACCACGCCGACGCTCGACCCCGACGTCACCACCTGGGTGCCGGTGGTCGACCCGGAGGGCAACGGCGTGGCCGGCGACGAGGCCCGCGGGGCGGACGGCGTCCGGGAGACGTGGCCGGCGGCGCCCGACGCGCCCGACGAGGGCGGCTCGGGGCACGGGGGCCGGCGGCGCTCCGTCCGCCCGCGCGGCGGGGGCGACCGGGCCGCCGTCGACCTGCGCAGCACGTGGCAGGTGGTGGCGGGTTCCATCCTCGTGCCCGTCGGCGTGGTCATCATCCTCCTCGCCTGGTACGGGGCGGCGCACACCCGCTACGTCCAGCAGCAGATCCCCTACCTGGTGAGCGGTGCGTTCATCGGGCTCGGGTGCATGGTCCTCGGCGGGCTCCTCTACTGGGCGCACTGGCTGTATCGGATCTACGACCAGGCCGACCTCAACCACGAGGAGCTCATGAAGGCCTTCGAGCAGACGCTGCGCGTGGTGGCCGACCGCCTCGCACCCCCGGGCGCCGACGGAGCGCTCGGCGCCGGCGCCACGGGCACGACCGACGACCCCGCGAGGGCATCGGGGGCCGGGGTGGTGCCGGGGTCCTCCGGTGCGGTGGCGCCGGCCAGGAGCGCGTACGTGGCCACCAGCACCGGGTCCGTCTACCACCTCCCGAGCTGCCCGGTGGTCGCCCACCACGGCCGGGGCCTGCATGCCCTCGCCCCCCACGAGGTGGAGTGGATGGAGCCCTGCCGGATCTGCCTGGCGCCGCCGCACGCCTGACCTGGCCTCCATCCCCGTCCCCGCGACCCGTGCCCGTGGCCTGACGCCACCGTCACCACTGACGCCACCGTCACCACTGACACGGCTGTCACCACTGACACGGCTGTCACCACTGACACGGCTGTCAGGAAACGGCTATCCTGGCCGGGTCGCCGGGGGAACGACGGCGGCTGCGACACAAGGCCATGGAGGGCGCCCAACGTGGCGGGCCCGACCCGGGCACGAAAGGGGAAGGCACATGGCAGCTGCCGACGACGCGGACGCAACGGCTGTTTCCGCCATGTCCGACGACGCGCTCCAGGCGATGAGCGTCTTCGACCTTGCCACCTCGGACGACCCCAGGGCGGTGGCCCGTGGGCTCCGTGAGACCCCGGTGATCCAGATCCCCGAGCTGTTCTCGCTCGTCACCCGGCGTCCCGACGTCGAGGAGGCCCTGCGCCGGACCGGGATCTTCTCGTGGAACGCGGTGGGGATGGACCTGGGCAACGTGCGCCCGCTCATCCCCCTGCAGATCGACCCGCCCAAGCACGTGAAGTACCGCCGCATCCTCGACCCGCTGTTCGCGCCCAAGCGCATGGCGGAGCTCGAGGGCGACGTGGTCCTGCTCGTGCAGCAGCTGGTCGCCAAATTCGCCGGTCGGGGCTCGTGCGACTTCCACGAGGAGTTCGCCGTGCCCCTGCCCTGCACGGTGTTCCTCCGCCTGCTCGGCCTGCCGTATTCGGACCTCGACACGTTCCTGTGGGTGAAGGACGACATCATCCGGCCGCCCGGGGACGTCGAGGAGCAGGCACGGCGCCGGCGCAAGGCCGGCGACACCGTCTACGAGTACTTCGAGAAGGTGATCGCCCAGCGCAAGACGGCGCCCACCGACGACGTCCTCACCCAGATCATGAACAGCGAGGTGGACGGCGAGCGCCTGACCGACGAAGAGGTGATGGACATCTCCTACCTCTTCCTCATCGCCGGGCTCGACACGGTCACCGACTCGCTCGACTGCTTCTTCGCCCTGCTGGCCCAGGAGCCCGAGCACCGACGGCTCGTCGTGGAGGACGAGTCGCTCATCCCCTCGGCGGTGGAGGAGCTGCTGCGGTGGGAGAGCCCGGTGCCGGCGGTGCCGCGCCGCGCGGTGGAGGACGTGGAGATCGCCGGCTGTCCGATCCCCGCCGGGGAGGCCGTCATGCTCCTGCTCGGCTCGGCCAACACCGATCACGACGCCCACCCGGGGCTCGACACCCTCGACCTGGCGCGCAACCCGAACCCGCACCTGGCGTTCGGGGGCGGCGTGCACCGCTGCCTCGGCTCGCACCTGGCGCGCCTCGAGCTGCGGGTGGCCCTGCGCGAGTTCCACCGCATCATCCCCGACTACGAGATCGTGCCGGGCACCAAGCTCGAGTACACGCCGGGCCTGCGATCGCTGCACACCCTGCCCCTGGTCTTCGAGCCGGTGTCCTGAGGCGGATGCGGATCCGCCTCGACGAGGGGGCCTGCCAGGGTCACGGCCGCTGCTACACGCTGGCCTCGTCGGTCTTCGACTCCGACGACCTCGGCCACTGCGTGGTGCTGACGGCGACACCCGCGCCGGGCGACGAGGAAGCGGCGCGCTCCGCCGTCGACAACTGCCCCGAGCACGCGCTCACCATCGTCGACGACTGACCGGGGGCCCCGCGTGCCCGGCGTGATCCGCCCCCTCGCCGAGGCCGACCGGGACGAATGGCGCGCCCTGTGGGACGGCTATCTCGACTTCTACCGCGCCGTGGTGCCCGAGGAGGTCACCCGCACCACGTTCGAGCGCCTCTGCACCCGGTCGCACGGGATGTTCGGGCTCGTCGCGCAGGGCGACGGCGGGCTCGTCGGCCTGGTCCACGCGCTGGTGCACCCGACCACGTGGGAGGTCGGGCCCAACTGCTATCTCGAGGACCTCTTCGTGGCCCGCGCCGCCCGGGGCGGGGGCATCGGCCGGGCCCTCATCGACGCGGTGGTCGCCGAGGCCGACGCGCGCGGGGCCGCCGCCGTCTACTGGCACACCCAGTCGTTCAACGCACCCGGTCGCTCGCTCTACGACACCGTCGCGCAGCTGCGCTCGTGGGTCGTCTACGAGATCGAGCTGCCCGGCGGCTCGTCGGGCACGGGCTCGTAGACCACCGCCACGGCGCGCCGGTACGGCTCCAGGGAGTCGGCCGCCGTCTCGACCGTGCCGACGAGGTGGATCACGACGCGGCGCTGGCGAGGTTGCCGCCGTCCCCGCCCGTGCCCCGCGCCGGTCGCACCGTGACCGACGACCCGACCACGTCGGCGGCCAGGGCGAGCTCGCTCAGCGCGCGGTCAGCCCGGGCCACGGTGCGCGCCCCGTCGACGTCGACGACGACGATGCCCGCACCCGGCACACCGTCGCGGTCGTGGGGGACCGTGACCCCGACCACCGTCCCGGGGCCCGTCGCCGCCACCTCGACCGGCAGGGTCTGCGCCGCGGCGTCGAGGCGGTCCTGGAGGCCCTCGTCGGGCACCGGCGCCTCGTCGGGGGCCCGTCGCGTGTAGACGCCCACCGAGTGGGTGGTCAGGTAGAAGCCGTTGCCGTGGACGAGCACGGAGTCGCCGTGCCCGGCCCGCAACCACTCCAGGGTGTTGGCGATGGCGTGCGTCACGTAGTTGCTCCCCGGCCCGCCGTGATAGGGCAGCGCGCCGGTGAGGGTCAGGGGTCGGGGGTCGGCGACCCCGATGCCCACGGTGTCGCGGGCGACCTCGATGGAGCTCGGGAAGCACCCGTAGAGGTCCAGGGCGCCGAGCGACCCGGCATCGACCCCGGCGCGCCCCAGCGCCGAGGCGACGCAGCCGGCCAGCGCGGGCGAGCGGTGGATGGCAGGGCGCGCGGAGAGGTGCCACACCTCCTTGGCGTCCGCCCAGCCGGCGAGATAGGCCACCTCCTGCGGCCCGAGGCCCCAGGACCGCGCGGTCGCCGCGTCGGTCACGATCACCGCGGCGGCCATGTCCACGTCCATCACCGCGTTCAGGTACTTCGGGTACGGCGAGCAGATCATACGGTTGTCGTCGGTGACCGTCGTGAGCTCGTCGGCACCGCGACGGGTGGGGAACCACGAGTACGGGTTCGTGGCAGCCACGGCGTTGCACCGGGCCATGAGCTCGCCCATGGCCCGGCGGTGGGCCTCGGGGTCGTGACCGGCGTCGTGGGCCAGCGCGCTCTCGATGAGCGCGTACATCGTGGTGGCCTGCTCGAGCCCGTGCGCGCGCTCGACGGGATGCACACCGAGGTCGGGTGCCAACGGCGGCCACGTGTCGGGCCATCCCTTGGCGCTCGGCCACTGCAGGTCGACGCCTGCCTTCTTGGCGCGACGGCGGGTGGCCAGCGCCTCGGCCCCGACGATCAGCACCCGCGGCTGCTCGCCGGCTGCCACGAGCTCCGCGGCGCGGTCGACCAGCCACTGGGGGATCGACCCTCCCATGCCCGAGCACCGGGCCTCCGCCGCGGTGGCCCCCAGGCGTACCGCCAGCTCGGTCGCCGGGTCGCCGTGGCGCAGCGACAGGCAGTGGACCATCCAGCAGTGGGTGAGGTCCCCCGGTGCGACGCGCCCCGCGGCCGAGGCCAGCGCGCCGCCGGCCACGGTCTCCATCAGCGAGAACGGGTCGGGCGCGGCCGCCGGGTCCTCGATGCGGTTGGTCCACTGGCCGGCACCGGCGATCACCGGCACCCGGCGCAGGTCGGCGGCCATCAGTGCACGCCTTCCCCGCCCCAGACGAGCCCGACCTCCACGGCCACGAGCGGCGGCCCGCTCAGCTCTGCTTGGCGGCGATCGCCCCGAGGTCGGCGGCCAGCGTCGTCTTGCGCTCGAAGCCCGCCTTGCGCGGCCGCAGGGACACGTCGACGTCCGTCGCCTCGGCCCGCAGGGCCCCGGCGGTGCACCGCTCCTTGGGCCGGCGGGAGAACGGGTCGTAGCGGAACAGCCGCATGGCGTTCTCGTGGGTGATCTTGGCCACGTCCCCGTCGGGCACACCCTTCAGGTACTTCATGGCGGTCTCCGGGGCCTGCGGCCACGTGGAGTCGGAGTGCGGGTAGTCGCATTCCCAGCACACGTTGTCGAGCTCGAGGTGCCGCCGGTTCTCGACGCCGAAGGCGTCGTCGATGAAGCAGGTGACGATCTGCTCCTTGAACACCTGGCTCGGCAGCTTGTCGCCGAAGTCCTGGCCGGTCCAGGCCTTGTGGTGCTGGTACACGTAGTCGACGCGCTCGAGGAAGTAGGGGATCCAGCCGATGCCGCCCTCCGACAGCGCGATGCGCAGCGTCGGGTACTTGCGCAGGACCGGGGAGAAGAGCAGGTCCGCCGCGCACTGGATGATGTTCACGGGCTGCAGCGCGATGAGGACGTCGAAGGGGGCGTCCGGCGCGGTGATGGCCAGCGTCGAGGAGGACCCGATGTGCAGGCACACCACCGTGCCCTCGTCCGCGCACGCGGTCCAGAACGGGTCCCAGTGAGAGTCGTGGAAGCTCGGCCACCCCAGCTTCGAGGGGTTCTCCGAAAAGGTGATGGCATGGCAGCCCTTGGCCGCCACCCGCCGCACCTCGTCCGCCATCAGCGCGGGGTCCCACAGCGGGGGGATCGCCAGCGGGATGAACCGCTCGGGGTAGGCGCCGCACCACGATTCGATGTGCCAGTCGTTGTAGGCGCGCAGCATGTCAATCGCCAGCTCCTTGTCCTCGGTCCGGGCGAAGAGCTGGCCGCAGAACTGGACGAAGGACGGGAAGCACATCGACCCGAGGACACCGTTGGCGTTCATGTCCCGGACGCGCTCGTGGATGTCGTAGCAGCCGGGCCGCATCTCCTCGAAGGACGTGGGCTCGATGCCGTACTCCTCGGGTGGCCGCCCGACGACGGCGTTCAGCCCGACGTTGGGGATGGTGTTCCCCTCGAAGACCCAGACGTCGGTGCCGTCGGGGTTGTGGACGACCCTCGGCACCCGGTCCTTCCATTTCGCCGGGATCCGCCCGTCGAACATGTCGGGGGGCTCGACGACGTGGTCGTCGACACTGACGAGGATGAGGTCCTCCGCTCGCATCGCGGCCGATCATATACCTGACGTCCGTGTCAGGCACCTGGCGGGGGAGGGCTCTACACTTCGGCGCCATGGCGACGCCCGACGACCCCGCCGCTGGGCAGCCGCCCCGGGGCGTGGCCGGGGTGGCGGCCGCAGACCCCGGTCGCACCGCCGTCGTCTACGAGGGCCGGCGCCTGAGCTTCCGGGCACTGGACCGTGCCGCCAACGCCTGGGCCCATCGGCTGGCCGACGCCGGTGTGGGGCCGGGGGACCGGGTGGCGCTGGTGATGGGGAACCGCCCCGAGTACTTCGCGGTGTGGAACGGCGCGGCGCGTCTGGGGGCGCTGGTGGTGCCGGTCTCCACGCGCCTGACCGCGCCGGAGATGGCCTACATCGTCACGGACTCGGCGTCGCGTGTGGTGGTCCACGGCGCCGCGCCGGTCGCCGCACCGGTCGGCGTGGCGGCGCCGGGGCCGTCGTCGGGTGGCGCGCAGGCGGCCGCCGCCGCCGGTCACGCCGGGGTGCCCGCGCTGGTGGCGGACGACCTGGGGTTCGAGGACGGGCGCGACGACCCGCCGCGGACGGACTTCCTCGGGTCGCCCCCCGCCACCATGACCTACACCTCGGGGACGACCGGTCGGCCCAAGGGGATCGCCCGGCCGGCGCCCCCTGCCGCGGACGTCGCCCCGCCCAACCCGTACGCCGCGTTCTGGGGGTTCGGGCCCGACAACGTGCATCTCATGTGCGGGCCCGCCTACCACACCGCGCCGAGCGCCTACGCCCAGATGGCCCTCGGCGAGGGGGGCACCGCCGTGGTCATGCCCCGCTTCGACGCCGCCGAGTGCCTGCGGCTCATCCAGGAGGAGCGGGTCACGACCTCGCAGATGGTGCCGGCCCACTTCATCCGCATCCTCGAGGTCGACTGGCAGTCCTACGACCGCTCGAGCATCGAGCGCATCCTCCACGCGGCCGCGCCTTGTCCGGTCCCCGTCAAGCGCAAGATCCTGGAGGTCTTCCCGCCGGGCACGGTGTGGGAGTTCTACGGCGCCAGCGAGGGGATGGCCTCGGTCGTCTCCCCCGAGGAATGGCTCGAGCGGCCCGGCACCGTGGGCCGGCCCTTCCCCGGGGTCTCGGTCCGGGTGCTCGACGACGACGGCGACGAGGTGCCGACTGGGGAGGTCGGCCTCCTGTACATCTCCTCGTTCAGCGGGCAGCGCTTCGAGTACCACAACGCCCCGGAGAAGAGCGCCGGCGCCTGGGTCGGCGACCATTTCACCGTGGGCGACGTGGGCTGGGTCGACGGCGAGGGGTACGTGTTCCTCGCCGATCGCCGGACCGACCTGATCCTCTCGGGCGGGGTCAACGTCTACCCGGCCGAGGTCGAGACGGCCCTCATCGAGGACGAGGACGTCGTCGACGTCGCCGTCTTCGGACTCCCCGACGCCCGCATGGGTCAGCGGGTCCATGCCGTGGTCGAGCTCCGTCCCGGCGCGCCCCGTGACGCCGACGCCCTGCTCGCCCGGTTGGCGCAGCGGCTGGCCGACTTCAAGCTGCCGCGCACCGTGGAGTTCGTCGACGAGCTCCCGCGGGAGCCCAACGGCAAGGTCCTCAAGGCGCGCCTGCGCCAGGAACGCCTGCGGGCGGCGGACGGGTCGACGTGACCTCGGGCACGTCCGGCTCCGTCCCCGCGTGGGGCCCCGCACCACGGGACCCGCTGGTGCGCCTGGTGCGGCGCGCCCCGGGTTCGCTCCGGCGCACCATGCACGTCGACGTGGGTGCCCGAACGAGCTGGGGTGCCGCCCTGCCGATGTCCGGCGGTGCCCGGGACATCCGGACCGGTGCCGACGCCGCCGGTGTCGAGGTGCTGGCCGAGGCCAGCCTCACGGCGGGGTTCGATCCCGGGCGCGCGCTCGTCTCGTTGACGACGACACCCCGGGCGCGCTGGACGGCCGACCTGATCGGGGCGCGCGCCGGCGGCGGTTTTCGCAAGCGACTCGACGACGTGATGCCCCCCGACACGGCCGGCTCCCTTTTGCGCATGGTGCTCGACGACCTGCCGGCGGCCGCGTTGATCTCCGGCTACGCCTGGATGCGCCTCGCCCGTCGCGAGGGCCATGATCCCGGCTCGCTCATGCCGGTCGACGTCGCCGACCGGATGGCCGGGCTGTGCTCGGGATGGCGGGGGGAGGGGATGGCGCTCGCCAGCGTGGAGGCCGGCTCCGGCGTCCCGCTGCAGGACTGCCCGCCCGCGCCCGGCCTCACCGACGACGACCCCGACGGCTGGCACCCGCTCGAACCGCTGCCGCCGGACTGGATGCGCCGGCGCCGGTGCATCGACGTCGCCCTCGACGACCCCTCCGACCCGGCGGGCGGCTTCTCCGTCTGGGCCATGTTCCGGGACACGGTCGGGGAGCCCGACGGGGGCGAGGCCGTGCTCCACGAGTACGAGGTCGAGCTGGAGGGCTCCGGAGGGACGGTCGAGCGGATCCGAGCGGTCCCCCACGTCCTCCCGTTCCCGGAATGCCCGGGGGCGGCCGGGGCGGTCGAGGCCATGGGCGGCCGGCGACTGGCCGAGTTCCCGGCGTCGGTGCCCGAGGTCCTGACCGGCATCGCCTCCTGCACCCACCTGAACGACCTGCTCCGCGCGCTCGGTGGGGCGGCTGCGCTCATCGACCTCGCGTCCGGCCGCTGAGAGGGTTGGGTCCCGCGCTTGCTGGTTGCAAACGCGAGACGCAATTAGAGCGAAAACCGAATGTCCCGAGGTCGGTTCGACCCCTCCTGCGAGAAACTCAGCGCGCTGTCAGCGACTACCAGCCCACAGAGCGTGGTGTCAGGCGTTGACGGCCCCGGCGGCCAGGCAGTAGCAAGCCTGTCGGCGACCCGGCGCCGCCGCCCGGCGGCACGGCCCGGCGTCCGGGCGCCAGGCCCGGGGAGCACCCAGGAGGAGAGATCGTGGCCGAGGACCAGCACAGCGAGCAGCCACTGGAGCAGCAGGTGCTCCACCGAGTGGAGGACCGGGTGGCGTGGATCACGCTGAACCGCCCCGAGGTCCGCAACGCCATCACGCCCGACCAGCGCAACCGGGTCATCGACCTGCTGGAGGAGGCGAGTGCCGCCCACGACGTGGGCGCGGTCGTGCTCACCGCGACGGGCAAGGGATTCTGCACGGGTGCCGACCTGCGCGGTGGGCGTGGTGCCCCGGCACCGAAGCCGCAGGGTGCGCCGGAGCGGATCATCGGCGACGCCGCTCGCATGATCCGCCGCGGCGCGCAGCGGCTCATCGCCGCGGTCCTCGACTGCGAGAAGCCGGTGGTCGCCGCGGTCAACGGCACGGCCGCCGGCATCGGCGCCCATCTGGCGTTCGCCTGCGACCTGGTGGTGGCGGCCGAAGAGGCACGATTCATCGAGGTCTTCGTGCGCCGTGGGATCTCGCCCGACGGCGGCGGTGCGTACCTCCTGCCCCGGCTGGTGGGATTGCAGAGGGCCAAGGAGCTCGTCTTCTTCGGCGACGACCTCCCCGTCGCGGAGGCGGAGCGAATGGGACTCGTCAACCGGGTCGTGCCCGCCGACCAACTGGAGGCGACCGCCGGGGCACTGGCCGCCCGGCTGGCCGCCGGGCCCACCAAGGCCATCGGCCTGGCGAAGTGGCTCCTCAACCGGTCGCTCGACTCGGACCGCCAGACCGCCTTCGACGAGGAGGCATGGGCACAGGAGCTGGCCGTCGCCACCGCCGACGCGGCCGAGGGCCTGCGCGCCTTCGCCGAGCGCAGGGAGCCCCGGTTCCGGGGCTTCTGAGCGGCACCGGCCGGTGGCGGTCACCGTTCCCGGCCCCAGCCCGCGGCAGGCCCCGCCCCGCCGTTAGGCTGACACGGAAGTCAGGGAACGGGGGTCCCGTCGGGACTGGAACCGGGCGGAGAGGAGGGTCCGATGGCGCGCCAATACCGGCTCATCTCCGCGGACGGCCACGTCATCGAGCCACCCGACCTGTGGACGAAGTACCTCCCCAAGAGGTTCCACGAGCGGGCACCCAAGCTGGTGAAGGACCCCAAGGGGGGTGACGCCTGGGAGCTCGCGCCGGGCACGCCGCCGATGCCGCTGGGGCTCGTGACCAATGCGGGAACCTACGGCAAGCGCTACGAGGAGCTCGAATGGTACGGCGCGACCTACGAGTCCATCCGCAAGGGCGCGTTCTCGGGCAAGGCCCGCCTCGACGAGCAGGACGTCGACGGCGTCGACGCCGAGGTGATCTTCCCCTCGCAGCGGACGATGGGGGCGTTCATGGCCCAGGAGGACGACTCCTATCACCTGGCGGGTCTCGAGGCCTACAACACCTGGATGCGCGACGAGTTCATGGCGGCGGACCCGGAGCGCCTCGTGGGCCTGGCCCAGATGCCGGGGGTGGACGCGGCCATCGCGGTCAAGTGGCTGCGCGACGCCAAGGCCGCCGGCTTCCGGGGGGTGATCATCTCGGCCTATCCGTCGGGCAACGACGACCTGTCGGCCGACGACGACCCCTTCTGGGAGGCCGCCGAAGAGGAGCAGGTCGTCGTCCACGTCCACACGGGGTTGCGCCAGGCGGGCACGCGCCGGGCCGGCTCGTTCCAGAAGGCCGCCGCCGACGCCGGCCGCACCGTCGGCCTCGCCGAGATGGGCGGGCCGGTCGGCGAGGCCTCGGGCTTCATGTCGAAGTTGATCTACTCCGGGATCTTCGACCGCTTCCCGGGACTGCAGATGGTGGCGGTGGAGTGCGGTGTGGGATGGGTGCCTCACTTCCTCGAGCACATGGACGACCACTACTGGCGGAACCGCACATGGACGAACTCGTCGCTCGAGCTGCTCCCGAGCGACTACTTCCGGCGCAACTGGAAGATGACCTTCATCCGAGAGCCGTTCGGCGTCGCCGTGCGCCACTGGATCGGCGTGGCCAACCTGATGTGGTCGACCGACTACCCGCACCATCGGCACGACTGGCCCTACAGCCGGCGGGTGGTCGAGGAGTCGATGGGCGGTGTGCCCGAGGCCGAGAAGCGGCGGATGGTCTGCGAGAACGCCAAGGAGCTCTATCGGCTCTGAGGCGCACAAGGGGCCGGCGGCACCCCGCCGCCACGCGACCGAAGGAGAGGCCGGCGCAGCGAGCAAGGGAAAGGGAAACGGAACCGGTGGGCGAGCAGCGACCCGACCTCGAGGAGTTCTTCCACCCCGAGGCCGTCGCGCTCGTCGGGTCGGTGGACCGCAACGCCGACCCGGAACGCCTGCGGCGCTCCTGCGAGGAGCGATGGGGGGACCGCTGGTTCCTCGTCAACGCCAAGGGCGGTGCCGTCGGCGACATCCCCGTCTACGAGCACGTCGGCGACATCCCCGCGTCGGTCACCCTGGCCGTGATCAGCGTGGGCACCGCGTCCGTGGCCGCCGGGGTGGAGGAGTGCGGCACGCACGGCGTGCCCTACGTCATCGTGTTCACCGCGGGGTTCAGCGAGGTGGGCGAGGCCGGCGCCGCGCTCGAGCGCGAGGTGGGCGAGGCGGCGCGCCGCCACCGCATCCGCGTGCTCGGGCCGAACACCAACACCAACGCCTTCGAGGCGCTGCCCGAGCCGCCGCATCGGCGCGGCGGGCGCATCGGCCTCGTCACCCAGAGCGGCCACCAGGGCCGGCCGCTGGTGCAGGGGACGGAATTCGGCGTCGCCTTCTCGCGCTGGGTGCCCACGGGCAACGAGCTGGACTACGAGGCGGCGGACTTCATCGAGTACTTCGCCCACGACGACGACACCGCGGTGATCGCCGGCTACTTCGAGGGCTTCAAGGACCCCCCCAAGCTGCGGCGAGCCCTGGAGGCGGCCAACGCCAGGGACAAGCCCGTGGTCGCCCTGAAGGTGGGCTCCACGGTGGCCGGGACGCGCATGGCCGGCTCGCACACGGGCCACCTCGCCGGCCCGGACGCGGTGATCGAGGGTCTCTTCCGCCAGTACGGGGTGACCCGAGTCCGCGATCTCGACGAGCTGCTCGAGACCGCCGCCCTCTTCGCCAAGCTGCCGGCGGGCACGGGGCCCCGCTGTGCGCTGTATTCGATCTCCGGCGGCTCGGGCACGCTCATGGCGGAGGTGGCCGAGGCGAGCGGGGTCCCGGTGCCCGTCCTGGCTCCGGCCACCCGGGAGCGCCTGCGGGCGATCATCCCCGACTACCTGGCGGTGTCGAACCCGGTCGACAACGGCGCGCAGTTCCTGGTGTCGGCCCCGGCCGCGCAGCGCCGCCGGGTCTTCGAGCTGCTCGCCGGCGACCCCGACGTGGACGTCATCGTGGTGGGGCTGACCGGAGCGCTCGGCCGGCTCACCGACCAGTTCGCCGAGGACGTCGTGGCCTTCGCCGACGAGCTGCCCACGCCGATCGTCGCCACTTGGAACTCGTTCAAGACCGACGAACCGGGCTTCGCCACTCTGGTGCACGCCGGCATGCCCCTCTTCCGCTCGTTCCGGAACTGCTTCGCCGCCATCGCCGCCTTCGGCGAGTACACGCGCGCCCGCGCGTCGTTCCGCCCCCGCACGCCGCTGCCGCCACGTCTGCCTGCCGCGGCCCGTGCCGCGCTGGCGGGCGCGCCCGCGCACGGGCCCTGCGGCACGGAGACGAGCCGGTGCCTCCTCCAGGCCTTCGGTGTGCCCCTGGCCGGCGAGGGGCTGGCCACGTCGGCAGCGGCAGCCGGGCGAATCGCCACGGCGATCGGCTTCCCCGTGGTGATGAAGGTGAGCTCGCCCGACTTCCCGCACAAGTCGGAGGCCGGTCTCGTGTGCCTCGACGTGGGCTCGGCGGCGGAGGCCCGGGCCGCGTTCAGCGAGCTCCTCACGCTCGCCGCCACGGCGAACCCACGGGCCCGGATCGAGGGCGTGCAGGTCCAGGAGCAGGTGGTGGGCGGCACCGAGATGATCGTGGGCCTCGGCGCCGACCCGGTCTTCGACCGCTCCGTCATGGTGGGGACGGGCGGGGTCTTCGCCGAGGTGCTGCGCGACGTCGCCGTGCGACCCCTGCCGATCGACCGGCTCGACGCCGAGGAGATGGTTCGGTCCCTGCGGGGCGCGGCGCTCCTCCACGGAGCGCGCGGCCGGCCCGAGGGGGACGTGAAGGCACTAGTGGAGGTGATCATGGCCGTGGCCAGGCTGGGAAGCGCCTGTGGCGATCGGGTGGTCGAGCTCGACCTCAACCCGGTGGTGGTCAAGCCCGAGGGCGCGGTCGCCCTCGACGCACTGTTGGTCGTGGGCTGAGGATCGTGGACTGAAGGAGGACGACGGATGGATCTCGAGCTGTCGGACGATCAAGTCGAGCTGCAGCAGGCGCTGCGCACCGTGCTCGAGCGTGAGTGCCCGGTGTCGCTGGTACGCGCCGTGGTGGAGGAGGGCGCCGAGACCGAGGACCTGTGGAAGACCATGGTCGGCTTGGACTGGCCGTCGCTGGCCATCGACACGGCTGACGGCGGTCTCGGGCTCGGCGCGGTGGAGCTGGCGATCCTGGCCGAGGAGCTCGGCCGGGCGCTGTCGCCCACGCCACTGCTGGCCACGGCCACGCAATTCGTTCCGGCGATCACCGCCGCCGGCGACGACGCGCAGCGGGCGCGGTTCCTCGGTGCAGTGGCGGCTGAAGGGCTCGCGGGCACGCTGGCCATTGCCGAGGCGTCGGGGTCCTTCGACCCCGTCGACGTGGCCGCCACGGCGACGCCCGACGGCGACGGGTTCGTCCTGCAGGGCGAGAAGCACGACGTCTTCGACGCCGGCCGAGCCGACGAGCTGGTGGTGGTGGCACGCCTGCCGCAGACGTCCGGCGCACAGGGGATCGGCCTGTTCGTGGTGCCGCGCTCGGCCACGCGGTCGACGAGGCTCGCAGCGGTCGACGCCTCCCGCCGTCTCGGGACCGTCCTCCTCGACGGAGTGCGCGTCGACGCGTCTCGGGTCCTCGGCGACCCCACGACCGACGGCCCCCTACGGGCGTTGCGCTGCGCGCTGCTCTCGGCCACGGCTGCGCTGGCCGCGGAGGTCGTGGGGACGTCGCAGGCGATCTTCGACATCGTCCACGCGTACGTCCTCACGCGCGAGCAGTTCGGTGTGAAGATCGGCTCGTTCCAAGCCATCAAGCACAAGCTGGCCGACCTGTACGTCGCCCTGGAGTCGGCGCGCACCACCGTGTGGTTCGCCGCCGCGGCGATCGCTGAGGACGACGAGCGGGCGCCCCTTGCGGTGTCGATGGCCAAGTCCAGTGCGGGCGATTGCCAGAGGCTGATGGCCAAGGAGGGGATCCAGTGCCTCGGCGGGATCGGCTACACGTGGGAGCACGACATGCACCTGTACGTCAAGCGGGTCAAGACCTCCGCCGCCCTCTTCGGCACCGCGGTCGAACACCGGGCGCGGATCGCCACGGCGATCGGCCTGTAGGCACCCGCATCGTGGGCGGCGCCATGGCGGAGCGACCAGGGCCGGCGGCCACGGTGCCCGCGGGATGGTACGCGGACCCGGTCCGGCACCGGCCGTATCGATGGTGGGACGGACATCGGTGGACGGCGTATGCCGCGGGCGAGTCGGTGGAATGGGACCCGATCGCCGAGCCGGTGGCCCGGGAGGTGCAACCGGGCCTGCCCGGCACCGTCGCCGCCTTCGTCGGCTTCGGCTCCGCCGTCGCCCTGTCGCTCCTGTCGATCGCCGTGCTCGGGGCCCTCGGCCGGCCCGGAGGCCTACCCGTCGAGCTGCTGGTGAGCCAGCTGTGCCTGTGGGCCCCGCTCGTCGCCACCGTGGTCGCCGTGTCCAGGCGGCGGGGCACCGGGTCGTTGGTCACCGACTACGGCTTCCGCTTCCGGTTCGCCGACCTCGGCTTCGGGCTGGCCGCCTCCGTGGCCGCCCGGTCGGTGTCGGCCGTCGTGATCCTCCCCGTCGTGCTGGCACACCCGACGTTCCCGAACGTGCACAGCGACCTCACCCAGCTCACGGACCGGCCGATCGACTGGGTCCTGCTGGTCGCGATCACCTGTGTCGGCGCGCCGATCATCGAGGAGCTCTTCTTCCGCGGGCTGCTGCAGACCCGTCTGGTGGCGCTCGCCGGTCCGGTGGTCGGGATCGTCGTCGCCTCGATCCTCTTCGGGCTCGCGCACCTCTTGGCCTGGGCCGGGCCGGCCACGTTCGTCTACGCGTTGGCCGTCGCCGGCGGCGGTCTCGTGCTCGGGACGATCCGCCACATCACCGGCCGCCTGGGCACGTCGATCATGGCCCACGCCTTCTTCAACGCCCAGGCCATGGTCGCCCTGGCCGTGGCCGTCCATTCCGCGCAGCGGTTCTGACCAGGGGCGCCGGCGCGCGCGGCGGGCGGGTCGCCGTCAGGAGAGGGACGACGCCAGCGCGTTCAGGTCGGTGTCCCACCGGTTGGCGAGGTCCTCGACGTGCGGGAGCGCCGCCGAGTAGGTGGCGGCATCGGGGCTGGCCGACAGCTGCTGGAGGGCGCCGGTCAGCGTGGTGGTGTCGGCCGCGAGCGACGTGACCTCCGGCTGTGCGGACGCGGGGAACGAGATCGAGCCGAGGCCCCGGCCGAACACGACGAAGGCGGCGGCGATCTGCGACTGGTACTGCTCGGCACACGGGAGATCGCCGTCCGTGCACGTCGCCCGTTGCCCTTCGGCCGACGAGACCGCGCCGTGCAACTGGTCGTTCAGCGTCGACAGGGCGTCGTAGGCCTGGCTCTGCGTGATCGACCCCTGCAGGGCGATCTGCGCCACGTAGGCGAGCACGCCGAGCACGACGAAGAGCGCGACGACGCGCTTGCCGGCCTTGCTCAGCACGAGCCTGGCCGTCGTG
>Ga0187780_10001339_pt1 | contig 18594 bp, 14 predicted proteins | sample 1015_Q2_SP10_20__FD_132429 | JGI IMG/M metagenome (GOLD analysis project Ga0187780, IMG submission 132429) | Tropical peat soil microbial communities from peatlands in Department of Meta, Colombia - 1015_Q2_SP10_20_MG | ecosystem: Environmental > Terrestrial > Soil > Wetlands > Peat | place...
CTGTTGGGCGCGGAGCGTCTGCTCCACGCCGCCTCGCTCGTGCGGGATACGGCGCAAGCCTCATCCGTCGTGGTGATAGCGTCCGCGATGAAGGGCGTCACCGACCGACTTTTGCACCTCGCTCTCCTCCTAGCCGAAGGACGCAATGATGCGGCGCGCAAAGAAGGCGAAGCGATCGTGGATCTGCATCTGTCCACGCTCAGCGACTTAAATCTGGAGCTGGCCGACTATGAGCCCGTCGCTGGAAAACTTAAACTCCTCAGCCAAGATCTTTTTCATGAAGTTCCAGCCCGCGGGCGCACCTTGGTTGATGCCGCACTTTTCGACCGTGTCTCCTCTTTCGGTGAACGTTTTGCTGTTCGCCTGTTTGCGGCAGCACTGTTGGCCAATGGTATTGCCGCTGTTCCCGTGTCCGCTTCCGATTTCGTGCTGACTTGCGACAGTTTTCGCGATGCCAAACCGCATCTCGAACTCACCCGGCAGCGAGGCAGGCAAGTGCTCCTGCCGCTGTTGCAGGCTGGAATCGTGCCTGTAGTAACTGGTTTCATTGGAGCCACCCGGGATGGCAGAATTACAACCCTGGGCCGGAACAGCTCGGATTTCTCCGGCGCGCTGATTGCTCACGTAGTGGACGCGGAAGAACTGGTGATTTGGACGGATGTGGACGGGGTCTACACCGCAAATCCACGCGAGTCGAAAGAGGCAAAGCTTTTGCACGAACTGAGTTATGACGAAGCGCACGCGCTGGCCGCGAGCGGCGCAAAGGTGCTGCATCCCCATGTGTTGCCACTGGCGGCGCAGACGGGCATGACCGTGTGGATTAGAAACACGTTCAATCCCGATGCGCGCGGCACACGCATTGGCGCTCAACTCAACGGGGGTGCGGCATGAGCGCACACGTGAAGGCGAAGAAGTGGCGCGCGGGGGTCCTCGGCGCAACCGGAATGGTGGGGCAACGCCTGGTGAAGATGCTTTCTGGGCATCCCTGGTTTGAATTGACCGGCGTGGCGGCCTCCGAACGATCCATGGGCAAGACTTACGCTGAAGCTGTCCGCTGGCACCTGGAGGGACCAATCCCTGAGGCGGTGCGCGGACTCATTGTGAAAGATCTGGAGACGAACCTGGAATGCGACTTCGTTTTCTCGGCGCTCGATTCCTCCGTCGCCGGAGAGGCTGAAGAGCAGTTTGCCGGCGCGGGCTATCCTGTGGTGAGCAACTCGAAGAACCATCGCATGGACCCGGATGTGCCGCTGTTGATTCCGGAAGTGAATGCGGCGCACTTGAACTGCATTCCCGTTCAGCAGAAAAACCACGATTATGATTCCGGCTTCATTGTCACGAATCCGAACTGCTCCACGGCAGGGCTCGTGCTCGCCTTGAAGCCGCTGGCCGATGCGTTTGGCCTGGAAAAGCTCTTCGTCGTGACGATGCAAGCCGTTTCCGGTGCTGGCTACCCCGGCGTGCCGTCCATGGATGCGCTGGGAAACGTGATTCCGTTCATCAGCGGTGAAGAAGAAAAGATGGAGGCAGAGCCGCAGAAACTTCTTGGCAAGTGGGACGGCAACCGTTTCATTGACGCGGGACTAGGGATCAGCGCGCACTGCAACCGCGTGCCGGTGGTTGACGGGCACCTTGAAAGCGTGTCCGTGCGCCTCAAGAAGACCGCCACCATCGATGAAGTTCGCGAGGCTCTGCGAAGCTTCGAGGTTTCCGAAGAGCTTGCTGCCTTGCCGACCGCTGTGAAGCATCCCGTCGTGGTCCTTGATGAAGATGATCGCCCGCAACCGCGCAAGGACGCCAACACCGGGCAAGGCATGGCCGCGGTTGTCGGGCGCGTTCGCGAATGCCCGCTGCTCGACGTGAAGCTCACGCTGCTCTCACACAATCTCGTGCGCGGCGCGGCTGGCGCAGCCTTGCTCAACGCCGAACTCCTCGCTGCCCGCGGTTTCCTGAAGTCCCGTCAGGGGGCGGGGACGCCTGCCGTGGAAGAACTTTCGCTCTAGAGTGCTTGTCATGCGGAGCAATGCACGGAACCTGCATGCGTAGGAACCGCGTTCTGAGGCAGGCCGCTACGGCACAAAATAGTAGTGGACCAGGTGGAAGAAGATTGGCGCGGCGAAGCAGAGCGAGTCGATGCGATCAAGAAGACCGCCCCGCCGTTCGATCACCACGCCAAAGTCTTTGATGCCGATGTCACGCTTGATCGCGCTCATCACCAAGCCGCCGGCAGAACCCAAAATGCAGATGACCATCGAAACGACCGCCGACTGCACCGGCGTAAAAGGCGTGGCCCACCAGAGCGCGGTGCCGAGTGCCGTCGCGCTGAAAACGCCCCCGGCTAGGCCTTCCCAAGTCCTGTTGGGACTCACGCGCCAGGCAATCTTGTTTCTCCCGATCAGCTTGCCCCAAACGTACTGCAACGCGTCGCTAATCTGGTCCACGACTACCAGATAAAGCAGCAGTCGCGCGTCGTGTCCTTCGAATCCGGGAATCTTGAGCAGCAGCAGGGCCGGCGCATGGCTCAGGCAATACACGCAAACCATCAATCCAAACTGAATCTTTGCGGAACGCGCCAGGAAGCTCGTCGTATCGCCTTCGATTGCGATGCTTGTTGGAACAAAGATAAATGCGAGCACCGGGATCATGATGGCGAATAATCCGTACCACTGAATGCCGATAAGGAAATACTGCAGCGGCATAATGACGAAAAAGCTCCAGAAAAGCGTCAAATGGTCGCTGGGCCGTGTGGGCACGAGGGTCATGTACTCGCGCATGGCCAGGAAGGAAATGATGCCAAACAAGATGAGCGCGCCAACGTGCCCAATCAGAACGGCAAGCGTGAAGATGGCTCCCATCTTCCACCACGCGCGAATCCGGGCGTTGAGATTGTCAATGGTGGCGCGGCTAGCGGCGGTTTTACGCCGCCCCTTCAACTTTTTGCCGATCAACGTTAAAACGATGAGCAGAAGCAATGCGCCACTGTAAAGCCAAAGCAGCTTTGCGTCGTGGATCGCCTGCAGCATCACGCGGGTCCAATCCGGCGAAGACTGACGACGGCTTCGCGCGCGCGTTCGAGAAACGCATCTTTCTCTTCGCCCTGTTCCACGCGGATGGGCTTCCCAAACGTGAGCAGGCTAAGCATGGGCACCGGTAGAACCTCTCCTTTGGGCAGTATGCGGTTCAGATTCTCGAGATACGCGGGGACCAACTCCACATCGGACCGGCGTTGAGCCAGATAATAAAGGCCGGAGCGAAAAGGGCCGGTCTTTTCGCCAGTGCCGCGTGTGCCTTCCGGAAAGAGAATCAGGGAATATTCTGTGCCAAGCGCCAAAGCCATCTCTTCAATCAGGCTGCGACCGACAGAACGCGCTTCCTCCGGCGTGCTCGCCTTGGCCATCGCGCCGCGCTCGAGAAGCACGGCATGGAAGACGTTTTTCGCAAAGTAGCGCCGCAACCGAGTTTCTTCCCAATAGTCTTTTGCCGCGATGGGACGCGTCTTTGCGCGGATGTCGGAAGGCAGCGCAGACCAGAGCACCACAAAATCCATATGACTCGAGTGATTCGCGAAATAGATGCGCTGCTTTTCGTCAGGTTCGCAACCCGCCCACTGCACCTGCACGCCGCTGATCCCCCGCGCTACGGCGGCCAGCAAGCTTGCAAAAGGGTGGATGGCGGTGTTCATGTGGAGGCGGTACCTCGAATTTCCGCGAATGCGCTGCGCGCACAATGGATCAAGGTCAGAACCAACGACTGCGGCACATTTAAGGGAGCGAAAGGGACTCCCGGAAAGATAGGCCACTTCCGGTCTAGAAGCAATTGAGTTCAGGAAATTATCTTGAACTGGATCTCATTGCCATCCGCATACTTCTGCAGCAGCGCAGACATCCGCTCGCAGGATGCTTGCAAGCCTTCCGGTCCGCCAAACGCAACAAGAATGGCCGCGATGGATTGCGTTGCCGATGTAACCATGGTCCGCTCGGAATCGCTCGTGGGGCTTCCGTGTGGTCCGACCTCATCGCAAAAGACCGCCAGGTCCTCCAGATTGAGGTCATATTTACCGATGCCCTTGTACGATTCCCCCGCCCGGCCCGCGCGAAACACAATGCTTCCCTTTACATGTGCAAGATCGTACAGCCCAATGGGCAGTCGGCTTTCGACAGAGACGAGATTGATGATATCCACGACCGTGTTGACCTGGGGAAATCCCTTCCCGCTGAGAATGCGCCGAAGCAACGCTTCTGCCGATCCTCGGTAACGTGCCGGGTCCTTCCCAAGCGCCTTGTACCCAGCGCGCGTGGCAAGAATTCTTGGTGATTCCAGGACGGCACGCGGCTCCGGAAGCTTCAGGATCTTTTTTTCCTGCAATTTCATTTCTTCGAGCAGGCCCGCCGCGGTTTCGTACGTGGTCACTCGTGCTGTCAGGAAACCAAGCGCGGTTCGAGGGCACTTCAGCTTGATGCTGGAGTCAATCGAGAGAGTCGGCATGGCCCAAGCATACCGAAGCAATCCGTGAATTGCACAAAGCTGCAGTGTCTGAGGCGGAATGCGTGAAGGTGGATGGACGAAAACTAGCGCAGCACAGGCTTAGCGCGGCACGCGAGGCACACGTAGGAAGTATTGTGCGCCACTTTGCCCCACTCGATCCGGCAAACGGTGCAGAGTTCTAGTGACCTGTAGTCGCAATCCGCGCACAGTTCGTCCGAAGGCAGCGGAAATTCCTTCGCATATTCTGTAATCGGGACGTTCGCCCCGCAGCGCGTACACCGAATCGAGCTCATCTCGCTGGGCACCGAGGGAGAAGTCGCCAGTCGCCTGTCCAGCAGATCCAGAGCCCGCTTCGCGATGTGCTCTGCCGTCAGACCGAAGTACTGCACCAGTTCCCAGGGATTCCCGGAAACGCCAAAGCGATCCGCAACCCCGATCATGCTCAACTGCAATGGTTGGCGGAATCCCCTGCGGTGTTGCAGGATCGCGCCGGCAATGATGTTTCCGAACCCGCCAGTTTGATGTTCCTCGGCGGTAATCACAACATGAGTGTCTTCCGCCGCGCGAACGATCGTGTGTACGTCCAGAGGCTTTACGGTATGCACGTTCACGATGCGCGTTTCCAGGCCATACTCCTCTTTCAAGAGCCATGCGGCGCGCATGGCCTCCGGCACCATCGGGCCGCACGCGATGACTGCAATCTCCTCGCGTTCGTTGTGGTAACGCGTTCCAAGGACTGTGTCGAATGCGTCGGCGAACTTTGGCTTCTCTCCGCGATAGCGAATCACGTTGGCAACGCCGAACTCATACGGCGTGTCCGCGGAAGTGACAATCGGCGTAGCTTCGCGTGCGAAGCGCAGGTAACACGGCCCCTGCAGTGACAGCAGGGAATACATTGTAGCCTTTTCGGTTTCCGCTGAATCGCAAGGCACGACCACATTCATGTTCGGCAGAATGCTAGTCAGCGAGATTTCCTCGAGCGCCTGGTGCGTCGCACCGTCCGGGCCGACGGAAATCCCTCCATGGGCGCCGGCGATTTTCACGTTCAGATTCGAGTAGCAAATCGTGGTCCGGATCTGATCCCATGCGCGCCCGGAGGCGAATACGCCGTACGTTCCGGTAACAGGAATCAACCCTTCGCGGGCCAGTCCGGCAGCCACGCTCATCATGTTTTGTTCAGCGATGCCGACGCTGAAGACACGATTTTTCCGCTCCGGGTGCTTGGCCTCGAAATCGGTGATGCGGATCGAGCCGGAAATATCCGCGTGCAAAGTGAGCACGCGCGGATCTTCACCGGCGCGCTCCAGCCCGCGGCCGAATCCCATGCGCGTCGGATCCATCTCTACTTTCATGGACTCGCGCGTGTTCCACCAATATTCCCGCCCGAATTTTGGAATGCTCTCTTTTGCCTTGCGCGCGACTTCTTTGGCGTTCCCGGCGGCCCGCTGCAGCAGAGCTTCCGCGCGTGCGCGCGGAAATTCCGGCGTCACGAGTTCGTTCAGAGCCTTCTCGAACTGCTCTTTCTTTGGCGCGACCCCGTGCCAACTCGCTTCATTCTCCATGAACGAGACGCCCTTGCCCTTTACCGTCCGCGCAAGAATCACGGTCGGCCGTCCGGTCTCTCGACGCGCGCGCGCAAACGCATCGAGGATCTGCTGGATGTCGTGGCCATCAATTTCGATGACGTTCCAGGCAAACGCCGCGTACTTCTCCGCTAGCGGCTCCACGTTCATCACTTCCTTGACCCAGCCATCAATCTGCAGACGGTTCACGTCGACAATCGCGCACAGGTTGCCCAGCTTGTAGTGCCCTGCCGACATGGCTGCTTCCCAGATACTGCCTTCCTGCTGTTCCCCGTCTCCCATGATCACGTACACGCGGAAATCCGCGCCGCGCAGTTTTCCCGCCAACGCATTCCCGACTGCGGCGCCAAGTCCCTGACCGAGAGAGCCGCTCGAGACTTCCACGCCCGGCACCTTCAACCAATTGGGATGGCCTTCGAAGTTGGCGCCCAACTGCCGCAGAAGCACCACATCGTCCAGCGGAAAATATCCGGCGCGGCCCAGTGCCACATACAACGCAGGCGCTTTGTGCCCGGCTGACCAGAAGACGCGATCGCGCTCCGGCCAGTTCGGGTTGGTAGGATCGTGATTGAGTTCGTTCAGATAGAGCGCCGCGGCGATGTCCATTACGGAAAGCGTGCCGCCAGGGTGCCCCGAGCCCGCCGCGAAGATGCTCACGATATTCATCGCACGCATTTCGGCGGCGGCAGATTTGAGTTGCTCTGCGGTCAACCTCGGACCGCGTCGTTCGGGATTCGGACTCATGGAAAAAACTCCTTGGCCAAGCACTGAGCGAGATAACTCAGCCGCTGCGGGGATTTGCCCGGGTGGGCGCCGTGCGGTCCGCTTCATGCGGGCAGGCGCTCGCGGCGCTAGCTCATTAAAGCTAAACCCTTCAATAGGTTAGACGGGGCTTGCTTCACACGTCTGCCCCGCCCTTGCACTCCGGCCCGGGTAACCAAAAGCAGCTTAGGTTAGGTGGTGCACGACGAAGGCCAGAGAAGGGGGCGATTGGCAGCTAATTGCCGATGGGCCGCAAGCGGGCGGTAAAGTGCCTCAAAAAGGGAGCTTGATAAACTACTTCATAGCCGGGGATTTTGTCGCGCCGTCGCCAGACATCCAGGATTACTTCCACCACATATTCGATGTGGCTCTGCGTGTAGACACGCCGGGGAATCGCCAGGCGAACGAGATCCATCGTCGCGTGTTCGCCAAACATCAGCGAGCCGATTTCAACGGAGCGGATGCCGCCCTCAAGATACAGTTCCACGGCCAGCGCAACTCCAGGAAATTGCGAGACCGGAATGTGGGGCAGGAACGCGCGCGCATCAAGGTAGATCGCATGGCCACCAGGCGGCTGCACGATGGGCACGCCTTCGCTCGCGATGTGATTTCCTAGGAACGCTGTCGAGGCGATTCGGTATTTGAGATATTCCTCCTCGAGCGCCTCGTTCAATCCCACCGCAATCGCGTCGAGGTCGCGGCCCGCCAATCCACCGTAGGTCGGGAATCCTTCCGTAAGAATGAGAAGATCCTTCTCCTGTTGGGCGAGGATATCGTCGTTGGTGCAGAGGAAGCCACCAATGTTGACGAGCCCGTCCTTCTTGGCCGACATCGTGCACCCGTCGGCATACGAGAACATCTCGCACGCAATTTCTCGTGGCGTCTTGTCGGCGTAACCCGCTTCGCGCAATTTGATGAAGTAGGCGTTCTCCGCAAAGCGGCAGGCATCGATGTACAACGGGATGCCATGCTTCTTGCAGATTCCTTTCACTTCGCGGATGTTGGCCATTGAGACTGGCTGGCCGCCTCCCGAATTGTTTGTTACTGTCAGCATAACCAAAGGAATTTTCTTCGCGCCTTCGCGCTCGATCAGTTCCGTCAGCCGCGCGGTGTCCATGTTTCCCTTGAACGGATGGAGATGGGCCGGCTCTTTGGCTTCGGGAATCGGCAGGTCCACCGCGTGAGCGCCCATGAATTCGCAGTTGGCACGCGTCGTGTCGAAGTGCGTGTTGTTGGGAACGATGGCGTCCTTCTTGCACATCACATTGAACAGGATGCGTTCCGCCGCGCGGCCCTGGTGTGTGGGAATCACGTGGCGGAACCCGAAGATTGCCTGCACGGAATTCCGAAACCGGGTAAAGCTCGGCGAGCCGGCGTAGGATTCGTCGCCGCGCATCATCGCCGCCCACTGCTCCGTGGACATCGCCGCGGTTCCGGAATCCGTAAGCAAATCGATGAGAATCGCTTCGGAATTCACGAGGAAAAGGTTGTAGCCGGCGTCTTCAATCAACTTTTGGCGTTCTATGCGCGTGGTTCCGCGAATCGGCTCGACGCTCTTGATTCGAAAGGGTTCAATAATTGTGCGGATGGACATGACGCTGGACGATCTCCTTTCAGACACTACCATATCTGGCGAAACGAGTTCTCAAGGACCGATGGCAGCCCCAGGAAAAATCGTCAAGGATGTTTCAACATTCTCCCTTCGAAACGCCGCCTTCAAAGTACGCGCTCTTGCTCTGCCATCATTGGCTGGGGACCATGCGCAGCTCAAAACTTCAGCGTGTACATCACGGCCATTAGATCCATAGGCCAGTGAGCCAGAATGAGCGGCGCGAGGCGGCGAATCCGCAAGTAGATCAGGCTGCCGATCAGCACACCGGGGAGAAAAAACAAAAACCGCCACACGACATACTTCCAATCTAGGATGAACGGGATGAAACAGTGCTGCAGCGCCCACCAGAAACCCACCAGCATCACGGAAACGGTCTTGCTGCTTGTCAAAGCCTGAATTCGTGGCAGCACATACCCGTTGTAGGTCATCTCCTCGGTGGGCGACCAGATGGGCAACCAGATGCCGAAGCTATAGATCACCGCCCAGAAAGGCAGTCTCCGCTCTGCCAGCAAGCCGGGATAGAGTGCGGGTTGCGTGGTGCCGAATACAAGCTTGCTCGCCAGAAATCCTGGGAATGAGAAGGCCAACACAAAAACAACGAAGCAGGCGACCCCGAGGATCAGGTCGTATCCCCAACGCAGACGGACTTGACCGATGAGATCGCGCAGGCGTATTCCCTCTGGGCGGGTGAATTTCGCCATCAAGGCTAAGCAGCCGAGGTCCACTAGCGTTCCGTATACGGTCCACCACGGGGCTGCAGCGTTCCACGGCGACGGATGGCCGCGAAGCAGATAGATGCCCGCGACGATGCCCTGCGCGAAAATCATGAACACACTGCGGCCGGTAAGCACCAGCAACGGCCCCACCCAACCGATTCGGCCCTCGCGAAGCCTATGCTCGATCTGTGCTTGCGAATTCGCCTCAAGGAGTTGCTGCTCGGATCGCACGTCCTCAGCTTTTTATAGTTGCGCTTCCCGCGCAAGTTCGGCGGTCACATCGGGGAATCAATCGTTGCCCGCGGCAGGCACAGTGGAATCGTCCGAATCGGCCGATTCATCCGGGCCTTCCAGCAGTCCCGCTCGTGCGAGTTCGCGATAATACGCAGGCCGCGTGTGACGAAGATGATCCGCGGACATCTTTCCGTCGAGCCACGCGGTATCCATCGGGTACACCATCGGATCGAAGATCACCAGGTAGAAGTGCCAGAGAAGTATCGAGAAAGTGGCCAGCAGCGCTTCGTACCAGTGCACCGCTGTGGCCGCGTCGGTCACCCACTTCGGAAAGTGCCGCAGCGTGAAGTTGTTGAACCAGAGCAGGAAACCCGAGAGGCCCATGACCACCGTGCCCCACATGAACGCCCAATACTCCATCTTCTCGGCGTAGTTGAACTTCGCGAATTTGGGCTCCTGCTTCGTCAGGCCCAGGTTGTAGCGGAAAACGTCGATCATGTCGTACGCATCTTTCATCGTGGGAATCATGGCCCAGACGAAGCTGCGATCCCGCTTCTTCATCGCCAGATGCACGAAATGGTAGAGCGTCGCCGCAATCATGACGACCGCCGCCGTGCGGTGAAGGCCGCCGCGAACACCCACGTTCGCTTCCCACAACAATAACGGCTTGGACCACCAGCTTTCCGGGTACTTGAGCGCGAACCCTGTTACTACCAGCGTTGGGAAGCTCGCCATAATTCCCCAGTGCGCCACGCGGAACCACAGATTCATGCGCAGCACGACTTCGCCGCTTTCCTGCCGGGGCCGCCGCCGGATCAATTTGCTCAGCAGGTCCATCAAGTTGTGCAGGAACATGAAGCCGAGGGTGACCGGGATCAGCACCCAGTACGTCCAGCGAATCCACTGCACCACAGGGTGATTCGGCCCGGCATTTGTCTGTACGTGGATGGGCCCGATCGTGTATTTGGCTTCAACAACTCCCTTGTGGCATTGTCCGCAGGTTTTCGGCAGGTTTGCAGCGTTTACCGTTGAGCGCGGATCATTGGATCTGCGGATATCGTGTACACCGTGGCATGATGCGCAATTCGCCGCGGTGAGTTTCCCACCTTTCAGGGCCAGCCCGTGATAGCTGTCCGCGTAGGACGGCACGCGATCCGCCGGCATGTCGTAACGTTGAGCAAAGCGCGCATCGCCGTGGCAGCGCCCGCAGGTATCCGCCGACACGTGCGCGGCGCTCAAGGGCGATGTTGGGCTGCTCGGATCCACAATCAGGTGCTCGCCATGGCAGTAGGTGCAAACGGGAGCATCGCGCACGCCCGCTTGGACTGCCACGCCGTGCACGCTCTCATTGAACTGCCTGGCAATTTCCTTGTGGCATTGCCCGCAGGTAGCCACGACTTTCCAGTGATTGACTCTCGAGTTCGCTTCGCGAGCTGGCGCAATGTCGTGCGAGCCGTGGCAATTGCTGCAACTCGCCGCGTTTTCATTTCCCCAGGCGACTGCGTGACCGTGCACGCTCTGCTTGTAACTTTCTACCGGGTGCACGACCGGAATCTTGTGCCGGGCCAGAAAGCCCGCGTCACTATGGCACTTGGCGCACGTATCGGGCAGGTTTCTGCGTGCAATCGCGGAGCCCGCCTCCGTCCCTGCCTTCACGGCATGAATCGGGCCGTGGCAGGAGGTGCACTTGGGCGCATCCGGATCTCCGTTCTTCGCCGCCTGCCCGTGAATGCTGACTGCCAAATCCTTAATCTCCTGGTCGTGGCACTCATTACACTTCGCAGGCATCAATTTTTCCGCGGTCGTCAGTTCGTGGACGCTTCCGTGACAACTTGCGCACGCCGTTTCCCCAAGGAATGCATGTGCGCTCTTGGCAAAATCCTTGACTTCCTGCTCGTGGCACGTCGCGCACTGCACCTTGGCAACCTTTGCCGGATGCGGAAAGTCCTTGATGGACGTGTGGCAATCCTTGCATCCGAGCACGCTGTGCGCGCTGCCAGCATGCTTGATAGCGTCCACGGAAATGTTTTTTCCGGAATCGGACTTCATGCCTGCTTGGCCGTGACACGCGAGGCATCCCTCATCTGCGGCCGGCGCTGCCGCTGCCCATGTCAGGAACAGAGCGGTAGCCAATGTGGCGAACATCTCGACACCTTCCTCTGCAACGGAGCGACTAAGACTGTTAACGGTACGCGAACACCATCGCGTAGATGATCCAAACAATAATGCTGAAACCCACGGCCAGCGCCCCCCAGGCAAATGCCCGAATCGCCCGAATCACGATGGGGGGATAGGGCAGATCCAGCTTCTCTTCAAGCTTCCCGCTCTCGACGAGCGCTTGATACTCCCTCGGCTTGTCGCGCTTCAATTCCTCAAGCGGGACGCGCCCGGTGAATACGGTAATGTCCATGGGATACTTTTCCGGCCGAAGGTGAGTATTGAAGAAGTGAACGGTGAAGATAAAACCCGTCGCCAGCAAAGCTTCGTCGCTGTGAATGATGGTCGCGACGTTGATGAACCATCCAGGCAGAAACCGTGTGAAGAACACCGGGAACCATAGGGTCAACCCGGTCGAGCCAATCACCGCGATTCCCCAGAACACGGCGAAATAATCGAATTTCTCCCAATACGTCCAGCGGCCATACGCCGGCCGCTCCCCCCGGCGCAGGAACCACTTCAAAGTGGCGGCAAACTCGGCAAAGTCGGTCTTGGTCGGGAGCATCGTGCTAGGTCCAAGCAGCAGCGCGCGCCACGATGGATACTGGCGTTTCTTCAATCTGTACACGTCCACTAAATGCGTTATGAACACCCCAAACATCACCACGGCCGCAGTCCGATGAATGTAACCCGCAGTTTCGAATCCCCCCAGCAGATGCGACAACACCACCGCCCATCCCGTGTACGAGAACTTCAGCGTCAGACCAGTCAGCGCCAGGCTCATGAAGCTCACGATCATGAGGGCGTGCAAAATCCGTTGCATCCGGGTGAAGCGGATGAACTGGCGTCCTTCCGGCACGTTCTCAGGCACTGCCACCCTCCTTTTCTGAAGGCGCCAAGGTTGAGTTGCTTTGCTTGTTGCCGTTTTCCGCTTCGGCGCGAAGTTCGCGGCGCATCTCGAGTGCGCGAGGCAACCACAGCAAGGTGTGCACACCGCCAAACACAAACGTGCCCACCAGAAGGCTGGTCATGCCCCAGAACGTGTAGAACAGGAAAGGATATTTGCGCGGGTCGTGGTGCGTTGCGTGGGTCAGGTATCCTGCGAACCGGCGCGTTGCGCCTGCGTGGCACTTCTGGCACGTTGCCGCCACGTTGGCGCGGCTTAGATGGGAGCGCGGGTCCGCCACTGCTTGTACATCGTGCGCGCCATGACAGTCATAGCACTTGGCCGTTTTGGTATACCCGAGCCGCGACACTTTTCCGTGGTACGTATCGAAGTACGTTTTCGCAATTTCGTCGTGACAGTGACCGCACCTCTGCATGATGTCCAACCGGAAGGCATTCTCATCGGTGCGGCTGATGGCATGCGCCGAATGGCAATCGCTGCAGACCGGAAGCTGTTTGCCGGGGAAGGAAGCCTTTCTCGCGTGAATGCTGCTGTCGAACATCTCCTCGATACCATGGTGGCACTGGCCGCACGTCGAAGGTACGTTGCTCGCGTTGACGCTGGAATTTGGATCAGTGCGCGGCAGCACATGGTGCGCGGTGTGGCAACTGGTACAAGTCGCGGTCACCGTCAGTCCGCTTTTTAGCAGACCCTTCCCGTGAATGCTTTCGGTGTAGTGCTGGATGATTTCGTGCTGCCGCCCAACATAACGCACGGCGGCCTTTTGCCCCTCGCGGTGGCATCGCGCGCACAGCGTAGGCACGTTTGTGGAGAAGGTGGCAGATTGCGGGTCGCGCCTGCCTAATACTCCGTGCGTGCCGTGGCACTCCTTGCAATTCGGCGCATTGGGGTCATTCTTGCCCAGGAGTTGTCCGTGCGTGCTCGTCTCGTACAGCTTTCCGATTTCGTCGTGACACTTGGTGCAGTCCACCGGCTGCGTGATCGTTTCGCACGGTCTCACTCTCGAAACGTTCACCTGCGAGTGACACTGGCTGCAAGCCACCTTGGTGGGACCCTGACTGTGCCAGGAACGGTTCAGCTCCGCGATGTTGACGAACATGGATTGCCCGTCCCGCGCTCGCTTCAGTTTTTCGTTCCCGTGGCAGCGCATGCAATCCGCGTCGGCCATGCCTTGCGTGTAGAACACGTTTCTAATCTTGTGAGGCTGGTGGCAGTCCACGCAGGCCGGTAATACATTGGCTTCCTTTTTCCAGAGTTCGCCTCGGATAGTTGCCCGGTGCACCGATTCGATCTGTGAATGACATTTCGTGCATGTCGCGGCGATATTCCGTCTGGCGATCGAGGAAGCGGGATCCGTATGCGGCAGAATCAGATGCGGAGTGTGGCAACTCGCGCAGTTCGGTGCAACCGAAAGCCCCTTCTTCAGCAAAGCTTCGCCATGGATGCTCTCGGAATAGTTCTCGAGAATGTTGCTCTGCGCGATAGCGCGATTACGCTGGACCGGCGTTCCTTCCTGATGGCATTTGCCGCAGACAAAAGGCACTTTCAGAGGCGCGACCGCGGACCTTTGGTCTTTCACAGGAACAATGTCGTGATTGCCGTGACAGTCCACACAATGGGGCGCGAGCGGGTCGCCGTGCGCGATGGCTTTACCGTGCAGAGACCGAGCGTGCTGTTCCTGCTCGCCATTGTGGCAGGTGCCGCAATCCACGCGAGCCAATTTCAACGGCATCTCGTGCGGCAGCTCTTTCCCTGCAAGTTCCGCGTGGCAACCCGTGCACCCAAAACTCGCGTGCACGGACGCGGCGAACTTTTTCGCGTCAACGAACAAGGACACGGTTTTCCCCGCCCGGGTCGTGCTCATGCCCTTTTCGCCGTGGCAGGCCAGGCACTCGTCGCCGGGCTGATCCGTGCGTGGTCTCGCTCCGCTCATCGCGCCAGCTGCCAGGAGAATGAACGAAATCATGAATGCCAGCCGCGCGGCGAATAATCCCTTGCCGCGGTGCTGCCGCAATTGCATGATCTCTCCGTCGAACACGTCTTACTTCCTTAATCTCCTACTTTAGGCCAAGATCCGTCAGGACCTTGGGATTCTCTTCCTGTATCGCGAGCAAATTGTGGCACGCGCTGCAATCATTCGTAATGGTCTGGCCGTCCGCGCTGGTGTGCGACCCGTCGTGGCAACGGAAGCATCCTGGGAAGTCATTGTGCCCGATGTTGTTCGGGTGTACGCCCCAGCCCACCTTCATTTCCGGAAAAACATTACGCATGTAAATGTCGGCGACACTGTCGGCGGCCTGCTCGATGAGCGCCCGTTTTGTGGCGTAGATGTCCGGATATGAGGTGCGGTAGAAGCTAATGATGCCTTCCGTGATGCGCGACTTGGCAGTTTCCCGGTCGGGATAGCTGGCATTTAGCAGTTCGACGGCCTTCTTCCGGACGTACGGCAACTCCGGATTGATTAGCCGGCGCCACATCCGTGCATCTACCGCGTTCGCAGGCAATTCAAACTCGTGTGTCGGCCGGTTGTGGCAATCGATGCAGTCCATCGAGCGTCTTTCGCCCTTGGCCAACTGCTCTTTCGTGATCTTGGTGTCCGTAGAGACGAACTCGATAGTCTTGCCCTTGTCGTCCGTGTAATACACCACGGGTATCACCTGCCGCTGCTCATCGGTCGAGACGTAGTGGATGCGCGAACCTTCATCCAGATGGCGGCCGTGAATGCCCTCCGCGCCCTGCCAGGTGCGGCCTCCAATCCTCAGGACGAGCGCGGTAGTCATCATCGTGTTCTTCTCATCATCCTTGAAATTGGTTTTCACCAGGAATTTGTCTCCGGAAAACCGCTGCGGCCAGTGACATTGCTCGCAGGTTTCTCGCGCGGGACGCAAGTATTTGACCGGGGAGGGAATCGGGCGTGAGTACGTTTTGAACGTGACCGCAACAACCTGGCGCAAGCCTGATAACTTCGACCGCACGAACCATCCGGCGCCCGGTCCAATGTGGCATTGCACGCACTCGACGCGCGAATGCGGCGAATTCTGGTACGCGCTGAACTCCGGAGCCATCACTGTGTGGCAAGTTTGGCCGCAGAATACTGTTGTATCCATGTAGGCCACGCCCTTGTAAGAGGCATACCCGAAAATCAATACATTCAGGATCGTGGCCACTGCAACGAACAGCAGTCCGTTGCGCGCCATCGGTACCCCAAGATCGATCGCAGGATAGACCGTGGGCAGCTCGCCCGCGGCGCTTAGCTTGCTCCGCCGCAACAAGATTCCTACTGGAATGAGAAGCAGGCCAAACACAAAAAGTGCAGGCAGTATGAGGAACAAGAGTATGCCGACGTACGGATGCGGCGGACCCGGCAGCATGAAGTCGTACGTCCAGAAGCCGATCAGAGTGACGGCGCTGCTTGTGGTCAATACCACCCCAACCAGGCTTAGCACGTTCTGGCTCAGGAAATAGATCAACCTGGCCCAGTCTTTTATCGTGTTTTGCGGACTCATAGCTCCGGCGTCCTTGCCTTCCTGTTCCTCAACGGATTATTTGCGTACATTCACAGCACGAGCCCCAGCAAAGAATCCGCCGGGGCCCGTGGACTAACCCGATTGTCGTTTATCTGGCTTTCCCGGCCCAACGTCGCTCTCACCTGCAGAAGCTCCGCTGGCAAGCGATGACATTCCTGACTTCGGCGTCGCTGCTCTTTTTGTCGCAGGATGGCACTTTGTTCTTGCCATACACCATATTTCTACCAGGCGACCGAGCGGGTGACTGCCTGGCAAAGCCGATTTCCCTCAGATCGCTGGGAGATCGGCGGTAATGGTTGCGCCTACTTCAAGGTGGCCAGATAAGCGGCGAGTTCCTTCACCTCGTCCGCCTTCAGGCTCTTCAGGCTGGCGTGCTTCGCCGAAGTGGAGATCACTTTCTGGATGTCATCAGCGGTCTTGCCCTTGATCGAGGGCGACTTCATGGCTGGCTTGCCGGCGGCGTCCGCACCGTGGCAGGCAACGCACTTGGCCTTGAAAGTCTTCTCACCGTTGGCAGCATCCTGGGCGAATGCAAGGGAGCCAACTAAGCAAATCACTGCTACCACTGCGATCGCTGACAAAGCTCTCTTCATCACTTCCTCCTTGTTTGCATCTCGTGGCACGAAGCACGTAGGAGCGTCCGCGCTTCGTGCCGGAAATCGACTCGTGCGACTCCCCCGGTCACTTCTTGAGCGAACGGATGAACGCGACCATGTCCTTCACTTGATCAGGTGTCATCGTCCCATACGCCGGCATCTTCCCCTTACCCTTCGTAATGATGCCGCTGAGGTCCGCATCGCTCTGCTTCTGCACATCTGCCGACGAGAGGTCCCGGGTCTTCAAGGCTTCTTTCCCCTTGCCGTCTGCCCCGTGACATCCCGCGCACTTCGCCTTGAACGTGGCTCCCGCGGCCGCGACATCAGCCTTTGCCGACGAACCGAGCAGGCATACGCCTGCCACCAGCGCCACGGCCAGCATCATCGCACCGAGGTTTTTCATCGTTAGTTGCATGTTGCTCTCCCTGACTGAGTTTCGGCGTGGACTACGCCCGCTCCCCCGCCGTAGATCTACGTAATTAAACACGGCGTCGGCGCAAACGACTTACTGCGGCAGTCCCGCAGCAACTCTTGCAGCTCCCCGCCTGTGCTTGCGCACTCATCATACCCGCATTATTCCTGCGGCGCACTTGCTGTCCTGCCGCCCATGTGCGGTGGTGCCCACTTGCCTTCCACATCATCGCAAGGGACTCGCTGCGCGGTATTCACCAATGACACGGAATCACAAAAACGAGATTCCTATATGCGAAGCGCGGCTGCTAACCGGGGCGATGCGAGATGGACATGAGGCTCGCCCTAACTTCAAGCTGTCAGGGTCAAGGTCGAAAGGATAGTTAATGATTGCAGTACGCGATGAAACTGTCAACGAATTTGCCGCAAATCGATGAAAAGTTCATCAACAAATACGCGACTATTTCAGTCCGATTTTTCCTTCTTGCCCTTCTGCTTCAGTGCTTCTTCGCGCATTTCCACTCCACATCCCTTTTGTCCTATTCATTGATCTGAGCTCTAGCCTATAATCCCTCCGAATCGGCCCGCCTGCCGGATTGACCCAACCTGAATTCCGGCACAAACTCATCGAAGGAGCCATCCATGAAGAAGTTTTGTGTTTTGTTGATTGCTGCGATGTTTCTCTCATTCACAAATTCCACCCTCAGGGCTGCCGATAACACTAAAGAAACCGAGCGCGTAGAAAACGCCGGCAAGGTCATGACCGAAATTCTTAATGTGCCTGAAGGCATTCCTCAGGATCTTCTCGACAAAGCGTATTGCGTGATCGTATTGCCGTCAGTGTTGAAGGCCGCTTTCGTTTTTGGCGGGAGTTATGGCCGCGGCGTCATGACATGCCGCAGCGGGAAGAACTTCGACGGTCCCTGGGGTCCGCCGACGATGATGGCGCTGGAGGGCGGAAGCTTCGGCCTGCAGATTGGCGGCCAAGCCACGGACTTCGTATTGCTCATGATGAATGACCGGGGCGCCAAGGGCGTCTTGAGCAGCAAAGTGAAGCTGGGAGCCGATGCTTCCGCAGCGGCCGGGCCGAAAGGCCGAGACACCTCAGCGGCTACTGACGCAACTATGCGCGCGGAAATTCTTAGCTACTCCCGGGCGCGCGGGGTTTTCGCAGGCGTCTCGCTGGAGGGCTCCACCCTGCGTCCCGATAACGATGCCAACAAGAAGATTTATGGGAAAGAAATCAGCGCCGAGGCGATCGTTTTGAAGGACGAGGTGAAGGCGCCTCGGAGCGCCAATGAGTTGCTTTCTACGTTGGCCAATAAGTCGCCGAAGCGTAAGCCCTGACGGCGACTCAAGCTAGTTCCAGAAGCCGGGCACGCAAATTCGAGTGCCTAATCGATTCCACAATGGACGCGGAACCGGCAGATTTGTGCCCAAGCATCCAAACAAAGGGTCGGATCGTCTGAAGTGGACATAGGGCGGGCGGTGCTGGAACATGCTGATTTGGGACCCGGCGACTGGACTGAATTCATTCAACTGAGGAGAATTCCCTCATGAAGACCTACTACTTTCTTGCACTTGTGCTGTCGGCTGTGGCAGCA
>Ga0187780_10001340_pt1 | contig 18583 bp, 14 predicted proteins | sample 1015_Q2_SP10_20__FD_132429 | JGI IMG/M metagenome (GOLD analysis project Ga0187780, IMG submission 132429) | Tropical peat soil microbial communities from peatlands in Department of Meta, Colombia - 1015_Q2_SP10_20_MG | ecosystem: Environmental > Terrestrial > Soil > Wetlands > Peat | place...
GGCGGAGATGATGATGACCAGTGCCGATCCGCGCTTCCCGGAGCGGTCCGAGCGGCCGTGGCCAGCAGTGCCGGGCACCGCGGCAGGCGACAGGATCGTCCGGGACCAGCTGATATGCCACCGCGGCACGCGGATCAGCCAGCCTGACCGGGCGGGGAAATCGCGTTGCCGCCCGCTCTCCGCGCTGCACTGCGCGAGCTGCTCGCGCCGCTGGTCGACCATGGTCTTCGCTACGTCGGGGTGCATCATGACGGCTCCTCGTGCCATGAGATGAATATGTCTACCGATGACTAACACGATGTATCTCGATTGATCAACTGTCAAGATATATCTTGAGATTCGGGCATGATAGTGCCTAGCCTCGGTGGTCGCGGGTGCGGCGGATCACGCGGGCGCCGGCGGGCCCTACCGGCTCCTGCTGACTCTTAGAGGTATGCGCCGCGCTTACTCGGTCAGGCCATTATGCCGAGGGGGTCTGACATTTTCGGCGGCTCCGATGCTGGCCATGCGGCCGCGCCCTCGCATGCATAAACGGCCTGCGAGGGCAGCATGACCAGCTCCGTGGCGTGGACATCTGCCGCCTGTAGGCAGGGGAATCGGCTATTCGCCGTAGCCGACGCTACCCGCCGGAGGACCCCCGTCAGAGGACCCCCGTCAGAGGACCGCGCGGGCCTCGAGGTCGTGCAGGACGTGCACCGGACCTTCGCCGCCACCCAGCGAGGACAGGCCGTGCGCCACCGCGTCGCCGGCCACGGCGGCGGCCTGCTGCGCCGCCTCGGCCAGGGACAGCCCGGACGCCAGCCCGGCCGCGAGCGCCGCGGAATGGGTGCAGCCGGCGCCGTGGGTCGCGGCGATGCGACAACGGGTCACCGGGATGGCGAGGTGCCGAGAGCCGTCGAAGAGGTGATCTACGGGCTCGGCGCCGTGTCCCCCGGTGACCAGAGCCGCCCGCGCCCCCATCGCGACCAGGCTTTCGGCGAGCACCGCGCGATCCTCGGTCTCCATCTCGGTGAGCGCCTGGGCCTCGGGGAGATTGGGGGTCACCACCGTGGCCAGCGGGAAGAGCCGGTCGATCAGGGTTCCGATCGCCTCGGGGAGCAACAGCTTGCTGCCCGAGCTCGCCACCATGACCGGGTCCACGACCAGGGGCAGGTTCCGCGGCGCCAGCGCGTCGGCGACGGCATCGATCAGCGGCGCGGAGAACAGCATGCCGGTCTTGGCGGCGTCAGCCCCGATGTCGTCGAGGACCGCCTCGATCTGCGCCCGCACGAACGACGGCGGGACCTCGTGGATGGCGGTCACGCCCAGGGTGTTCTGCGCGGTCAGCGCCACGATCGCCGACATGCCGTGCGCGCCGCAGCGGGCGAACGCCTTGAGATCGGCCTGGATGCCGGCGCCGCCGCCCGAGTCGGACGAGGCGATGGTCAGCACCCGGGGGATCGTCGGGGAGGTTGCTCGGATCCGGTTCTCCGGGCTGGCGCCACTCACGCGGGCAGCTCCGGCCGGCCGGCCACCGGGCTCGACGCCCGGGCGTGCCAGCGGCGGGGTATGCGCCCGGCCGTCCGCGCGGCGTACCCGGCCGCCACCGCCAGCCGCATGGCGGTGGCCATGCGCTCGGGGTCGGCTGCGCGGGTGATGGCCGAGGCGATGAGGACGGCGTCGCAGCCCAGCTCCATGGCGAAGACCGCATCGCTGGCCGTCCCGATCCCGGCGTCCAGGATGACCGGAACGCCCGCCTGGTCCACGATCATCGCGATGTTGTGCGGGTTGCGCACGCCGAGGCCGGAGCCGATCGGGGCGCCGAGCGGCATGATGGCCGCGCAGCCTGCCCGCTCGAGCTGCCGGGCCAGCACCGGGTCGTCGTTGGTGTACGGCAGCACCACGAAGCCGTCGGCCACGAGCAGGCGGGCCGCGTCGAGCAGCTCCACCGGGTCCGGCAGCAACGTGTGATCGTCGGCCACTACCTCCAGCTTGACCCAGTCGGTGCCGAGCGCCTCCCGGCCGAGCCTGGCCACCAGCATCGCCTCGCTCGCGGTGTGGCAGCCAGCGGTGTTCGGCAGGATGCTCACGCCGGCCTGCCGCACGGTGCCGAGCAACGAGCCCTCCCCGCCGCCGGCGGGCGTGACGCGGCGCATGGCGACGGTGGTCAGCGCGGTGCCGGAGGCGTCGAGCACCCGCCGCAGCACCTCCAGGCTCTGCACTCCCCCGGTGCCCAGGATCAGCCGCGAACTCAGCTCACGGCCCGCCAGGACCCACGGGTGCTGCGCGGCCGCTGCGGTCTGGGTCAGCACATCCGTATCGGACACCTCATCCTCCTTGCACGGCGGTGACGACCTCCACCTGGTCGCCGTCGCGGAGCAGCGTGGCGGCCCAGGCGCCGCGCGGTACGACGTCGCCGTTCACGGCGGCGGCGACGCCCGTCGCGGCCGCCGTCAGGGCCGCCACCGCCTGCGCGATCGTGCTGCCGTCCGGCAGCTCGCACGGCTCTCCGTTGAGCTTCACCTGAACGCTCACCGTGATCAATCCCCGTCGGCCGGCCCGGCGATGAACCGCCGGGGCGAGAACGGCCCCCATTCCGCCGCGGGCCGCTGCCCGGTTAGGCCGGCCACGATCGCGTCCGCGGTCACCGGCGACATCAAGATGCCGTTGCGATAGTGCCCGGTCGCCAGCAGCAGCCCGTCGACACCGAACCCGCCCACGATCGGCCCGTTATCCGGGGTTCCCGGGCGGAGCCCGGCACACGTCTCGGCCAGGATCAGCTCGCTCGTCACCGGGAGCACGCTCATGGCGTCGTGGAGCAGGTCATGCACGGCGCCGGCGGTTACCGTCCGGTCCGGCCCGCGCTCTTCCTGGGTGGCGCCCACGATCATCTCGCCGTCGGCTCGCGGCACCAGGTAGATATCCGTGCCGCGCACCGTGGCCCGGATCGTATGGGTGATGACGGGCGCCATTCCCTCGGGATGGCGCAACCGCAACAGCTGGCCCTTCACCGGCCGGACCGCGGCCCGCACCGTCCCAGGCAGCCCGGCCACCGCGCCTGACCAGCATCCGGCGGCGATGACGACCACGGCCGAGTCGATGCTGCCGCCGTCCGCGAGCCGGACGCCCCGGGCCCGCCCGTCCCGGACCAGCGCCCCGGTCACGCGGTCGCGCACGATCCGCACTTTCGCGGCCGCCATCGCCTCGCGCAGCGCGGCCGCGTACCGCCGGTTGTCAACCGACCAGTCGCCCGCGAACAGCACGCCGCCATGCACGTCCGGGGTCAGGAAGGACTCCAGCTGGCGGCAGGCCCGGCTGTCCCGCTCCTCCGCGTCAAGCCCGGCGGACCGGCGGAAGGCCGTCAGGCGCATGAGCGCCGCGTAGTCACCGGGGTCGTACGCGACGGCGAGCGTGCCCTCGCGGCGCAGGCCGACATGCCGTCCGGTCACGTCTTCGAGCTCGGCCGCGAACGAGGGGAACCTCCGGACGGCGAGCAGGTTGATGCGAAGCAGGGCGCCCTCGCCGAACAGGGCCTCGGAAACCGGCGCGAGCATCCCGGCGGCCACCAGCGACGCGGCGTCGCCGTGGTCCGGATCCACCAGGACGACATCGAGCCCGGCGGCGGCGGCCCGCCACGCGATCGCGGTCCCGATCACGCCGCCGCCCGCAATCACGACGTCCGCGGTCTCGGCCACGAGCACTCCCTTCGCCGGCATTACCCGGATCAGGTACGACGGTCGGAGGCGCTCGGCCTCCCTCTCAGCCCCGTGGGCTCCCGTGGTCGGAAATTGTTTCCGACAGTTCACCTTATACCAGCCAGGCCGGGCGCAGATCGGCGCGCATGACGGGCTAGGCGGAACCGAGGCGGGGCGTGTGGCCCCGGCCCGCCTACGGCGCCGGGGCGGCACACACGCCCGGCACGTTGGACGCGGGCCGGGCTTCGCCGCCGGGACCGGGCAGTGGTTCGATGGCTCGGTGAGCAACGATGTGCGGGCCCGGCTGGCGGACGCGCGGCTCTACCTGTGCACCGATGCCCGGCGGTCCCGGGGTGACCTGGCCCGGTTCCTCGACGCCGTGCTCGGCGCCGGGGTGGACATCGTGCAGCTGCGGGAGAAGGGCCTGGAGGCAGCCGAGGAACTCGGGCTGCTCGAGGTGTTCGCCGGCGCGTGCCGGCGGCACGGCCGGCTGCTGGCGGTGAACGACCGGGCGGACGTGGCCCTCGCGGCGGGAGCGGACGTGCTTCACCTGGGCCAGGACGACTTGCCGGTCCCGGTCGCGCGGCAGATCCTCGGCCCGGGGCCGGTGATCGGCCGCAGCAGTCACAGCCCGGCCCAGGCCGACGCGGCGGCCGCCGAGCCCGGCGTCGACTACTTCTGCGCCGGGCCGGTCTGGACGACGCCGACCAAGCCGGGACGGCCGGCGGCCGGCCTGGACCTGCTGGCCCACGTCGCGCGGGCGGAACCCGCCCGTCCGTGGTTTGCGATCGGCGGGATCAGCCTCAGCAGGCTCGGCGAGGTACTCGCGGCCGGAGCGACACGCGTGGTCGTGGTCCGCGCCATCACCGAAGCCGACGATCCCGCCGCAGCGGCGCGGGCGTTCGCGAGGCGGCTGGCCGGGGCGAACCAGTAAGCCGAGCCGCCCTCATGACGGCCCGGGAACGGGGAATCGGCGGCCAGCGGACCCGCCGACGCGGCGGGCCGACCGCCGGGTCAGTTCGGGTACAGGCTCGGCACGGCGTGCCCCGGCCTGGCGTGACCGGGCTCGAGCGTATGTAACGATGAAAATTATGCGGATCGCCGGGGTTGAATCGACAGACCTGTTCGTCGGGAGCGCGCAACGCCCGCTGCAGGTCATCAGGGTGACGCTGGAACATGACGGGCCCGATGGCGCCGCGGACCTGGCGGCCACCGTGCACGTTCAGGGGCCCGGGGTGAGGAACCACGGACCGTTCCGGATAATGCTGATGAGCCACGGCGAGCCGCAGGCCTTTGAGGTCCCGGTGGAGATCGCGGTGCCCTACCAGCCCGGCAGCACGCGGCGGGTCACGGTGACGGTGCAGACCGAGGCGGGCCGCAGTTCTCCGGTCCAGGCCGAGGCCGACATCACCATCGCCGAGCCGGGCTGGACGATGTGGATGGTCAGCCACTTCCACTATGACCCGGTGTGGTGGAACACGCAGGGGCAATTCGCCGAGGCGCGGCTCAGCCTGCCCGACGAGGACGGCCAGATGCCCGACGTCAGGGCCGCCTTCGAGCTGGTCAGCATACATCTGGACAAGGCCAGGAAGGACGGCGACTACAAGTTCGTGCTGGCCGAGATCGACTACCTGAAGCCCTATTTCGACGCTTACCCGCAGGACCGGGAGGACCTGCGGCGGCTGCTGGCCGACGGCCGGGTGGAGATCGTCGGCGGCAACTACAACGAGCCGAACACCAACCTGATCTCCGCCGAGGCCATCATCCGCAACGCCGTCTACGGGATCGGGTTCCAGCGGGACGTCTTCGGCGGCGACCCGAGGTCCGCGTGGATGCTCGACGTGTTCGGGCACGACCCGGGGTATCCGGGCCTGATGGCGGCGGCCGGGCTCACCTCCTCGGCGTGGGCACGCGGGCCGTTCCACCAGTGGGGACCGTCCGGCGCCGAGGGCGGCGACGGGCGGATGCAGTTCAGCACCGAGTTCGAGTGGATCTCACCCGACGGCCGCGGGCTGCTCACCCACTACATGGCGCATCACTACGGCGCGGGCTGGCAGTTGCACACGCTACCGGATCTGCAGGCCGCCGAGCTCGAGGCGTACGGGCAGTTCCGGGCGCTGTCGCGGGTCGCGACCACGCGCAACGTGCTGCTGCCGGTCGGCTCGGATCACGTCATCCCGGCCAGGTGGGTGACGGACATCCACCGGGACTGGACCCAGCGGTACGTGTGGCCCAGGTTCACCACCGCCGTGCCCCGCGAGTTCTTCGCCGCCGTCCGGGCCGAGGCCGAGGGCCGGGACGCCGGCCGCCACGCGGTCCGCCCGCGCGCGTGGATCACGCCGCAGACCAGGGACATGAACCCGGTGTACACCGGCAAGGACGTCTCCTACATCGACACCAAGCAGGCGCAGCGCGCCATCGAGACCGCGGTCACCGAGGCCGAGCGGCTCGGCACCATGGCCTGGCTGGCCGGCGCGCCGTTCCCGCATGCCGCGCTGGACAAGGCGTGGCGGCTGCTGGCCTACGGCGCCCACCACGACGGCATCACCGGGGTCGAGTCCGACCAGGTGTACCTGGACCTGCTGGGCGGCTGGCGCGAGGCGTGGGAACTGGGCTCCGGCGCCCGCCGTGACGCCGCGGCCTGCCTGACCGGGGGGGCAGCCCGCGACGGCTCCGGCCCCTTGCAGCCCGGCGCGGCCATCTGCGTCTTCAACGGGCTGGCGCGGCCTCGGGAGGGCATGGCCCGGGTCACGGTACAGGTACCCGAGGGCCGCATCGGGTGGCTGGAGGTCCGGGACGAGTCCGGGGCGCGGGTGCCGGCGCTGGCCGAGGGAGTCCGGCGGCGCGCGGACGGGTCACTGGCCGAGGTGACGCTCACGTTTCTGGCCCGCGACGTGCCCGCGGTCGGGTACCGGGCCTATCAGGCGGTGCCCGCCGAACCCGCCCAGGACGAAGGGCAGGAAGGGACGACCTCCGGGTGGCGGGAAGTCCCGGGTACCGTGAACGGGGCGAGGAACGCCATCGAGAACGGCAGGTACCTGGTCACTGCCGATCCGGCGGGAGGCGGGACGGTCACCGTCACCGACAAGCTCACCCGCACCAGGGTGCTGGCCGGGCCCGGCAATGAGCTGGTGCTCCAGGATGAGTACCCGCAGCACCCCAGGCACGGGGAGGGCCCGTGGCACCTGGCCCCGAAGGGGCCGGGCACGGGTTCCTCGTCGGCTGCGGCGAGGGTACGGGCGGAGCGGTGCCCGGTGGGTTCCAGGCTGGTCGCCTCGTTCGCGCTCGACGGGCTCGACGTCATCCAGGAGACACTGCTCTGGGACGACGCGGAGCGGGTCGAGTTCCGCACCCATGTCGGCGGGTACCGGGGGCGTGACCGGCTGCTGCGGGTCCGTTTCCCGGCCGACGTGCCCGGAGGGCTGCCGGTGTACCAGACCGCCACGGCGGTGATCGGGCGGTCGTTCGGCGCCGTGGACGTGGACTCCGCGGACCACTGGTACACCCTGGACAACCCCGCTTATCAGTGGTTCGGGCTCGGCTCGACGGCTCGGGTGCGCACCGGGAACCGCAACGGGCTGACGCAGGCGATCGGGGTGGCCGAGGTCGTCTGCCCGGACGGCCCCGACGGCTGGCCCGGTGATGAGCCGCCCGGTGCCGGGTTGCGCAGCGTGATACGTGACCTGATGGCGGCACTGGCCGCGGCGGGCGTGACCGGGACGTGCAGCCAGGCCGACGGGCCCAGGTACGGCGCGATCGACGCGGACTCCAACCTGCCCGACGTCAGGATCGCGGTCGGCGGCCCGGCGGTGAACACGTTCACCGCCGAGGTCCTGTCCGCCGTGGGACCCGGGTACGCGAAGGTGCTGGCGGCCAGGCTGGCGGCCGGAGGGACCGCGCGGCTGTGGGTGCCGGCGGCGCGCGGCCGGGCCGACGCCTTCGGACCCAGTGCCGACCTGCGCGGCGCCGCCGACCTGCCGGTGCTGATCGTGGCGGGCGCCGGACCTGACGAGCTGGCCGCGGCGATCACGGCCCTGACCGACGACCTGGCCGATGCCCTGGTGGAAGGCCTTGCGGACGGCGGTGATCCGGGGGACGACGGCGGCGGCGACGCCGATGCGGGGGCCGGTGAGAGCGCGGGCGAAAGGCCATCGCCTGCGGCGGCCACGGGACCGGTCCCGCTGGCCGACCGCTCGGTTGCGCTGCTGAACCGGGGCACGCCCGGTTCGGTCGTCACGCCCGACGGCACGCTGTACATGTCGCTGATGCGCTCTTGCAGCGGGTGGCCGTCGAGGATATGGATCGACGGGGACCCGCGCACCGCGCCGGACGGGAGCAGTTTCGCCTGGCAGCACTGGAGCCACACGTTCGAGTACGCGCTGGCCTCCGGCCCCGGCGACTGGCGGACGGCGGGCTTTACCGCCAGCGCGGAGGACTACAACCACGACCTGATCGCGGTGATGGCGGAGCCGGGCCCCGCCGCGGCGGGCGCGGGCAGCCTGCTGTCGGTGGAACCGGGCAACGTCACGCTCAGCGCGGTGAAACCACGCGGCAACCCGCTCGCCTCCGGACGGACCCCCAAGGCCGGCACGCCCGGCGCAGCGGACCCGGAAACGGCGGTCACCGTACGGCTGCGGGAGACCGCCGGGCGGGCCACGGCGGCCCGGGTACGGCTCGCCAGCGGGGTCCTCGCGGCGTGGCTCACCGATCTGCTGGAGGACTCAGACGGCGCTCCCCTTCCGGTCACCGACGGGGCGGTCGTGGTCGACCTGCCCGCCTTCGGCACGGTGACCCTGGTCGTGCGGACGCGTTCCCGCCCGCCCGCGGACGGCGGTCCGTCGCCCGTCGAACCGGTCCAGCCCGTCTACGCGCGCTACTGGCTGCACGGGAAGGGCCCGGCGCCGGCCGGGAACCTCCCGGAGGCAGTTCACTTCTCGCCCACCCGGGTCGCCCTGGCCGGCCCGGACGATACCGCCGCGCTGACGCTGACGGTGGGCTGCGGGGCGCAGGCCGTCGCCGGGGTGGCACAGCTCGTCGTGCCTGCCGGGCTGACTGTCACCGCGGAACCGGAGCTCCGCTATGACCTGGTGCCCGGCGGATACGCGGCCTGGGAGCTGACCGTGCGGGCAGCACCGGGGACCGGGCCCGGACGTTATTTCGTGGCGGCGCGGATCCGGGATGAGTTCGGCCACCTCATCGAGGACACGGCGATGGTCGCGGTCGGCGAGCGCCGCTGGCCTGACCCGGCGCTGCCTCCGGAGGAGGCACTGGAGCTGATGCAGGCCGACTACATGGCCGCCGCGGCCGAAGTGGAGATGGCCGTGCTGACTCCTGAGCTGCGGGTCGCGCCGGGCGCGCAGGACGAGCTGCTCCTCAGCATCACCAGCCGGGTGGCGTCTGAGCTGCGAGGGGAGGCGCAGCTGGTGTCGCCGTTCGGTACCTGGCAGATGCTCTCGCCGCCCGTGCAGGGCTTCGGCATCGCCCCGCAGGCTTCCACCGTGCTACGCTTCGGCGTCGCCGTGCCGGCCACCGCAGCACCCGGAGCGCAGTGGTGGGCGCTGGTGAAGGTCATGTACTACGGCAGAGTCCGGTACACGGAGGCCATTCCGGTCACGGTGGCGCTCCCCACTAGCCAGTACGCTGGCGGCGAACAGCGTACGGTAGGAGACTCGGCTTAAGGACTTGTTACAAGCGAGCGAACTCCAGAGGGCCTATGCAGTCCGCCACCGCTCTCGTCACGGGCAACCTGCCCGCGGAGCCGAACAGTTTCATCGGTCGCGAGCGTGACCTCGCCGAGCTGGCCAAGTTGCTCGGCGAGGTGCGCGCGCTGACCCTGAGCGGCCCCGGCGGCATCGGCAAGACACGACTCGCCGTCCGGCTTGCGCGCGACGTGATCACCGGCTCCGCGGGTGCTGCCGAAGGGGCCGGGGCCCAAGCGGTCCAGGAGGACCAGGGGGGCCAGGAGGTCCAGGGGGGCGAGGTCGGCCTCGATGAGGCGTGGCTCGTCGAACTGGCCGACTGGCACGGCCAGACCGCCCAGCGCGTCGCGGCCACGATCGGGGTGCGCGAGGAACCCGGCGTGCCGATCGCGCAGACGCTGGCCGAGGCTCTGCGCTCGCGGCACATGCTGCTCTTGCTCGACACCTGCGAGCATCAGGTCAGCGAGTGCGCCACGCTGGTCCAGCTGCTGCTGGCCAGGTGCCCGTGGCTGCGGATCGTGGCGACCAGCCGCGAGCCGCTGCGGGTGCGCGGCGAGACCGTGTGGCGGGTGCAGCCGCTGGACCTGCCGCCAGACGACGCCGCCGGCGACGAGCTCGCCGGCCACGAGGCCATCCAGCTGTTCGCGGCGCGCGCGGCGGGTGCCCGTCCCGGTTTCACGCTCACCGAGGAGAACGTGGCCTCGGTGGCCAGGTTGTGCCGGACGCTCGATGGCATCCCGCTGGGCGTCGAGCTGTCCGCGGCCCGGGTGCGGGCGCTGTCGGTCGAGCAGATCGCCGACCGGCTGCGAGACAGGTTCCAGTTGCTCGATTCGGGCGACAGGACCGCGCCTGCCCGGCAGCAGACGCTGCGCGCCACCGTGGACTGGAGCTACGAACTGCTCGACGCGGCCGAGCAGACGATGCTGCGCCGGCTGGCCGTGTTCTCCGGCTGGAACCTGGACATGGCCGAGCAGGTATGCTCCGACGACGCCATCCCGGCTGACGCGGTACTCGGCCTGCTCATCTCCCTGATCGACAAGTCGCTGGTCGTGCTCGACGGCGAGGCCGCGGGAGACGCCAGGTACCGGCTGCTCGACACGATCAGGGAGTACGCCGCCGAGCGCCTCGTCGCCGCGGGTGAAGAGTCGCGCCTGTTCATCCGGCATCGTGACTGCGTCCTCGCGCTGGTGGAAGAGACAGCCCGCAGGATGTTCCGCCGCGGCAGCCCGCCCTGGCCGGTGCGCCGGGCCATCTTCCACCGCGGCATCGCCGAGTACGGCAACTTCCGGATCGCGCTGAACACGTCCCTGACTCACGGTCATACCGACGAGGGCCTGAGGCTGTGCACGGGGCTGCAGAACATGTGGGTACCGCACGGCGACCAGCGGGAGGCGGCCACCTGGTTCGACCGGTTCCTGGCTGCCGACGCCGGCGAGGTTTCCCCGCAGGTGCGCGGCCGGGCGCTGGCCGGCCGCGCCAATATCGCCTTCGACCTGCAGGACTACGACGTGCTGCTGCGCAGCGCCCAGCAGAGCCTGGAGCTGAGCCGGTCGTGCGGCGACGACTTCACCGTGCCGACCGGGCTGCGGAACCTCGGCCAGGCCGCCCTGCGAGCAGGCCGGCTCAGCGACGCCGAGGACCTCATAAACGAAGCCACCACGGCGGCCGACGCCGCGGGCAACGACTGGGAGACCGGGCTTGCGCTCGCCGCCAAGGCCGCCATCGCGGTGCGCCAGGGCAAGCTGAAGTCCGCCCAGCGGGCCTACGAGGCCGCGCTCGAGGTGCTGAGCGACAATAACCTCTGGGGCGTCGCCCAGGTCCAGTACGGGATGGGCATGCTGGCCCGGGCCCGGGGCGATGCCGACATGGCGGTGCGGCATTTCGAGGATGCCGCGGTGATCTTCCGCGAGCTGGACGCCAGGATCGAGATAGCCCGCTGCCTGGCCGGGACCGGCTGGGTCGCGCTGACCCGCGGCGACCTGGACCTGGCCCAGGCCAGGCTGGCCGAGGGGCTGCGGCTCATCCAGGCGTGCGGGCAGCGGCTGGGCATCGCCCGCGGGCTGGAGGCCTTCGCGGCCCTGGCGGCGGCCCGGCAGCAGCCCGAACAGGCGGCCCGGCTGGCCGGAGCCGCCTGTCAGCTGCGTGAATCCCTCGGCCAGCCGACCGGCGTCGGCTCGAGGATCGAGAAGATGCTCGAGTTCGCCCGCGACCGGCTCGGCGCGTCCAGCGCCGCGGCGCTGTTCGCCGAGGGGCGCGAGATCAACGCGGAAGACGCGATCGCGTACGCGCTCGGATCACAGCCGGAGCCGTCCGGTTCAGGATCTCCTGGACCCGCCGGACCCCGCGGACCTGCGGGGCCTCCCAGGACCCGGGATCTCAACGGAGCCGGGGAGCCTGCCTGGGCCGACCCGGCGCGCCTGGCTGCGGCCAGGTCGGCCGCGCCGCTCACGGCGCGCGAGCACGAGATCGTGCTCCTGATCGCCCGGGGCCTGTCGAACCGGCAGATCGCCGACGAGCTGGTGATCAGCCCGGCCACGGCAGCGCGTCACGTGGCGAACATCCTGGCCAAGCTCGGCTTCAGCTCGCGTACACAGGTGGCCTCATGGGCCGCGCGTCACGAGACGCCCAACTGACTCCTCTGGCAGATGTGCACGCGGCGCGGAATCGTTCGCGCAACAAGATGCACATCCGGATGCATAGTTCGGTGCATGTGCACCTGGTCCCAGCGGCATAGCGTTCAGTCGTCGCTAAAGCACGGTGGCGGCGGGTCACCAACCCGGCGCCGGGCTGGTTCCCAAGGGGGGGTGGGAACCAGCGAGCCCGCCGCGGCGGCCGGGCGGGTCCCGGCTCCAGGCCAGGACCCGCTCGTTGCTTCACCCAGACTGGGGAGGTTCTGGTGGAAATCGGCGTCGGTACCGGAGCGAGCCTTGAGGCGGACCCGAGGGCCCTGCGCACAGGCGTATCGCAGCGGGCGATCACCGAGTACATCCTCGAGCTAGCCGACAGGGCAGGGTACGCAGCCGCCCTCATCGACGCCGACCCGAGGGCCCCCGGGAACCCCGAGACCGGCGGTACCGTGACCACCTGGCAGCAGTTCGCGCACACGGTCCGCGCGGCGGCGCACGGTCTGGCTCGCCATGGCCTGCGGGACTCCGACGCGGTCGGCGTCTTCGTCCAGGACGCCGCCAGCCATACGGTGGCGGTGCACGCCGTCCAGGCGGCCGGGGCGATGGCCTCGTCCATCCAGCCGACGGCGGCCCCGGCGGAGATCGCCGCCCAGCTCAAGGCCTGCCGGGCCCGGCTGCTGATCACCTCGGCCACGCTGGCCGAGCTCGCCATCCAGGCCGCGGAGCGCTCCTTGGTCCGGCAGGTAGTCGCGTTCGGGGAGGCTCCGGAAACGATCCCGTTCAGCTCCCTGCTCGAGGCCGCGAGGCACGCCCAGTCTCATCAAAACGGCAGCACCTACGGCGGACCCGGCTCCGTCCCGGCGCAGCTCCCCGGACTGGCCGAGCTCGGCGCGGCCGGGCCAGGACCCCGGCTGACCCGCCGGGACGTGGTGGTCGCGGGACCGCCCTGCGGGGATCTAGGGGCCTACCAAGCGCTGCTAGACCTGGCCCACATGGCCGGCGCCACGATCGTGGCCGCGCCGCCCGCGCAGATCCCCGCAGCGGTATACGCCTACAAGGGGACCGCCGCGATCGTCCCCCGCGGCACGCACGTCCCCGCCGTCCCGGCGGATCGGGTCTTCGCCGTCGGCTAGCGGCACCCGCCCGGCCCCATCATCCGGGTGCTACTCTCGCCGGCCCGCACTTCGGCCGGGGACAGCGGCGCTTGTGGATTGCCGTCTGGTCAGGACGCGACTGCGGGCTCCTGCTCCCTGCGGGCCGTGGCGCGGTCGGGTGCGAGCTTCCTGGTGCGGATGAGCGTGATGATCAGCACGAGACTGCACAGGTCGAGGATCGCCGCGAGCAGGAAGGCCGCCGCCATGCCGTGGGCGAGCACGTGCTGCGCCTGGGCGGCGGCGGTCAGGCCCGGCAGCGGATGCCGGGCGGCGTTCCTGCTCGCGGTGCCATAGACGGCGACCAGGACGGCGAGCCCGAGGGCGCCGCCGACCTGCTGCATCACGTTCACCATGCTGGAGGCGGCACCGGAGTCCGCGGGCGCGACGCCGGCCAGCGACGCCGTGGTCAGGGGCACGAACACCAATCCCATTCCGATGCCAGGCAGCACCATCGGGCCGAACACCCCGGACCAGTAGCCGGTGGCGGGCGAGACGCGCGACAGCCACGCCATCGAGGCGATGGCCGGCAACATCCCGGCGATCATGAGCGGCTTGGCGCCGAGCCGCGGCATCAGCCTGGGCGCCGCGCGCGACATCGCGTACAGCACGACGGTCAGCGGCAGAAAGGCCACGCCCGCGCGCAGCGGGCTGAAGCCCATGACCCGCTGCAGGAACTGGGTGAGGAAGAAGAACACTCCGAACATGCCCGCGATCAGCAGCAGCCGGGCGGCGAAGGAGCCAGACCGGCTGAGGTCGGCGAACAACCGCAGCGGAGTAATCGGCTGGCCAGGCGGTACCATCAGGAATGAAGCGGAGGTCTACTCCGGTTACTATGCGGAGGCAGACTCCATTTTGCAACCTATTTAAGCCCGGGACGATGACCAGGACACCTGACCAGCTACCGCCGCGGCCGGCCGAGCAGTTGCGGGCCGACGCTCGACACAACCGTGCCCGGCTGATCCTCGCGGCCACCGAGGTGTTCGCGGAAAAGGGCGCCGACGCGCCACTCGAAGAGGTAGCCCGGCGGGCCGGGGTCGGCATCGGCACGCTCTACCGCCACTTCCCCAACCGGCTCGACCTGCAGGCGGCCGTCTTCCGCAACCAGGTCAGCGTCGTATGCGAGAAAGGCAATGCGCTGGCTGAGACCGATTCACCCGAAGACGCCCTGGCCAGCTGGATCCGCGCGCTGGCCGCGTACCTGGTCACCAAGCGCGGCCTCTCGCGCGCGCTGATCGAGGCGGTCGGCGTCGAGTCCGAGCTGATCACATCCTGCTGGATGGCCATGCGCGAGACCACTGAACGACTGCTGGCGAACGGGCAGCGGGCGGGGGTCATCCGGCCGGACGTCACCGGCACGGACGTGATGCGGCTGGTCCACGGGGTCGCGGCGAGCACGGAGAAGGAGCCAGACCGGGCCGACTTGCTGCTGTCCGTCATGGTCGACGGCCTGGCGGCCAGGCCCGGCCGTGCAGGCCGCGGCGCATAGTCCGGGATCAGGGGGACTCAGAAGTCCGGCGGGCGGTTCTCGTAGGGAGTGCTGAGCACGACGGTGGTCCGGGTGGAGACACTCCCGATGGTGCGGATCTGATACAAGAGCTCCTCGAGCGCGGTCGGCGAGGGAACCCGAACCTTGAGGATGTAGTTCTCATCGCCCGCGACGCTGTGACACGCCTCGATCGCAGTCAGATGCTCAAGCCGGCGCGGCAGATCATCCGGGGCCGCGGCGTCCAGCGGCTTGATGGACACGAAGGCCGTCAGCGGCAGGCCGACGTCCTCCGGGTCGAACATCGCCGCATAGCCCTTGATCACGCCGTCCTGCTCGAGCCTGCGCACCCGCTGGTGCACCGCCGACACCGAGAGCCCGGCCCGCCTGGCCAGTTCGGTATAGCTCATCCGGCCGTTGCGGGCCAGCAACGACACGATCTTGCGGTCGATCTCCTCCACGTGGTCACGTTAGCGCCATGGGTCCGGCCAGGCTATATAACGATGTAACGGAATAGTCTCGGCGTTTACGCTAATGTAACTTTGCCGCCTACGGGAGCCCGCGGCGCGCACCGGCAGCGATGGCGCCGGCACCAGTAGCCGGCCGTCCGTGCGAGACTGTAGGGATGCAGCGGAACCCGGAAGAACTCTACGAACTCGGTCCCGCCGCGCCCGACATCGTGGACGCGCCGATGTTGCACTATCTCGAGGGCTTTATCGATGCGGGCAGCGCGGGGCGGATGCTCGCCGAGCACCTGCTACGCAATTTCTCCAGCGAGACGGTGGCGCGGTTCGATGCGGACAGGCTCCTCGACTACCGGTCCCGGCGCCCGCTGATGACCTACGACAACAGCCACTGGGAGAGCTATGAGACTCCCGAGCTTGCGCTTCACCTGCTGCGGGACGCAGGAGGACGGCCCTTCCTGCTGCTGACCGGGCCCGAGCCCGATCATGAGTGGAAGCTGTTCACCGATGCGGTCCTGGATATCTCCGCCCGCCTGCGCGCCGGCGTGGCGATCAGTTTCCTGGGCATCCCGGCCGCCATGCCGCACACGCGCCCGCTCGGGGTGATTGCGCACGCGACCCGCGACGAACTGATCAGCGGCCATCAGCGGCTGACGAGCCGGATCCAGCTGCCCGGCAGCGCGCCCGCCCTGCTCGAGCTGCGGCTCGGCGAGGCGGGCCGAGACGCGATGGGCTTTGCCGTGCAGGTACCGCACTACCTGGCCCAGGCCGTGTATCCCGCAGCCGCGCTGGCCCTGCTCGGCTCCGTGACCACGGCCACCGGGCTGGAACTACCCGACGCCGAACTCCGCGAGGCCTCGGAACGGACGAATGAGGCGATCGAACAGCAGGTTGCCGAATCCTCGGAGGTCGCTGAGCTGGTCCGCGCGCTCGAGCAGCAGTACGACACCGCGGCGGAGACCCTAGGGGCACCGGGGATTCAGGGAAACCAAGGGGTCGGCGCGGATGGCGGAGCAGGCCTGCTGTCCGAGGGCGAGCCTATGCCCACCGCCGACGAGCTCGCGGCCCAGTTCGAGCGTTTTCTCGCCGAGAACCAGGGCCGCACGGACCCCCCCGGGTCTCCTGGCCCTCCGGATCACTAGGGTCTGCGCGCTCAGCCGTCGACGACGACGAGTTCTCGCGTGGTGTGGTTGAGCCGCTCGCAGCCGTCGGGCGTGCAGACCACGATGTCCTCGATCCGTGCGCCATGCGGACCCGGGTAGATCCCCGGCTCCACCGAGAACGCCATGCCCGGCTCGAGCACTTCGCCGTTGCCGGCCACGATGTACGGGTCTTCGTGCGTCTCCAGCCCGATCCCGTGGCCGGTCCGGTGGAAGAACGCCTCGCCGTAGCCGGCCGCGGTGATCGGCTCGCGCGCCGCCGCGTCGACCGACTCCGCCGTTACCCCGGGCCGTACGGCGGCGCAGGCGGCTTCCTGAGCGTCACGCAGGACCTTGTAGTAGGCGGTGAACTCGGCCGGCGGCTCCCCGATCGCGTACGTGCGGGTGCTGTCCGAGCAGTACCCCGAGGGCATCGTGCCGCCGATATCAACGACCACCGCGTCGCCCGCGGTCAGGACCCGATCGGACACCTCGTGATGCGGGCTCGCGGCGTTGGGACCGGATGCCACGATCGTGAAGTCGACCGAGGCGTGCCCTTCGGCCAGTATGGCCTCGGCGATCATCGAGCCCACGGCCCGTTCGGTCACCCCCGGCCGCAGCCAGCCCGGGACGAGCGCGTGCACGCGGTCGATGGCGGCTCCCGCCTCCCGGAGGGCCGCAACCTCGGCGGCGGTCTTCCTGATCCGCAGCGGGCCCAGCGCACCGCCGGCCAGCGCCAGGCGCGCGCCGGGCAGCGCGTCGCGGAACCGCAGCACGAATAGCGCCCACATCCGGTCGGACAGGCCGACTGCCGCGACGCTCCCGAGCCGGTCCGCGACCATGCGGAACGGATCGGCCGTCTCCTCCCAGGCGATCAGCTCCAGGCCGAGCGAGCCAGCCGGCGACGCCTGCGCCACGGGCAGCTCCAGCCGCGGCACGAACAACGCCGGGTCACCGTACGCCGTTACCGCCAGGCAGGTCAGCCGTTCCATCGGCTTGGCGTCATAGCCGGTGACGTATCTCAGGTCGGGGCCGGGAGCCAGCAGCACGGCGTCCAGCCCGGTCGCGCGCACCGAATCGCGCACGAGGTCAAGGCGGCTCGCGGGATACAGTTCGTCGGTCCTCACGGGATAGATGCTAGGGGGGGTTGCGCTGAAGTGGCTAGCGAGCCTGGGCCTGCTGGCCGCGGCCGAGCGGTTGCCGCCGGCTGCCGTAGCGGGAACCTGCGCCCGGATCTGAGTAACCCGGGCCTCCGGAGAGAGCGCTAGGACTGCGATACGGCGGCGACGAACCGGCTGAGGGAGGAGCCCAGTCCCCATCGCTCGCCAAGCTCGTTCAGCCGGACGGCGTCGGCCGGCACCGCCGGCAGCCGCCCGTCCACCTCGGGCAGCGGAGCGTCATCGACGACCCTCACGACCGACATGGCGATGTCCAGGTAGGCCCTGGCCCTCTCGAGCTTCTCCCTGCTGCCGCGCGGGAACCCGCCGTGCCCGGCATCCAGGGCGGCCGTGATGCCGTCGATGCTGCCGAACGTGCGGATCAGCGCGGCCGCCGTCTTCTCCCCCACGCCGGGCACGCCGGGCAGCCCGTCGCTCGGGTCACCGCGCAGGGCGGCGAAGTCGGCGTAGGCGCGCCCCGGGATGTCGTACTTGGCGCTCACCGCCGCCTCATCGATCACGTCCAGGTTGAGCAGGCCGCGCACGGTGTAGATGACGCGGACGCCGCGCGCGTCGTCGACGAGCTGGAACAGGTCCCTGTCCCCCGTGACCACGTCGACCGGGTCCGCTGACCGCGCCGCCAGGGTGGCGATCACGTCGTCCGCCTCGAAGCCCGGCTGCCCGGCCACCGCCAGCCCGGAGGCGTCGAGCACCTCCTCGATCAGCGGAATCTGCACGGAGAGCGCCGACGGGATCTCTTCCGCGCCACCGGCGGCGACACGGTGCGCCTTGTACGAAGGCACCGCGGCGACGCGGAAGGCCGGCCGCCAGTCCGCATCCAGGCACGCGACCAGCCGCGCGGGGTGCCTGGCCCGCACCAGTCGGCCGATGGTGTCGAGCAACCCGCGCACGGCGTTCACCGGCGTGCCGTCCGGCGCCCGGACGGTGTCCGGCACCCCGAAGAACGCCCGGAAGTACAGCGACGCGGTATCCAGCAGCATGAGCGAGCCCACGCCGCCATCCTGTCAGTAACTCCCGGGGGGGCGACCCCCCGGGATCCCCCCGATCCTGGGGGGAAGCCTTTCCCCCCAGACCCCCCCCGCCCCCCCACCCCGCGGGCAACCCTTTTCCCCCCCACCCCCCCCCCCCCCCCTCCCCCGGGCAGCCTCTCCCCCCCCACCCCCCC
>Ga0187780_10001341_pt1 | contig 18582 bp, 14 predicted proteins | sample 1015_Q2_SP10_20__FD_132429 | JGI IMG/M metagenome (GOLD analysis project Ga0187780, IMG submission 132429) | Tropical peat soil microbial communities from peatlands in Department of Meta, Colombia - 1015_Q2_SP10_20_MG | ecosystem: Environmental > Terrestrial > Soil > Wetlands > Peat | place...
CCGGCGCCCCAAGAAGGTGGCCATGTTCTTGGAGAAGACGGACTGGGGCAAGGAGTTGGGCGACCTCTGGCAGAAGGACGCGGCGTCCCTCGGCTACCAGGTCGTCGTGCGGGCGGAGTACGCGGTGGGATCCAAGGACTTCTCGGACATCATCTTGAAGGCCAAGGGGGCCGGGGCCGAGTCCATCTTCATGCTGCCCAACCCGCCGGACGGGATGGGCATCGTGAAGCAGATGCAGGAGCTGGATTACACCCCCAAGTATCTGATGGCCATCCGGGCCCCCGATCCGCCGGTCTGGTCCAAGAACCTGGGCAAGGCGGGGGACTACGTGGCCCTGTCCCCGGGCTGGCACCACGCCGTGAAATATCCCGGCGTGGCCGAGCTGAATGCCGCGCACCAGAAGCGGTTGGGGCGCCCGGCCGACCCCATCGTGGGCCCCAGTTACGCCTGCGTGCAGGTCGTGGCCAATGCCATCGAGCGGGCCGGCTCCCTGGACCGCGAGAAGGTCCGGGATGCCATCGCCGCCACCAACATGATGACGGTGATCGGCCCCGTGCGGTTCAACCCGGACGGCACCGGCCAGGTGCAGACCTTCGTGGTGCAGTGGCTGGACGGGAAGCAGGAACTGGTCTGGCCGAAGGAATTCGCCACCAAGCCCTTCGCCTATCCGGCGCCGCCCTTCAAACAGCGCTAGCAGGCTGCTGAAAAGGGCCCAGCATCTCTCCCCGCCGCCACGGCGGCGGCGGGTGGCGCGTTGGTGCGCTTGCGCGCTCGCTGCGGCGTACCCGGAGTACGCCTCCGACCCACCTTCGGTGGGTACCCCGGCTCCGCACGCCGCCTTGCATCTGGACCCTTTTGAGCAGCCTGCTCGGGCGTGCCAGGTCTTGCCGCCGCTGAAGCCAAGGCCGGACGGTCGTCGATAGCGAGGCGTGGCCATCGCCCCCACCGAAGCCCTCCTGTCCGTTGAAGGCGTGTCGCGGTCCTTCGGCGGCCTCCAGGCCCTTCGCCGCGTGGACTGCCGGGTCCACGAGGGGGAGATTCTGGGGGTCATGGGGCCCAACGGCTCCGGCAAGACCACCCTCTTCAACTGCATCGCCGGGGCGCTGCGCCCCGATGCCGGCGCCATCACCTTCGCCGGCGTCTCCATCGCCGGCCTGCCGCCCCACCGCATCCTCCGCCGCGGGGTGGCCCGCACGTTTCAGCTCGTCCGTCCCTTCCTCCAGATGTCCGCGCTGGCCAACGTGATGGTGGGGCAGCTCTACGGCTGCCGCCCCGCCCCCTCGCTGGGGGCGGCGCGCCGGGCGGCCGAGGAGCAACTGGCCTTCGTGGGGCTGGAGGGGAAGGCCAACGTGCGCGCCGCCCACCTGACCACCATCGACCGCAAGCGCGTGGAGCTGGCCCGCTGTCTGGCCGCGGGGCCGCGCCTGCTGCTCCTGGACGAGCTGATGGCGGGGCTGAACCCGGCCGAGGGGGACGCCGCGGTGGACCTGCTGCGCCGGATCCGCGCCGCCGGCGTGACGGTGGTGTTCGTGGAGCACCGGGTGAAGGCCATCCTGGAGCTGGCGGACCGCGTGGTGGTCCTCCACGCCGGCGAGCGGATCGCCGAGGGGAGCCCGGCCGAGGTCATGCGGGACCCCCGCGTCATCGAGGCCTACCTGGGTCGGGAGGCGCCGCACCCCGCCCCCCCCGCCGGCTCGCCGTGAACACCTTCCTCCAGCAGATCGTCTTCGGCTGCCTGGTGGGCGGGCTCTACGGCCTGGCCGCCGCCGGGCTCTCCCTGGTGTTCGGCGTCCTCAAGATCCTGAACGTGGCCCACGGCGAACTGATCATGCTGGGGGGCTACGCCACCTTCTGGCTCTTCACCCTGGCCGGCCTGGACCCATTTCTCTCCCTGCTCATCACGTGGCCGCTGCTGTTCGCGGTGGGCGCGGCCCTCTACGGCGGCCTGTTCCGCTTCGTGGCCACGGCGGGCGAGGAGACGCGCATCAAGAACTCGGTGCTCATCGGGTTCGGGCTGACGCTGGCCCTCCAGAACGTGGCCATCCTCCTCTGGACGGCCGACGAGCGCGGCGTGACCCCCGACTATTCGGGGGCCGTGCTGCGGCTCGGCGGCCTGGCCTTCCCCCTCACGCGCCTGGGCACCCTCGTCGTCGCCGGCCTCCTGATCCTGGGGCTGCACCGGTTCCTCACGCGGACCTACGCCGGCAAGGCCATCCGGGCCACGGCGGCGGACTGGGAGGCGGGGGCGCTGGTGGGGATCGACCTGAACCGGACCTACCGCCTGGCCTTCGCCCTGGGAAGCGCCGCGGCCGGGGTGGCCGGCACCCTGGTAAGCGTGGGCTACGACATCAGCCCCAACATCGGCCTGGGGTGGACGTTGAAGGCGCTCATCGTGGTGGTCCTGGCGGGGTTGGGCAGCATGCCGGGCACCTTCGCCGGCGGCCTGATCCTGGGGGTGGCCGAGTCCGCCAGCACCATCGTGATCGGCGGGCCCTACCGCGAGGTGGTGGGCCTGATCCTCTTCCTGGCCGTCCTCCTCTGGCGGCCGCAGGGTCTGTTCGCCCGATGACCCGTCTCCATCCCCTTCCGCATTGGTCCGTGTCGGGCCTCTTCACATGATCATCGGCTTCCATCCTATTCCGCAATCCGCATTCCGCAATCCGCAATGTGCGTGCGGGCGCTTGACGCGATGAGGGACCTGAACCCGGTGGCGGTGCGTTGGGGTGGGGCGGGCGTCGCCGCGCTCGCGGGGCTGGCCCTCCTCCCGGCCTTCACCGCCCGGACCGACATCCTGAACGTCCTGGTGGTCCTCCTGATTTCGGTGGCCCTGGCGCAGAGCTGGAACATCCTGGGCGGCCTGGCCGGGCAGGTGAACCTGGGCCACGCGGCCTTCTTCGGCGCCGGGGCTCTGGTGGCGCGCCTCCTCTGGTTCCGGGGGGTGCCCGTGCCCCTGGCCGTGGGGGCCGGCGCGGCGACGGCCATGGCCCTGGGCCTCATCATCGGCGTGCCGGCGTTCCGCCTGCGGGGCGCCTATTTCGCCATCGGCACCCTCGGCCTGGCGGAGATCCTGCGCATCACCGTGGGCAACGTGCTGCCCGTGATCTCGGCCCTGCCCGCCCCCTACGTGCAGAGCTACAGCCTGGTGCCGCGCTACTACGTGGCCCTGGGCCTGGCCGCGGTGAGCGTGGCGGTGGCCGCGGCCCTGGCCTACTCGGGGGTGAGCTACGGGTTCGGGGCCATCCGGGAGGACGAGGATGCGGCCGCCGCCGCCGGCGTGGGGCCGCTGGCCCACAAGATCCTGGCCATGGTCGCCAGCACCGGCCTGGCCGGCCTGGCCGGCGGCATCTTCGCCTACTATCACGCCAGCTACTACTACGCGCACCCGTTCAGCCCCATCTGGACCTTCGACGCCCTGATCATGACCTTCATCGGCGGGGTCGGCACGGTGGCCGGCCCCGTGCTGGGGGCGGCCTTCTACGTGCTCCTGAAGGAGGTGCTGGTGGTCCGACTGGTGGAGACGCACCTGCTGATCTTCGGCGCCCTCTTCATCCTGGTGGTCCTCACCCTGCCCGGCGGCCTCCTGGAGGCCCTCCACAGAGTGGCCCGCCTCTGGAGGCCCCGCCCCGCCGCCTGACCTCGGCGCGGGGCGCCCCTATCACACCCTCCCCGGCGGATGCATCCGCCGGGGCGGACCCCAGGCGGATCGCCGTGTTCCCGCAGCCCTTCCCCCGTCGGCGATAGCCCTCACGGTGATTGACCTTGACTGTCCAGGCGCGGCCCCCCTAGGATACCCGAGGAGGCATCGGGTCCGTTCCTCACCGGTTCGGGGCCGGCCGCGACGTCCGTGCCGTCCAAGACATCTTGGGCCACCACGGTGCGGGCAAGCGCATCACGGGGACCCCCAGCGGGGCCGGCGTTGTGCACCTCGGCAAGGTCACCATGCTGGAGGGCGCGCTGCCCATCGCCGCCGGCAAAGACCTCTCGGCTCCATCGGTGTCTCCGGCGCGCTCGGCGGCGACAAGGATGCGGTTTGCGGCCGGGGCGTGGGTGCCCGAGGCGCCGTTCCGCCTGGGGGGCCGGCCGGGCAAGCCGTCTGTGTGCATGCGAACGAGGGCCTGGGTATCACGGTGTGCGACGATGGTTGGGCGAGGAGGGTTAGGGCATGGTGACCATTGAATCGACTCCTGAAATGGCGACCAAGACCTACGAGATGATGGAGCGCAATCTCAAGGTGGTCCGCCGCCGGCTGGGCAGGCCGTTGACCTTGGCGGACAAGGTCTTGCTGGGACACCTGGACGATCCCGAGCGGCAGGAGATGGAGCCCGGCAAGAGCTATCTGCTGCTTCGTCCCGACCGCGTCGTGTTCCAGGATGTGCTGGGACAGACCGGCATGCTGCAGTTCATGCAAACCCGGCGGGACAAGGTCGCCGTGCCCACCACCATCCACTGCGACCACCTGATCCAGGCGCGGGTCGAGGGCGAGAAGGATCTGCGCGAGTCCCTGGAGGAAAACCGGGAGGTCTATGACTTCCTGCGGTCGGCCGCCGCCAAGTATGGCGCGGGCTTTTGGGGGCCGGGCGCGGGGATCATCCACCAGGTGGTGCTGGAGAACTACGCCTTCCCCGGCGAGCTCATCATCGGCACGGACTCGCACACCCCCAACGCGGGGGGCCTGGGGGCGTGCGCGGTGGGCGTCGGCGGGGCGGACGCGGTGGAGGTCATCGCCGGACTGCCGTGGGAGGTGCTCTATCCCCGGCATATCGCGGTGTACCTGACGGGGAAGATGAGCGGGTGGACGGCGCCCAAGGACGTCATCCTCTACGTGGCCGGCCAGCTCACCGTGGCCGGCGGCACCAACGCCATCGTCGAGTACATCGGCCCCGGCGCGCGCACCATCAGCGCCACCGGGAAGGCCACCATCACCAATATGGGCGCCGAGCTGGGCGCCACGACCTCCATGTTCCCCTACGACGAGCGGATGGCCACGTACCTGCGGGCCACCGGCCGGGCCGACTTGGTGCCGCTGGCCGAGCGGCACAAGGGCCTGCTGGCGCCGGACGAGGAGGTGGAGGCCAACCCGGAGAAGCACTACGACCGGGTGGTGCGGCTGGACCTGTCCACGCTGGAGCCATACGTGGTGGGGCCCCACTCCCCCGATCGGGCGCGCCCCATCTCGCGGCTCGCCGCGGAGGTGAGGGATGCGGGCAACAAGTTCGTGGACCCCATCTCGGCGACCCTGATCGGCAGTTGCACCAATTCTTCCTACGAGGATATGAGCCGCGCCGCCGACGTGGCCGCACAGGCCAAGGCGCACGGCCTCAAGGCCGCCGTGCCCTTCATGGTCACGCCGGGGTCGGAGCAGGTGCGCGCCACCATCGAGCGCGACGGCCAGATGCAGTCCCTCAAGGAGATCAACGCCACCGTCCTGGCTAACGCCTGCGGCCCCTGCATCGGCCAGTGGCGCCGGGCCAAGGAGGCCGCCGCCGCGCCCAATACCATCGTGACCTCGTACAACCGCAACTTCCCCATGCGCAACGACGGGCAGCCCACCACCATGAACTTCATCGGCAGCCCCGAGCTGGTGACCGCCTTCGCCCTGGCCGGCAGGCTCTCGTTCAATCCCCTCACGGACACCCTTACCGGCGCCGACGGCAAGCCCTTCAAGCTGGCCCCTCCCAAGGTGGCCCCCGAGGTGCCCGCACGGAACTTCGCCCACGGCCGGGCCGCGTATACCGCGCCCCCCGAGGACGGCAGCAAGATCGTGTTGAAAGTGGATCCTCATAGCGAGCGGCTGCAGCTGATGCAGCCCTGGCCCGCCTGGGACGGCAAAGACTTCCTGGACATGCCGGTGCTCCTGAAGGCCAAGGGCAAGACCACGACGGACCACATCTCCCCGGCCGGCCCCTGGCTGCGCTACCGGGGCCACCTGGACAAGTTCAGCGACAACATGTTCCTGGGGGCCACCAACGCCTTCACCGGCGAGGCCGGGAAGGGCAAGAACGTGCTCACGGGGGAGACCGGGCAGGCCATCTCCGCCACGGCCAGGGACTACAAGTCCCGGGGCGCCAGGTGGGTCGTGATCGGCGATCAGAACTACGGCGAGGGCAGCAGCCGCGAGCACGCGGCCCTGTCGCCGCGGCTCCTGGGGGGCGCCGCGGTCATCGCCCGGAGCTTTGCGCGCATTCACGAATCCAACCTGAAGAAGCAGGGACTCCTGGCGCTGACGTTCCAGAACCCCGCGGACTACGACCGCATCCGCGAGGACGACCGCATCAGCCTCGTGGGGCTGGCGGGCATGGCGCCCGGCAAGCCCGTGACGTGCCAGGTCAGGCACGCAGACGGGACCACCGAGACGCTGCAGCTCTCCCACTCCTTCAGCGCGTCCCAGCTGGAATGGTTCCGGAAGGGCTCGGCCCTGAACCTGTTCCACGGCGCCTAGCAGGCTGCTGAAAAAGGCCCAGCATCTCTCCCCGCTGCCTCGGCGGCAGCGGGCGGGGCGTTGGCGCGCTCGGGCGCTCGCTGCGACGTACTCGGAGTACGCCTCGCTCGGCCCGTCGCGCGCCGCCTTGCATCTGGACCTTTTTGAGCAGCCTGCATAACGGCGGCCTCTGGGCGGCCTGCTCGACGGCCGCGAGGAGAGTGGTGAGCCACGAACGAGTCGTGCGGGATGAGTTCGCCCGGCAGGCGGAGGCCATGGCGGCGGCCCCGGCCTTCACCTCCGAAGAGGTCATGGGGCGTTTCAGGGCTGCCCTGGGGTCGTGGCCGAAGGGGCGGGTCCTCGACCTGGCGTGCGGGCCGGGCATCCTCTCGGTGGCGCTCGCCCCGCAGGCGGAGTCCATGGTGGGGGTGGATATCACCCCCGAGATGACCCGCCTGGCCCGCGAACGGTGCGGCAAGGCGGGGCTCGGCAACACCAGGTTCCTGGAGGCCCCCGCCGAGACGCTCCCCTTCGCGCCCGCGACGTTCGACGCCGTGGTCACGCGTCTGTCCATCCACCACTTTTCGGCCCCGCACACCGTGCTCCGCGAGGTGCGTCGCGTCCTCAAGCCGGACGGGAACCTGATCCTGGCCGATGCGGTCTCGTCCGTGGATCCCTCGGAAGCGGAGCTCCACAACGCCCTGGAACGCCTGCGCGACCCGTCGCACGTCCGGATGTTGTCCGAACCCGACCTCTTGCGCGTCGTGGGGGAGGTCGGCTTCGCCATCGTGTCGGCGGACCGCTGGCGGCAGCACCGGCGGTTTGACGAATGGGCGGCCATCGTCCAGGGCGCACGGTCCCTCGGCGACCTTGAGGTCGTGATGCGGGCGCTTGCCGGGGCGGGGATGACGGCGGGCATAGACCTCCGGCTGTCCGGCGGTTCGCTGGAGTTCGTTCACCACTACGTTCTCGTGGTTGCGCGCGCCGCGCTTCGTTGATCCGGGGCACCGAACGCCCCCACAGGGGCCAGGCATCCCGCGTCGGAGGAACGCGCGCGATCCGTCCCCGTTCCGGTCCCCGACGGCACCTCGAAGACTCCGCGCCGCCGGCCGTGGTACGGGACGCTTCCCGGGTCAGGCCCGGGGCCCGGGAACGGGCACGGTCCGTTCGGCGGGGGTCCGGAAGCCCCTCAGGACGTCCCGCGCCGGCGCGCCAGCGCTTTCGCCTTGACTTGTCCCGGGCGGCTTCGGTAGATTCCGAAGTTGTGAAATTCGTCGCAAGGGCCGCGCACGCCCGGTCCCCCCACACGCCGCTGTCGCGGGAGGCCCCCTGATGATCCGGAAGCGCCTGTTCTCCCCCGGGCCCACGCCCATCCCCCCCGAGGCCCTGGCCGCCATGGCCCGCCCCATCATCTACCATCGCTCCCCCGAGTTCGAGGCCGTGCAGGCGGAGGTGCGGGAGGGCCTCAAGTACGTCTTCCAGACGCAGAACGAGGTCATCCTCATGGCCGCCTCGGGCACCGGGGCCATGGAGGCGGCGGTGGTGAACACCCTGGCCCGGGGGGACCGCGCGCTGGTGATCCGCGGCGGAAAGTTCGGCGAGCGGTGGGGCGAGATCTGCAAGGGCTACGGCATCCCCTTCGAGGCCATCGACGTGGAGTGGGGGAAGGCCGCGGACCCGGCCCGCGTGGCGGACGCGCTCCGGCGGCTCCCGGACGCGCGCGCCGTGCTGGCCACCCACAGCGAGACCTCCACCGGCGTCCTGCACGATCTGCAGGCCATCGCCGAGGTCGTGCGGCCCACCCCGGCGGTGCTGGTGGCGGACTGCGTCACGAGCCTGGGCGTGACGGACGTGCCCACCGACGCCTGGGGGCTGGACGTGGTGGTGTCGGGGTCCCAGAAGGCCCTCATGCTGCCGCCGGGCCTGGCCTTCTGCGCCCTCTCGGAGAAGGCCTGGGCGGCGGCCGGCCGATCGGACCTGCCGAAGTTCTACTTCAACCTCGCCGCCGAGCGGAAGAGCCTGCTGAAGAACCAGAACGCCTTCACCCCCGCCGTATCCCTGGTGGTGGCCCTGCGGGAGACCCTGGCCCGGATCCGGGCCGAGGGGCTGCCCAACGTCTTCGCGCGCCACGAGCGGCTGGCCGCGGCCACCCGCGCCGGGGTGCAGGCGCTGGGGTGCGCGCTCTTCTCGGAGCGCCCCACGCCCGCCGCCACGGCCGCCACGCCGCCGGCCGGCATCGAGGCCTCCGCCATCGTGAAGACCCTGCGCACGGAGCACGGCATCACCATCGCCGGCGGGCAGGACCGGCTGAAGGGCAAGATCTTCCGCATCTCCCACATGGGCTACGTGGACGGGACGGACGTGATCGCCGTCCTCGGCGCCCTGGAGCGCACCCTGGCCCGCCTGGGGGCCCCCGTCCGCCTGGGGGAGGGCGTGCGCGCCGCCCAGGAGATCCTCCTCAAGTAACCATTGTCGATTGTCGATTGTCGATTGACGATCGGGAGGTCGCGTGAAGGGGCCATTGTTGATCGTCGATTGACGATTGATAATGCAGAGGTCGGCCGAGGGGCGGGGGAAGCCTTACCGACAGCCCTCAATCGACAATCGAAAATCGTCAATCGGCAATCCTCCCTGACCCCCGATCCCCGGCCCCCGAATCCCAGTTGGAGGTGCGCCAGGCCATGAGCGCCAACGGCCCGGGGACTGCGGCGGCCGCCCGCCTCTTCTGGGACGAGCGGTTCCGCCGCGAGGGCCATATCTGGGGCGGGGCGCCCAGCGTGGTGGCCCCCGCCGTGGCCCGCTTCTTCCGCGCCCACGGGCTGCGCCGCGTCTGCATCCCCGGTTGCGCCTACGGCCGCCACTGCCTATACTTCGCCCGGCAGGACTTCCGGGTGGTGGGGGTGGACCTGGCCCCCGCCGGCCTGGCCCTGGCGGCCGCCGCGGCCCGGGCCGATGGGGCGGCGGTGGGCCTCACCGGCGGGGACGCCATGGCCCTGCCTTTTCGCGACGCGGCCTTCGACGGCCTCTTCGCCTTCAACCTCCTCCACCTGTTCCTGGCGGGGGGCCGCGCCCGCTGCGCCGCCGAGCTGGGGCGGATCCTGCGGTCCGGCGGCTGGCTGTGCGCCACGGTCTTCGCCACCGAGGATCCCAGCTACGGGAAGGGCCGGGCGGTGGAGCCCAACACCTTCGACGAGCGGGACGGCCGCCCGGCGCATTACTTCACGGCCTCGGAGGTGAAGGGGCTGCTGGAGGGGGCCGGCTTCATCGCCCGGGGGGTGGAGACCGTGCACGAACAGGAGGACCACGGGCAGGGCCCCCACATGCACGTCTGGCATCTGGTGACGGCCCAACGGCGCGCGTAACATCCCCCCCACAATCCACCCTCTGAACGTAGGGGCGGACCTTCAGGGTCCCCCGGGGACGGGTTGCTCCAGAGACGAGATCCTCCGAGGTCAACTCCCCGCTCTTGGGACAGGTCGGGCCGACCTGGAGGTGGGCCCCTCCGCCGGGGAGGGCCGTTGGCGGGGGAGCAGGGTAGGGTGAGCGTTCGAGGGTGCGCGCGATGAAGATCCTGGTGACCGACAACCTGTCGTCCCGAGGCGTGGAGGTCCTGCGCGCCGCCCCGGAGGTGGCGGTGGACGTGCAGCCCACCCGCCCCGTGGAGGAGCTGGCCCGGGCCATCGGGGGGTACGACGCGCTCATCATCCGCAGCGCCACCAAAGTGACGCCGCACCTCCTGGCCCAGTCGGGGCGGCTCAAGGTGGTGGGCCGGGCCGGGGTGGGCGTGGACAACGTGGACGTGGAGGCGGCCACGGCGCGCGGCATCGTGGTGATGAACACCCCCTCGGGCAACACCATCACCGTGGCCGAGCACACCATGGGCCTCCTCCTGGCCCTGGCCAAGAACATCCCGCAGGCCACCGCCTCCATGAAGGCCGGGCGCTGGGAGAAGGGCAAGTTCCTCAGCGTGGAGGTGTGCCACAAGGTCCTGGGGGTGCTGGGGCTGGGGCGGATCGGGGGCGAGGTGGCCCGCCGCGCCCGCGCCTTCGGCATGGAGATCATCGCCTACGATCCCTTCATCTCGGCCGAGGCGGCGGCCGCCCTGGGCGCCGAGCTGATGGACCTAGAGGAAATTTACCGCCGGGCCGACTTCATCACCATCCACGTGCCCCTCTCGCCGGAGACCGCCGGGCTCGTCGACGCCAAGGCGATGGCGCTGATGAAGGACGGCGTGCGCATCGTGAACGCGGCCCGGGGAGGGATCGTGGACGAGGCGGCCCTCTACGAGGCCCTGAAGGGCGGCAAGGTGGCCGGCGCGGCCCTGGACGTCTTCGCGCAGGAGCCCACCACCGAGGGCCCGCTCCTGGGCCTCCCCAACTTCATCTGCACGCCCCACCTGGGGGCCTCCAGCGAGGAGGCCCAGGAGAACGTGGCCGTGGAGATCGCCCAGCAGGTGCTGGACTACCTGCTGCGCGGCATCATCCGCAACGCCGTGAACGCCCCGTCGCTGCCGCCCGAGCTGTTCCGGCGCATCGAGCCCTACCTGGTGCTGGGCGAGCGGCTGGGCCGCCTCTGCGCCCAGCTGGCCGAGGGGCGCACCCAGCAGCTCCGCATCCACTACGGGGGCGAGATCGCCGGGGTCGATTCGGCGCCCCTCAGCGTGGCCGTGGTGAAGGGCGCTTTGTGGGCCATCCTCCAGACCGCGGACACGGTGAACGCCGTGAACGCCATGGGCCTGGCCAAGGGGCGCGGCATCCGCATCACCGAGAGCAAGTCCTCCGAGGAGACGGACTTCGCCAGCCTGCTCACGGTGAGCGTGGTCACGGACCGGGGCGAGAGCACCGTGGCCGGCACCCTGTTCCACCGGCGGGAGCCGCGGCTGGTGCGGATCGACGAGTTTTCGCTGGAGGCGCCGGCCGAGGGGTACATGCTGATCTTCTCCAACCAGGACGTGCCGGGGGTCATCGGGCGCATCGGCACGCTGCTGGGGCGCAACCAGGTGAACATCGCCGGCATGCACCTGGGGCGCGAGAAGCAGGGGGGCCGGGCCGTCTCCATCGTGAACGTGGATTCCACGATCCCGGGACCGGTGCTGGACGAGATCCGCCGCATGCCGGACATCGTCTACGCCAAGCTGGTGCACGCGTGACGGAGCGCACGGCCATCCCCAAGGGCGTGCGGGTGTACCCGCCGGCCGAGGCGGCCCAGCGGCGGGCCGTGGAGGAGACCATCCTCTCGGTCTTCCGGCGGTGGGGCTTCCGCGAGGTGATCACCCCCACCTTCGAGTACCTGGAGGTCTTCACGGCCGGGGCGGGGGAACAGGCGGCGGACCAGATGGAAAAGTTCGTGGACCGGCAGACGGGCCGGCTCCTGGCCCTCCGGTCCGACCTGACGCCCCAGGTGGCCCGACTGGTGGCGACCACCCTGCGCCACCACCCCCTCCCGCTGCGCCTCTGCTACGCGGCCAGCGTGGTCCGCAGCGACGCGGCCCAGGCGGCCCGCCAGCGCGAATTCGTGCAGCTAGGGGTGGAGCTCATCGGCCTGGACGGGGCCGAGGCCGACGCCGAGATGGTGGCCATGGCCGTGGAGGGGTGCCAGGCGGTGGGCCTCACCCAGTTCCAGATCGACGTGGGGCAGGTGGAATTCGTGCGGGGCCTCCTGGCGGCGCTGGCCCCGCCCCCGGATGTGGCCCGCCGCCTGCTCTCGGCCGTGCGCCGCAAGGACGCCGTGGAGCTGGACCTGCTCCTGGGGGGGGTGGCGGGGCCGGACCGCCTCAAGACGGCCCTGGCCGCCCTCCCCACGCTCTACGGCGGCCCCGAGATCCTGGACCGGGCCGCGGCCCTGGCCCCCGGGGTGCCCCGCTGCCACGAGGCCCTGGCCAACCTGCGGGCCGTGTACGACGTGCTGGTGCAGTACGAGCTGGCGGACCGCGTGATCCTGGACCTGGGCGAGGCCCGCGCCCTCGAGTACCACAACGGCGTGGCCTTCGGCACCTTCGTGAAGGGCCTGGGGTTCCAGCTCAGCAGCGGCGGGCGCTACGACCATCTGCTGGGCCACTTCGGCTACCCCTGCCCGGCCACCGGGTTCGCCTTCGAGCTGGACAAGATCCTCCTGGCCCTGCGGGCCGAGGGGCGGCTGCTGGAGGAGGGCGGCCCCGATTTCCTCATCATCGATTTCAACCCGGACAAGCGGCACGCCCTGCACCTGGCCCGGATCCTGCGGGGGCGGGGGTACGCGGTGGCCCGCGACATCATCCGGCGCGACCTGCAGGGCTCGCTGGAGTACTGCCGGGTCGCGGGCGTGGCCCGGGCCATCATCCTGGGGGCGCCGGGCGTGCCGGGGGACCTCCTGATGGTGCGGGACATCGCCACCGGGGCCGAGCGGCGGTTCCCCATGGACCGCTTCTGCGAGCAGGTGGGCGGCGGGGAGAGACCATGGCGGTGACGCACCACCTGCGCCGGGGGCGGCGCCTCCCCGGCCGGCGCCGGCACACGGGCGAGGGGAGGGCGGCCCGCCCGCGCCCGGCCTGCCCGGGCCTCGGGGTGTCGTGATGGCGAACCTGATCGTGGTGGGCACCCAGTGGGGCGACGAGGGCAAGGGCAAGATCGTCGATATCCTGAGCCAGTGGTTCGACGCCGTGGCCCGCTACCAGGGAGGCAACAACGCCGGCCACACGGTGGTGGTGGGCGAGGAGAAGGTGGTCCTCCACCTCGTCCCCTCCGGGGTCCTGCGGCGGGGGAAGATCTGCGTCCTGGGTAACGGCGTGGTGATCGACCTGGAGGCCCTGATCCACGAGATGGACCAGTTGGAGCGCCTCCAGGTCCGCCTGGAGGGCAACCTGTTCGTCAGCAAGGGGGCGCACCTGGTGATGCCCTACCACAAGATCCTGGACGCGGCCCGCGAGGAGCGCGCCCACACCCGCATCGGCACCACCGGGCGCGGCATCGGCCCCGCCTACGTGGACAAGATGGCGCGCGTGGGCATCCGCGTGGCGGCGCTGGAGGAGCCGGCGATCTTCAAGGAGCGCCTGGCGCGCAACCTGGCCGAGAAGCGGGCCCAGCATCCGGAGAACGCGGCCCTGGCCGGGCTGGACCTGGAGCAGATCTGCGCCGACCACCTGCGCTTCGCCGAACGGATCATGCCGTTCGTGGCGGATACGTCGCTGGTGCTGGATCGGATCCTCAAGGAGGGGAAACGGGTCCTCTTCGAGGGCGCCCAGGGCACGCTGCTGGACATCGACCTGGGGACCTATCCCTACGTCACCTCGTCCAGCGCCACGGCCGGCGGCGCCTGCACCGGCACGGGCGTGAGCCCCCGCCGGATCGACGGGATCGTGGGTGTCGTCAAGGCCTACACCACGCGGGTGGGCGGAGGCCCGTTCCCCACGGAGCTGACGGACCAGGTGGGCGAGTACCTCCGCGAGCGGGGCCAGGAGTTCGGGGCCACCACGGGGCGGCCCCGGCGCTGCGGCTGGTTCGACGCGGTGGGCGTCGGCTACGCGGTGCGCGTGAACGGCGTGGACGCCCTGGCCCTCACCAAGCTGGACGTGCTGGACCAGGTGGACCCGATCCGGATCTGCGTGGCCTACCGGCGGCGCGGCCAGCGCGTGGAGGATTTCCCCGTGGAGACCGCCCAGCTCCCGGAGTGCCAGCCCATCTACGAGGAGCTGCCGGGCTGGCGGGCCCCCACCGTGGGCATCCTCAAGTACGACGACCTGCCCCCCAACTGCCGTCGCTACATCGAGCGCCTGGAGGCCCTGGTGGGCGCGCCCTGCGCCCTGATCTCCACCGGCCCGCGCCGTTCGGAGACCATCCTCCGCCGCCTGCCCGCCATCGCCGCCTGGCGCCTCGGCCCCGCCCAGTAACGGGGACCGCACGGTCCCGCCCGGAGCGCACGGAGGGCCTCCCCCCGGATGGGCCGGCGCCCCCCTCCGCTCCTGCCGCCCCGGCCCTTTTCTGCCGTCCGCGAAACTCCTTGCGCCGCGCCCTCGGCCGTGGCATCCTTCCCCCCCGACGCGGGCGCGGGAGGGGCTGCGAGGCCCGCCCTCACCGGCGGCGGGGGGCAACCGGCCGGCGCGCGTTGCGGGGTGCCCCGAAGGCAGGAGGACGGTGGCGATGGAGCGAAGGGGGCGGAGCGGGAAGGGCCTGGGCCGATCCCTGGGGCTGGTCCTGCTGCTGGCCTCGGCGCCGTGGCGGCCGGTGGCGGCGTGGGGCCAGGAGGAGGTGGTGAGGCTCGGGGACCTCCTGGCGCTCTCGAACGCCGGGATCTACCTCGCCATCGAGAAGGGGTTTTTCAAGGAGCAGGGGATCCGGAACGACATCACCACCTTCGCCTCGGCCGGCAAGATGCTCCCCGCCCTGACCGCCGGCGAGCTGGATGTCTCCGTGGGGGCACCCGGCGCCGGGCTGTTCAACGCCATCGCGCAGGGGGCGCCGTACCGGGTCGTGGCGGACAAGGGGCAGGCCCGGGCCGGCACGGGCTACACCATGCTGACCGTGCGGAAGGAGCTGGTGGACTCCGGACAGGTGAAGAGTGTCAGGGATCTCAAGGGCAAGAAAGTCTCTTTCTTCGCCAAGGGCATCACCCACGACTACGTGATGGGAAAGATGGCCGAGGAGGTGGGCCTGGGCATCAAGGACTTCGATACCCTCGCCCTCGCCGCCCCCAGCCAGCTCACGGCCTTCGAGACCAAGGCCATCGATGCGGCGATCACCACGGAGCCGTGGGGCGCCCGTTTCGAGGAGCGGAAGGTGGCCGTGCGGTTCCGCACGCCGGACCAGGTGAAGGGCCTGGGGCCCGTCCAGGTCGGCGTCGTCATCTACGCGGGGAGGTTCGCCGCCGAGCGGCACGCCGCCGCCCAGCGCTGGATGAACGCCTATCGCAAGGGGGCGGAGTATTACAACACCAGGGGGATCCGCGACCCCGAGGTCCTGGCCATCCTGGAGAAATACACCAAGGTGCCGGCCGCCACCATCAAGGCCGTCATCCCCGCCTTCCTGGCCCCGGACGGCAGGCCATCCGTGGAGAACCTGGCCGATCAGATCAGGTGGTTCGTGGCCAACGGCTACATGCCGGAGGCCGTCGGCGTGGACAGGGTGGTGGACCTGCAGTACCTGAAATAGCCATCTCTCCCGGCCCCCGACCGCCTTTCCCGTCGCCGGGGAGCGGATGCGGGTTCGCCGGGCGGCATCCCCCGAGGTTGGCTGGCCGCGGAGAAGGGAAGCGTGGTCACGTCCCGGGTGCCCTGAGTCAGGAGTTCGCGGAGGGGTCTCCGTGCCGGATTGTTCGCGAAGCCCTTCGCGAATCCTCCGGGCGAAGGCCGGGTCCCTCCTTCAGGCCCTCTCCGTCCCCCGCGATCGATGGTGGCTCACGGCCGGGGTTCGCGCGCGCGGCGCCGGATCGTGTGGAGGGGAAAGGGACGCGAGGGGAGAAGCGGAAATCGGTAACCGTTCCGGGGGGCTAGCCGGGCCTGTGCGGCGGGGCGGCCCGCGGCGGGCGCAGGGTCGCCAGGTACGCGCGGAGCCGTGCATCGGCGTCCGCGGCGAGGCCGGCGAACTGCAACCCGGAGTGGAACCGGAACGCCTCCTCGTCGCTGAGGCCGGGGAGCAGCGCGTGGAGCTGGCTCCAGACGACGTAGGCCCGCAGGGCGAGGTCGGCCCCGGGAAGGCGGAGGGCGAACTCGCAGGGCTGGCCGACGGCCAGCCACGCCGTATGCTCGACCATGGCCCCGGCCGTGCTGAGGTTCACGACGCGGAAGTCGCTCCCCAAGCCCATGGAGCCATGCACGTGCTCCGACAGGCCCACGCGCCCATGCTGCCGCCGCTCGGCAGGGTTTGCCACGAGACCTCCCCGGTCGTCCTCCCCAGCGCGGGAGGGTACCATGCGTCGGATCAGAAAACAAAAGGAGGATGCATGTCCAGCCCGGCGCCAAATCGCACGGTCCTGGTCGTGGAGGATGACCCGGTCATGCAGGGGTCGCTGGTCGCCCTGCTCGAGGCGAACGGCCTCTCCTGCGTGACGGCGAGCAACGGGGAGGAGGCCCTCCTGTCGTGCGCGCTCGCCCCCCCGGGCCTGATCCTCCTGGACATCCGGATGCCCGGGATGGACGGGATCGAGACCTGCCAGCACCTGAAGGCCCACCCGGTCTGGGCGGAGATCCCGGTCATCGTGCTGACGGGGTCGGGGGAGCCCGAAACGGAGCTCCGCGTGCGCGAGGCGGGCAGCATCTTCTACGTCACCAAACCCTTCTCCCCGGAGCGCCTGCTGACCGCCGTGCGCCTGGCGCTGGACGCGCACGCGGCGTGAGGGCCGCGCTCCCGGCGACGGGGGGACGCCGCCCGCACGGCGGGTCGCCGCCGCCTTCGACGATGTCGGCGGAGGCGATCCGCGCCAGGGCCCCGCCGGCTCGACCGAGAGCGCATCGCCCTACCCCCCGAACCCGGAGGCTGGGCCCCTCGGCAGGTTGCGAACTTGCCGAGGGGATTTTTGTTCCTCCGGCGCGCGCACATCACGGCCTGCATGCACCTTTCCCGTCCGGCGGTGTGCCATTGCCCCTCGGGCGCAAGGGGACCTTCGTTCATGGGTTCTTCACGCACACCCGTGTCCCGAGGAAATCTACGGGGTGCTGGCCGAGCGGGCACGGTTGGAGTGTTTTCGGCGAACCGGAGGTTCCGCCTCCGCTCTGTCGGGGTTGGGGCTTGGAGGGCAGGACGGGTAGCTTCGGCGCCTCCGTGACCACGAAGCCCTTGGTGGCGATCTTCTTGTTGTCGAGGAAGAAATCCACTCGCCAGGCGCCGGCGAGCAAGGAACCGGCCTGCTCGTTCCCGCGGCCATCGGAAACCGTTTTCGAACCTTCCTTCAGCGTCTTCTGTTCCGAGGCTTCAGTTCCATTGGGCCGGTGCCACACCGAGACGATCGTCGTCTCTTCCGCGACCGGTCTGCTGAGCTCCAGTTTGTACCACACGTAGGTCGTGGACTCCTTCGGGAATGTCTCCGAGGGGAGCGAAAAGGACAGGAAGAGGAAGGACGAGGGGTCGCTGGCGTAAAAACCCACCGATTGCGCCTCCAGGGGAGGTTCGACGATGAACCTCTTGGACGCGATCGTCACCCCATTGGCCATGAAGTCCACCCGGTAGACGCCGGGCTCCCACCGTCGCCTCCATCCGTGCCCGATGTATGGGACACCGAGATCCGCCGGGTATGCGGAACTGGTGAACGAGCCGGTCTTCCCCCCATCCGGGTAGTACAACGTTGTCTTGTACTCGATGCGTTTCTGCAGCGGGCGGTCGAAATCGAGCTGGAAGTTGACGTACCGGGTTGCGTCCTGCCAGAAGTGGGTCTTGTAGAGTCGTTGGGCCAGCGGCGGGTAGGATTCGTCGCTTTCGTAAAATCGCACCGCCTTGACGGAGAGGGCGTCTCGCGGCGGAGCGTCGATCACAAACCGGTCCGAGGCAACCTTCTTGCCCGCAATACTGAATTCCACCTCGTAGGTCCGAACCTGCCAGTGACCGACTTCCTCCCATCCATACCCGCCGACAACCGCCTGTCGTGCGCCCGCACTGATGGTTACCGAGTCCGTTTTCGGCGTGCCGTTCGGCAAGGGCCAGACGAAACTGATGGTCGTGTCCTTTGGCGCCGGGCGGGCCAGGTTGATTTCGGCCCACACGGCCCGGGTCTCGTCCTGGTGGAAATGCGAGGGGCTCGCCGCGGGGTTCCCAGGGGCGTTGCCGCGATCTCTGTAGTCCAGGGCAGCTTCGAAAAACCGAACCGCCTGGATCCTGGGGGCCGGCTCACGCAGAAGGAAGTAGAGGCCTGTGATGGCCGCAAGGACGGCCACGGCGACGGCGGCCCCGCGTGAGCGAGTCGCGGGGGCGGTCGGTTGTTGTGGCGGGCGCGGGGGTTTGCTGACAAGCGGTTCCTGCTGCGGCGGCTCGGGCGCTGGCTCTTCCGCCGGTCCGGCACCGGGGGCGCCCGGGCTGACCGGTGGAGCGGCCGGCGGGCCAGGTGCCGCGGCCGGGGCCTGCGGCGGCCGAACGCCGAGAGCCTCCGCCCAGCGGGTGACCGCCCAGTCGGCGGCCTCCGCCGACATGACTCGATTGTTCACCAGGCGCTGGACGAGGCCGTCGAACCAGACATCGTTGGGGACGTGGCCGGGCCCACGCAGC
>Ga0187780_10001342_pt1 | contig 18579 bp, 17 predicted proteins | sample 1015_Q2_SP10_20__FD_132429 | JGI IMG/M metagenome (GOLD analysis project Ga0187780, IMG submission 132429) | Tropical peat soil microbial communities from peatlands in Department of Meta, Colombia - 1015_Q2_SP10_20_MG | ecosystem: Environmental > Terrestrial > Soil > Wetlands > Peat | place...
ATTTGGACCTGATACACCAAAAGATAATACACCTCAAGATACCCTTCAACGTCCAACGACGATGTATGGTGTAACAAAAGTGGCAGGTGAGCTACTTTGTGATTACTACTTCGAAAAATTTGGTGTAGACACTCGTGGTGTGAGATTTCCAGGGTTAATTTCATATGATACAGTTCCAGGTGGAGGCACAACTGACTATGCTGTAGAAATTTACTATGAGGCACTTAAACATAAAAAATATACATCATTCATTGGCGAAGGTACTTTTATGGACATGATGTATATGCCTGATGCAATTGATGCGATAGTAAAATTGATGGAAGCAGATCCTACAAAATTAATTCATCGAAATGCATTTAATATTACAGCAATGTCATTTGAGCCAACGCAGATTGCTGATTCTATTCGTAAAGTCATCCCAGAATTTACTTTAGATTTTAATGTTGATCCAATTAGACAAGGTATTGCGAATTCTTGGCCAAATTCAATTGATTGTTCTTCTGCAAAAGCAGAATGGGGATTTGATCCTAAATTTGATTTAGACCGCATGACTAAAGATATGTTAGAAAATCTATCTGTAAAATTTAATCTATCTAATGATGATGCAATTAAAGCATAAAACGATTTGAACGATTGTAAAAAAGAAGAGATTTTAGTGAAGACACTATAAAACTTTCGTTCTTTATCCTAACATTGAATGTATACTTAAAAAGCGATTTTCCGTTTCTGTAGAAAACGGAAAATCGCTTTTTTCAATATTATTTTTTAGTTTGTCTCCTTCATATCGCTCATGATTCGATTTAGATTAACAGGAAAAATGGTCATGAAATAGAAAAAAATATAGAGTTCTCTATGATTGAAAGAGAAAAATTGATAAAAATCTGTTTTAAAAGAGGTATTTCAATCAATAATTGAAGAACAATTAGTATAACATTTGTCGCATCTATCAATAATGCGGCTTTGATATTAAAAATAACCTTAGTAGAAATATGAAACTCACATTTATATGTTGGAGAAATCTTTTGCTGATAACTTAGGATCATACTATTTTTTATTTTTTGAAAAATCCGATAACTAGGTTGAAGTACACTATTTTCAGTTATAAAATAATTTTAACGAATAGATCTCTTTTTGTTCGTTAAATAGACTGATAAAGAATAACTGTACCAAAGTATTCGTTTACATGACTACCCATTATATTGGAAAAATGTAAATGTTAAGGAGTTGGAGATGTTGGATATTATTGCATTAAGACGAGATTTTCATCAGTATCCCGAGGTAGGTTTTACTGAATTTCGGACTGCTTCCAAGGTAGTAGAAATACTTACTTCACTAGGATATGACGTCATATATGGAAAAGATGCTTTAGATGGCGACTCTCGCAGGGGGCTACCGGCTGAAGAAGTTCTTGATGAGGCATTCGTGAGAGCCTTAAGAGATGGAGCCAATGCTGATATTTTGGAAAAAATGAAGGGAGGATATACGGCAGTCATCGGAATTTTAAAAGGGAAAGAACAAGGCCTTACTGTTGCATTCCGTTTTGATATGGATGCTTTGCCTATCCATGAAAGTATAGATTCTGATCATTTTCCGCAAGCAAAAGGCTTCCGTTCGAAATATGAAGGTAATATGCATGCTTGTGCACATGACGGGCATACTGCAATTGGTTTAGGGTTTGCTGATAAATTATCAGATCGGAACTTTTCAGGTACGATTAAATTAATTTTTCAACCTGCTGAAGAAGGGGTACGCGGGGCATATTCAATTGTCCAAAAAGGAATGCTGGATGATGTAGATTATCTTTTCTGTCATCATCTTGGTACAGGTGTTCCTTTAGGAGAATTTCATGGAGGGGCCTCTGGATTTCTGGCAAGTACAAAGTTAGCCGTCCATTTTCATGGGATTTCCTCACACGCGGGTGCTTCACCGGAAAAAGGACGGAACGCTTTATTAGGTGCTGCCACCGCCTTGCTGAACATTCATGCGGTCTCACGCTTTAGTTCGGGATCCACCCGTGTCAATGTAGGAGTATTAGAAGGCGGAACGGCTGCTAATATTATTCCTCAGCATGCAAAAATGTTAGTGGAAACACGATCTGTATCAGAAGAAGTTAATGAGGAAGTGGAAAGACGTGTTAGAACGATTATAGCTCATAGTGCTGAAATGCATGAACTTCAACATGAAATTCAAGTTATTGGAGCAGCCATTCCAATAGATTGTGATCTTGATCTTGTGACATTAGCTGTAGAAGAAGCTAGTAACATTGAGGGATTTTCCACATGCAAAAATTTCGGGGATTCTAATTCAACGGGAAGTGAAGATGCAAGCTTTATGATTCGCCGGGTACAGGAAAACGGGGGAAAAGGAACCTATATGATTATTGGGACAGGCATTCCAGCGCCCCACCATCATCCAAAGTTTGATATTCAAGAGGAAGTTCTTCCTTGGAGTGTCGAACTTTTAGAACGTATCGCCAGAAGAACTTTAACATAATTCCTCTTCAAAAAAACACATCTTGTATCCTAGATTTAAGATAAAGAGGGAGATGGACAAAGTGACTTATACACAGAAGAGAGACATAGTGATTTAGGTTAGTGATTGTATATGGGAATATGCTGAAACTCGTGTAAAAGAATACCGTAATACCAGTCCGCTGAATTGCTTTGTAAGCCCCTTTATCAAGAGGTTTTTTTATTTATTAACTGTGCGTTAGTTACAGAAAGCTCAAATTCCTGCTACATAAGGGTTTGAGCATTTTTTATTTTTTGTCTTCAACTACCTTTATAGATAGAAAATGTAAATTAGGTAGTAAATTGTCCATTTGTATTTCGGCCTCACTTATTATTTATAGAAACGCAATAGCCTTTAAAGAAATAGACAAGTTGAAAATAACAGTGACTAATTTTTAGCTATAAGTCACTAAACAACATGACTTCTTATTTATAAATTTAAGTAAGGCAAACAAATACATAAAGCAGAAAGGCACTATATGAAAAATATAAAATATTCAATAAAGGTTATCGGAGTAATATTCGTAATTTTACTAATAACACTAATAATAGGACTTTTTTCTCCCACATGGACACCACATATAAAAGGTAAAAACAGTATTAGTGTATTAGAACAAGTAAAGATAAATGGAAGTAATCACGAAATTATGATACGAGGAAAAGATAGGGATAATCCAGTTATTATTTTTGTACATGGAGGACCTGGATGTCCGGAAATACCATATGCCGATAAATATCAAGACTTATTGGAAAATAAGTTTACAGTTGTTAATTATGATCAAAGAGCTAGTGGGAAATCATATCATTTTTTTGAGGACTACTCGAATCTTTCATCAGACCTATTGGTGAAGGACTTACTAGCTATGACGGATTATATATCAAAACGTCTAGGCAAAGAAAAGGTAATACTAATTGGTCATTCTTATGGTACATATATTGCTACGCAAGCTGCCTATAAAGCTCCTGAAAAATATAAAGCATATATTGGTATTGGACAGATGAGTAATACAGTAGAAAGCGAGACTGACAGTTTAAACTATTCTATTAATCAGGCTAAAAAGGTTGGCAATAAAGAGGATGTTTCATATTTACAGGGGTTAACTGAAAAAATCAAAAATGGTGATACGTTTACCCCACGAAATTATGTAATGAAATATGGTGGGGATTCAAGACTTATTGATAATCCGGATGGTGATAACGTAGGTATGTTATTCAGTAGTGAATATAACTTATTAGATGTAATCCGTTATAACTATGGGTTAGCCTATTCTCAACAGACTTTGTTAAAAGAAGTATTAAAAAATCCATTGCCAAATATAGTAACGAAACTTAAAATACCATGTTATTTTGTAATGGGTAAATATGATTATATGACTTCCTCTAATGCAGCAAAAAAATATTTTGATAAGATTGAAGATAATCAAAAAGAATTTATTTCGTTTGAGAAATCAGCTCATTATCCGCAATATGAGGAGAAGGAAAAATTTTATAAATGGATGTCAGATACTTTTATAAAATAAATACAATATAGCTCAGTCAAGAGTTTCGTAGTGAGTTTATAAAGCATTATACTGTCAGAATAGAATTTACGTTAAATGGATTATTATAAGTACAATACTAAATAGGCTTCTCATTATGAGTAGCCTATTTAGTATGTAAAAAAGTTTATGGCATGTAAAAATTAAACATAAATATGGCGAAATAGTAAATAGATAGTAGTCTAGTAAAGATCACTAAGGAGAAAGTAAATGAAATTATTAAAAAAACTCATCGTTATATCGATAATAGCTTGTTTACTTTGCCCTTCCTACTCTGATGCAAAAACAGTATCAAAAGGTAAACAGATAAAAGTAGTTAATAAAGTGTATCCATCTTCTACAAGTTACGTATATCAACAATTCTATGCTCCTAGTAATACACATGCTTTCTTTCAAAGAACTTGGCCAGCTCACTATGAAGAACCAGCTGGAATTGTAACTGAACCTACTGGTGTAGTGCCTAAAGGAACTAGAGTTACTGTATCTTTTAAAATGTTAGCTCACCTTGTTTTTAAAAATTATAACTTTGGACCTTCAATTGGAAGAGGTACTTTAAATACTGCTTTCGCAACTGTAAGATTTGTACAATTTGATCGATATGAAGAGTTTAATGGTGGAGCGTTATTCACTCCATATGATTACTTACTAATTCAGAAAACAGACATAGGTACTCCACAACGTTTTGGAAAGATGAACTTTAAAACTGCAAAAACAATTACGAAAACGTTTATTGCTCCAGAAACTGGAAAGTACTCATTATTTTTTGAATTGAAGGATTTAACAAGGAATGGTGGGGATATTGATAATAGTGGCTACAATGCTTATTACGGTATTCAGAATGTAACTTTTAGATGGTAGATAATCACATTGGATCAACCATTCTCTATGAAGATTTCAACCATTTGGTTTTCTTAATGTATAGAACAAGTAGATTTGCAGAAAATGAAGATAAAAAAAGTTCGATACGTACATTGAAAAATTTTCTGGGTTAGGTGAGATTGTTTGTATGGAGATATTTCAACGATTTGAAGTAAAAGTAGAAGGTGAGCAGTATCACATAATTTTACACCTCTCTCCATTTTTAGAAGAATATTCAAATGAATTTTGGGAAAAAGGCAAACAACTAAAAGGTAATTTAAAAGAATCTGCAATCGAATACTTAAAACATAATATTCCTCAGTTAAAATTGGCAACGATTAGTATTGTCGCCAGTGGATTGGTGATAAGCTCATTTCCGTTGAAAAGCTCTGCTCAATCAACAAATTTTAATATGAGTTATTTATTTTATGGTGATACAGATACATACTTATCGGAAATCGATAAAACAAAAGGTGGCTTAAGTGAAGCTGAACCTTACTTTTTTGGTATTAATAGTGATGGAAGCCTTCAAATAACTAATGAATTTGATCCAAAATTAGTTAATGAAATGCATAAAAGGAAAATGAAGGTTGTTCCTTTTCTTAATAATGACTGGGATCGTGAACTTGGACGTTTAGCACTTAAGAATCGCGAAATTTTAGCAGAACAAATTTCTGATTTTATTATGAAAAATAATCTTGATGGGATTAATGTTAATATTGAAAATGTAACGGCTGACGACCGCCAGGATTACACAGATTTCGTTCGATTATTAAGAGAAAAATTACCACCTTCGAAAGAAGTTTCGGTTGCTGTGGCTGCTAATCCAAACGGTTGGACTGATGGATGGCACGGTTCCTACGATTATAAAGAGCTTTCAAAGTACGCAGATTATCTTTTTATTATGGCATATGATGAGCATTCTAATGGAGGTCCAGCTGGGCCAATAGCTAGTTATGATTGGGTAGAAAAATCTATTCAATATGCATTAAATCAAGGTGTTCCTAATAAAAAAATTGTTTTAGGAATACCATTTTTTGGGCGCTATTGGAAAAATGGCGATGATTATGGAGGATATGGCGTTGGTGTGAATCAAGTAGAATCAATTATATCAAAGTACAAAGGAGTCGTTTCGTACGATCCAAAAAGCAAATCAAATAAAGCAATTGTTACAATTAAAAAGGGTGATCCACTACCAGTTGTTCATGGAAACACATTGGAGCCTGGAACATACGTTTTTTGGTACGAGGATGGAATGTCGATTAAATCCAAGATTGATTTAGTTCACAAATATGGACTAAAGGGAACAGGAAGCTGGTCACTGGGAGATGAAAATGTTTCGATATGGAGTGATTATAATAAATGGTTAACTTCAAATGAAGACAATAATACGACCTACCCACTATTAAAGATTGGATCGAAAGGAAAAGCTGTTATAAACTTGCAAAACGCTTTAAAAGATCACAGATTTTATGAAGGTACTATTACTGGAAATTATGATTCAAAGACCGAAAAAGCTGTTATCGCATTTCAAAAAAAGTACCATCTAAGAATAGATGGAATAGTTGGGAAAGAGGTACAGAGTAAATTAAATAGTTTACCAAAATCTACAAATCGAGGATAAACAAAGGTCAAACGTAATAATGAAATAAAAAAGGACTCACGAATTACCGAAGTCTATTTTTAGAAAGGATAATGTCTCTTTTTTCAACAAAGAGGGAAAAAGGAAAAACACAATAATATCAAACTTGTTTTTCCTTCTACGATTCCTAGGTAGAAAAGTGTTTATTTCAACTTCCTGATAAGTTTAATGAAGTTAATAGCCTCTGGAGTGAGGCTATCTTTTTGATAGGCAATTGCCATTTTAGCTGTAAGTTTAGCGTCAGTAATTTCTCGATATACAACATCTTTTACAGAATAATTTTGCATAGATGCAGGAACGACAGCAATTCCAATTCCTGCTGCAATTAAGCCAATCACTGTTTGGTATTCTGTTGCTTCTTGCTTAATTTGCAAACTAAAGCCTTCGTTTCTACATAATGAAACAATATCATCATAAAGTTCTGGCCAAATGGTTCGTGAAACAACAATAAATGGTTGATTTTGAAGCATGGAAACTTGAATCTCTTTTTCTTTCGTTAAGGGATGATGTTTTGGTAATGCTAGTATGCATGGCGTTTCATGAATGATCTCAGAAGTTATGGCATCTCCCTGAATTGGTGGGCGAACATATCCGATATCAAGTTTTTTGTGATCAAGTTCATTGATTTGGTTCGGAGTTGATAATTCTTGTAGCTTCAGTTCAACATTCGGATATTGATTCTGATACTCACGAATAAGTGGGGGAAGAATATCGTATGTTGCCGAACCAACAAAGCCAACCTCTAATTTTCCAATTTCTCCTCGTTGTGCACGCTGTGTAGAATCAATCGTTTGATTTAATTGCTCCAAAGTGCGTGTAACTCCTTCAAAAAAGGTTGTACCAGCTTTTGTTAATTCAACATGCCGCTTTGTTCGTTTAAATAAAAGAACCCCTAGCTCGTTTTCTAGTTGCTGAATTTGCTGACTTAACGGTGGTTGAGTCATTTGTAGTCGTTTAGCTGCTCTCCCAAAATGTAATTCTTCGGCAACCGTTAAGAAATAATGTAACTGTCTTAATTCCATATATTCTCCTCTTTACTATCTTATCTTTTTTGATAAATATCCCACTAGATTAACTTGGTTAAGGTATAAGACTTGTTTTTGCATCGAATACTAAATTAGTAGGTCAAAATAAGTTTATTAATATGTTTTTCATATTAATTGTATTAGATATATATATTAGACACAATTTTTTCAGAGGATTAAAGTAATATATATAAATTTGAGTTTTCATGATTATTCATAGGTTTATTTAATTTGCATCTTGTTCTAACAGTTCTTGGTTGATTTTTTTTAGTACATAAAAGGCTTTATTATTTTGGAGGTATCAAAAATGAAAGTATCACTATTTATTACTTGTTTAGCAGATGTTTTTTACCCTGAAGTAGGAAAAGATGTTGTTGAAATACTGGAAGATTTAGGGTGTGAAGTAGATTTTCCGAAGAACCAAACATGCTGTGGTCAACCAGCTTTTAACAGTGGATACCTTAAAGAAACGAAAACAGCCGCAAAGCATATGATTGAAACGTTCTCTAGTATTGAATCTGATTATGTAGTAGCTCCATCTGGATCATGTGTATTGATGGTTCATGAGTTTCATACTCTTTTTGCTGAGGATGAGGTTGAATGGAAGAAAAAGGCAGAGTATCTAGCGTGTAAGACATATGAATTTACTCAATTTCTTGTGGAAGTATTAGGAAAAGAAGACTTAGGTGCAGAACTTCATAAAAAAGCAACTGTTCATACATCTTGTCATATGAGCCGGATAATGGGGATTAAAGAGCCACCACAAAAACTATTAAGATGTGTGAAAGGATTGGAAGTTGTTCCATTATCGCACAATTATGATTGCTGTGGGTTTGGCGGTACCTTTTCAGTGAAAATGCCTGAAATCTCCGAACAAATGGTTGATGAAAAGGTTGAACATATCATGGAGACGGAAGCAGATATTTTAATTGGAATGGATTGCAGCTGTTTAATGAATATTAAAGGTAGATTACATCGTAAAGGTTATCCAGTTGAAGTAAAACATATTGCTCAAGTTTTGAATGAGGGTAGAAAGTAAAGGAGGAATTGATAATGGGAATGAAAATCGGAGACGAGCCTTTTCATGAACGTACGGAAAAAGGGATTCAAGATGAGTTTATGCGCAAGGCTGTTTCCAAAGCCCAAGATGGTCTTAGAGAGAAAAAGCTAAAGGCGACAGAAAGTCTTGGGAATTGGGAACAATGGCGTTTATTAGGCGAGGAAATACGCCAACACACTTTAAATAACCTTGATTATTATTTAGCTCAGTTAAGTGAAAATGTTCAAAAAAATGGTGGGAATATTTATTTTGCAGAAACTGATGAAGATGCAAGAGAGTATGTAAAAAAAATCATTAAAAAGAAAAAGGCTAAAAAAGTTGTCAAATCAAAATCAATGGTTACTGAGGAGATTAGCCTGAACGAGGCACTAGAAGAAGTAGGTTGTGAGGTATTAGAAACTGACCTTGCGGAATTTATCCTACAAACTAGTGATCATGATCGTCCATCTCATATTGTTGTACCATCACTACATAAAGATAAAGAGAAAATATGTGAGTTATTTAAAGAAAAATTAGGGTATACAGGTACTTCAAAACCTGAGGAATTAGCTAAATTTGTACGGAAGCATTTAAGGGAAGATTTTTTTCAGGCAGATGTAGGAGTTACGGGATGTAATTTTGCTGTAGCGGAATCAGGATCGGTTTCAATTGTAGCGAATGAAGGAAATGCTAGAATGGTTACAACTCTTCCTAAAACTTTAATTACTGTTATGGGAATGGAACGGATTGTTCCAACTTGGGAGGAGCTTGATATTTTAGTAACCCTTCTTTGCCGAAGTGCTGTTGGCCAGAAATTAACAAGCTACATAACAGGATTAACTGAGCCTGGTGGAACAGATGGGCCTGAAGAATTCCATTTAGTCGTTGTAGATAATGGCCGTTCAGATATTTTAGGCGGCGAATTCCAAAGTGTTTTACAATGTATTCGTTGTGCAGCGTGCATCAATGTATGCCCAGTATATCGGCATATTGGTGGCCATTCTTACGGTTCGATTTATCCGGGTCCAATAGGAGCGGTATTATCACCGTTATTAGGTGGATATGACGAATATCAAGATTTACCTTATGCATCAAGCCTATGTGGTGCTTGTACTGAAGCATGCCCAGTAAGAATCCCATTACACGAATTACTAATTAGACATCGCAACCGAATTGTAGAAGAAAAAAGATCTCCAAAAGCTTGGGATCTCTCTATGAAAGGTTTTGAAAGAGCGGCGAAAAGTCCAGGATTATTCTCATTTGCAACAAAGACTGCTCCATATGCTTTAAAACCTTTTTCAAAAAATGACCAAATTGAACATGGGGTAGGACCATTAAAAGCTTGGACACAAGCAAGAGATTTTCCAGCTCCGAAAAAATCGTTTCGAGATTGGTATGAGAAACGACAAAAGGGGGAGAAATAAATGGCTACAAATCAAAATGAATTTTTAACTAAGATAGCAAAAAAACTCGGTAGAGAACGTCCAGAACATGTAGATAAGCCTAATTGGCATGTTTCACCACAATGGGCTGTATTTAAAGGATTATCACAAGAGGAGTTAGTCGCAAAATTAGAAGAACAATGTAAAGACATTCATACAGGGGTAAAACATACAACAACAGCAAATCTTACTAAAGCAATACAATCCATTTTAGAAGATTGGAATGCTTACTCGATCATTTATGCCAATGATGACCGGTTTGACCAATATGGGCTAATTCCATTTTTTAAAGAAAAAACAAATGATTGTAAAAGATGGGACCCAAATCTTAAAGAAGAATACATCGAATTTGCTAAAAATGCTGATGTCGGCATTACATTTAGCGACGTTACACTTGCAGAATCAGGAACGGTCGTATTATATAACGATGGTGAAAAGGGGAGACCTGTCAGTCTTTTACCTGAATCTTATATTGCTATTGTTCCAAAAAGCACAATTGTACCAAGATTAACCCAAGCAGTTAAGGCTATTCATGAACAAAATGTAAAGGGAGAAAAACTCCCTTCATGTTTCAATTTCATTTCGGGTCCATCAAACAGTGCTGACATCGAAATGAATCTTGTAGTAGGTGTGCATGGACCAGTAAGAACAACCTATATTATTGTAAATGATCAGTAATGGATATTTATTTAAGAGACGAGTGGAATACCACTCGTTTTTTTTAGTGTTTTTATGATTTTTTCTCAGTAATTGAAACCCATTGAATGATTTTTACGTCTACAAAGTAAGAGATTAGTACAAGAATCTGTTATCCAAAGTTCAAATAATTTTTTAAGGAGAGAAAAATGGTCAAAAAAATTATTGTTCCCTCTGCTCTTATAGTCACTTTGTTCACTTCAGGATCAGTATTAGCTTTAGGAATTCCTCAAGGGGTTTTGAAGCAAAAACAAGTATCAGCAAGTGAGAACCTTACTGAAAAATTTACAGGTTATATCATTTCAAAAGAAAATGGTAGCTTAACTGTAGTGAAAAATATTGGTAAAGACTTGGATTTGTTAGTGATCCATTCTTATTATTCAAAAGATCCGCTTAAAATAGGGGATAAAGTAAATGTATACTATGGCCCAACAACAAGATCATTACCTGCTCAAACAGTTGGGAAGGTTAATATAGAGAGGGTAAAAAAAGATAATGAATTACCAATAAACAAGAAGTATTCAGGATATATTGTTTCAAAAAATTGGAATGGAACAAGAAGCTTACTGGTAGGGAAAGAAATAGGAAAAGATGAGGATTCGCTAGTGGTCCATACGTATTCTTCTAAAGGTGAGCTTAAAATAGGTGACAAAGTAAATGTGTATTATAATGGCGTGACAACGTTGTCAATCCCGCCTCAAACTGGAGTGGGAATAATAGAGAAACTAACCTATACAAATAAAAGTAAATGACAAATAGATAACGAAATAACTTTATTCTATAGAAAAAAATCCGATTTTGCCTAATGTAGGGAAATCGGATTATTTCATACTACAGAAAACAGAAAGCAGACTTATAGAAAAGGTTTTTCCAATTTTTAACTATATTCTATATACTCCACTTCAGAAAAATTGATAGATTCTAGATCAGTTAATTCTTTAGTTTCAAAAGGTTGTATATAAAAATAAGAAGAATTCACCTCTTTAATTACACCTTGAAAAATCCCCCCGGATTCACCTCTATTTAAATGAATAGTAATAGACTTACCTTTTTTCTCTGCATGTTTAATTGCTTTTCTTAATCCTTTGTATGGGTTTTTCGACAAATTAATTACCTCCATTTGCAAATGTATATTTTGGAAATGCGAAAAGTTTCATCTGAATGAGAAAATATTCGATAAATAAATTCTAGTATTTAAAATAATTCAACATTTGTTTAAATTTCCACAAAGTCAACAGCATGTTTACCTACAATTACTTTTAGGGTTTTAGTTCCTTTTTCGCCATCATCGGTATTTTCTTTTTTAGCCTTAAATGAAGTATCCCATAATTTACTAATTACTACGTTTTCTAAAGTATTTCCACTTTTTAAACCTATTTTAACAGGTCGACCAGTTTTATATGCAAAATATAACGCTCTATCTATGTCCATTTTTATAAGCAATTTAGTAGCCTCCATCTTATTGATGTATAAAAAAGTATAACTTCATGTATAAGTTATGATTTTATTAAAAAGCTTGTTTGGACAAATGAATTATCTATTAGACAAATATTGATAATAAATGTTTATCTAGCATTTTGTTTGAAAAAATTTAAGTAAAAAGTGTTGTTTTTATATTAATTGTTTAGAAGCCTAAAGTTTATTTTCATGTTTTATTTCAAAATTTGAATTAAAAATGAGCTTATTGTCTATTTATCCCGCATTAACGGGCAGTTAGCTCTTCATCTCAAGATTGAGAGAGAAAAAGAAGATAGGTGGGGGATAACTGCCCGTAAAAGCCCGATTGGGCGGGCTAACCATCAGTGGGTGATAATGCCCCCCTACTTGAAGGAAGTTTCACTTTATAGGCTTTTATCGTGACGGGCTGTTGTCCCTTTGCATATAAAAGATTAAGGAACTACAATTTGGGGGCAGCGATGATGAAAATCCGAAAGGCTATTATTCCCGCCGCCGGTCTCGGGACTCGTTTTTTGCCGGCAACCAAAGCTCAGCCAAAGGAAATGCTGCCGATTGTTGATAAGCCAACTATTCAATATATTGTGGAAGAAGCAGTAGCTTCGGGGATTGAGGAAATTATCATCATTAGCGGCAGAGGGAAAAGATCAATAGAGGATCACTTTGATAAATCCTATGAGTTAGAAGAGGCATTATTGCGAACTAACAAGCTGACAATATTAAATGAAGTAAGAAAAATATCAAGTATGGTAAATATTTTTTATGTTAGACAAAAAGAACCGAAAGGGCTTGGGGATGCCATATTATGTGCAAAAAGCTTCATTGGGGATGAGCCTTTTGCAGTTTTGTTAGGTGACGATATTGTAATGTCTAAAACGCCATGCCTTAAACAAATCATAGATGTTTATGAAAAGTATAATAGTTCAATAGTTGCTGTTCAAAGTGTTTCAGAAAATGAAGTAAGCAAATATGGGATTATTAAGCCTAATATGATGATTGAACAAAACCTTGTACAGGTTGATTTTATGGTGGAAAAACCGAAAAAAGAAGATGCTCCATCCAAATATGCCGTTATTGGTCGATATGTTTTAACTCCTGAGATTTTTACCATTTTAGAAAAACTTCCATTAATAGAAGGAACTGAACTACAGCTTACAGATGCTATAAGTGAATTGATAAAAAAACAAAGGGTATTAGCATTCAATTTTGAGGGAAGCCGTTATGATATTGGCGATAAAATTGGATTTATAAGGGCAACAATAGACTTTGCCTTACAGAGGGATGATATTAAGGAAGAGGTACTATCTTATTTAATGAAGATTAATATGATAGGTGAGCCTTATTTTTTTAATAGGGAGCTAGATTAGTATGAAGGTAGCTATTATAGGTACTGGTTATGTCGGTCTGTCCACAGGTGTTTGTTTAGCTGAAATAGGACACCATGTTATATGTATAGATATATCTGAACAAAAAATAAATAAACTTCGAGAAGGGATTTCGCCCATCTATGAACCAGGTTTAGAAAAATTACTTTTAAAAAATAGTTCAGCAGGAAGGCTTCAATTTACAACTTCTCACCATGATGGTTTAAAGGATGCAGAAATTATTATTATTGCTGTTGGAACTCCTCAAAGAGAAGATGGAGGAGCTGATTTAACTTATCTGGAACAAGCTGCTTACGATATTTCTACTTACTTAACTTCAGACACAATCGTAGTCATAAAGAGTACAGTACCAGTTGGGACGAGTGAGTATATAAAAAGAACCATTGAAAATTCAAATGATAAAGAGATTAATTTTGAAATTGTTTCAAACCCAGAATTTCTAAGACAAGGTTCTGCAATATTTGATACGATGAAGCCAGATCGAATCATTATTGGTTCTGAAAATATAAAAGCTGCAAAAAAAGTACGAGACATGTATAGCTCATTAAAAGTCCCCATTTTATTTACAAGCATTCGAAGTGCTGAAATGATTAAATATGCTTCTAATGCGTTTTTAGCGAATAAGATTAGCTTTATTAATGAAATTGCGAATATATGCGAAGCAGTTGGGGCAGATGTTGAAGATGTAGCAAAAGGGATGGGAAAAGATAAAAGGATCGGAGAAGCTTTTTTACGACCAGGTATTGGGTATGGAGGATCTTGTTTTCCAAAAGATGTAAAAGCTTTGGTTCATACAGCCAAGATTAATGGGAAAAAGTTTAAATTATTAAATGAGACGATAGCTATTAACGAAACTCAACAAGAACTACTAGTTAAGAAAGCTTTAAAACGTTTTGGAAAATTAAAAGGGAAAAAAATTGCGATGTTAGGTCTTGCTTTCAAACCAGAAACTGACGATATGAGAGAAGCACCATCCATCAAGATTGCAAACTCATTAACGAAATTAGGAGTAAAAGTAGTTGCTTACGATCCTGTAGCAAAAGAGAATGCTCATAAAATTTTAGGCGACACTATTCAATTTGTTGATTCGGTATACGAGGCTATTACTGATGCTGATGCCATGTTTATTGTCACAGAATGGGAAGAGTTTAAACAATTAGATTTAGTGGAAATACTGCAAAAAATGAAGCATCCAATCATATTTGATGGTCGAAATTGTATTGAAGAAGAGAAGATTATGCAATGTAAAGCCATTGAGTATTACCCTGTTGGAAGACCAGAGATTGTTATTGAAGGGCCTAAGTGATGGGGATATTAAATAGAAAATTATTAAAAAAATACATTTCCAATAATGCTTTCTCCATGAAACAAAGTATCTAACTTTTGCATATGGAGGAAGTATTTTTTATTAGTAAATTTGTAAGATTTATTTTGAGGCAGAGTATGAGTTGATGGGAATAAGTTTTGAATCAATGATTGCATAAGCTTACATAAAAAACTCCTTTACTTTTTCGTGTAAAGGAGTTAATCAGTTTTTTTGTTGTGCAATGGACGATAAACATTTTTTATAAATTTATTCATAAGTAGAGGGAGTACTTTCTTACGACGTTTCAAAAGTGTGCTTACAATCCCTTTTTTTTCTTCAATCGAAACATTCCAATCATCTGGTATTAATTCTACTATTTCTTCTAAAAGTAATGCTGGGATTTTTTGAATAACATCTAACTGATTTTTTAAATATTTTTCATCATTAATATAAACTGCCATTAATTGATGTGTTGCACTTTTTGTAAGCTCTTCAGGAAGATTTTCTATATCGGAAAGTTGCCAATTATAAGAACCAAAAATTTCAGCATGGTCAATTATTGATAAATGATATGTGGTTTCATCTACTTCTTTTAAGAGAATGTTTTTTCGGGTCCGATCTTTATTACTTAACCAGTAATCGAATAAGATGATACCAGCAAGTATTTCGTGATTAGTAATTTGGTTAATGCTAGAAATTTGATGCCCATTATAGCATTCAGGTAAATAAAGAGAAGCAAATTGGATTTTGTTATTGCTCATTTGTTCTAGTTCAGGAACCTGAGAAGAGAAATCAGAAGGAATTTCTACTAAATGTGCAAATGGTATGGGAAGATTAAGAAACCGTGCCAAGCAGTAGGATACCCATTCGTTTGGTAATGTTTTTTCAAAGCCAGGTTGTAAATATTTAACGACATAATCTCTTCCATCATTAAAAGTAATAAGATGAGCATTTGATTTTCCTTCTAATTTTTTGAGGTAAGCTATTGGTTCAATCAAGAAGAACTCACCTCGCCGTTATTATGATTAGCTTTTTCATCAATATGTTGCAACAAGTGACTATAAGTATTAGCTACTTTTTGAATTGCAAAGTTTTTTTGAATATGAATGATGGATGATTTTGACATTCGAAGTTGGGTAGATGGATGATCTAAAATTTTATAAATTTTGTTAACTGACTCTTGGACATTATGCCCTCGAAATAAAAATCCTGTCTTACCGTGTTTAACTATTTCTGAGATTGGCATGATATTAGATGCCACTACAGGTACACCACACGCCATTGATTCAATAAATGTGTTTCCAAACGATTCAGATTTTGTCGTAGCCAAGGTGCAACCGCCTGATTGAAGAATTTTTGCATAAATATGTGGCATTTGTTGATAAGGGATAACTGGAAACCACTTTATAATATCAGTCAGTTGTTCTTCTTCCCATTTAGCTTTAAACTCTTCACGTTGAACACTTTGTGCTCCACCAATTAACCAAATCTCAATGTCATTGCGTTCACTTTTGATTAATTTCGCAATCTCTATTAACATTGGCCAGTTTTTCCGTTTGTCCAGACGGCCAATCCAACCTATAATTTTTTTATTGTTTGGTGGAATAGGAGAGTTAGTATGTTCAATCTCTTCATTTGGTAAAGGTCGAAAGAAGGAAGTATCTACTCCGTTATATATTACATTTATAGGGATGGAATCTGTTAGAATTGAAACTAATCGCTTTTGATACTGTGAGGGTACGATGATTGAAATAGGTTGAATACCTCTGAATTTATTTAAATGAGGTTTAAGTTTAATGAGCTCGGGAGTACGTGCTTCGACAATTACAGGACCTTGATAATTTGCCTTTTGGATCCATTTAAATGCTGCTCCTGTATCACAAACAATAATAGCATCATAGTTATTTTTTTTTATGATTTTAATGATCTTTTTTTCATCTTTCGTTAAATAAACGGGAGCTACATCCTGCATAATGTGTAGCCCACCGTGATCCGTTGTATAGAGAAATTCTGTTTGGATGCCATGCTTTTTAAAATAGATTGAGCGGTTTCGCCAACCAGCATTAACTCCACCAACAGTAAGAAGTCTCCAAATTATAAGAACTTTCATTATGGTAGCTCCTCGTTTTCTTTGTTTTAGAAATTAAGATTTAATGTAATTAAATATAGTTTAATTAAGAGCGATTTTGGTATCTATGCTGATAATACCTATGCTGATAGTGTCGATCATGAACATAACCTCTGCTAGAGTAATTACTATATTTGTTATCCATATATTGATCGATTTTTTGCATAACTACTTCTGGGTCGATACCTTTGGCAAGCATTGCTTTAATCCATTCTTCTTTGAATACTTTGTGTACTAAACCTTCTAATTGAAAAACATGATTCTGTTCATCGGCAGTGGTTAATAAGATTTCAGATGAAGTTATTAGTTGATCGGAATCGGAGGGTTGAGTCAGAAGTGTTTGGCAAATTTGACGGGATATCTCATCCATTTGAATATAATATTCCCATTCTTTATATAGTAGTGGAGCTAATTCTTGAACATGAGATAAAAAGACTTCTTTATTTTCCTCACCGAGGGATGTTAATAATTTACGAGGATAAGGGTAGACACGATCACGCCAAATCGTTCTAGCTACATCGATTACCTTTAGATTCCCATCTGGCTGGATGAAAATTTGCCGTTTATGATGATCGATTCGTTCATAACCAATTGTTTTAAATGTGATTAACATGTCAATTAATTTAGAAGAAAGCTCTTTCGTAAATGGTTGTGATTGAAGATATTCACGTAAATCTACCCCTTTTACCATTTCCATCGCAACGTAAAGCGTTCCTTTTTGAATTATTTTCGGAATTAGATTAGACTGTTGTCCAAGTGACAGAGCATGATGTTCTCTTTCACAATCTTCTTTGTTTCCAAATACTTTCACACAAACATCTTCTGAAAGTTTAAAAACTGCACCTTGACGACCTTTCCCAATCATTTCCAACTGTGAAGTATTTATTACTTCTACATCTTCATTTACTTGATTTCGAACTTGGATGTTTTCGAGTATTTGATTCAAGTTTATCAGATCCATATCTCCCATCCTTCATTGTAATAAGTATTAAAATTTATTTTAGGACTTTTCATGAGCTGTTAGTTGTTTGTCCTAATAGACTTCTATACCGGACCTCCTAATTTATTTAATTCAAGATTGCTACAAAATGGAAGGGCAAGCGTCCATAATAGAAGAAAATTTTATCATTCCCATGGGAACATTAGTGAGAAAGGACTAGTTCTAACAATGAAGAAAGAAAAGTTAATATGAAACGAATCTTTTAAAAGTGTGGGGTTAATAGGATTGTAAAGTATAAGGTTACCTACCAAACAGATTTACCCCGCATTAACGGGCAGTAAGAAACCCACCTCAAGATTGAGAGAGGTGAAGGAGAAAGTGGAGGATAACTGCCCGTAAAAGCCCGATTGGTTCAACTAACCATCAGTGGGGAAAGAACCCCCACTGATGGAAGTTTCACTTTAAATAAAAATATAAAAGCAACCATTTCTACAATTTCTTATAGAATGGTTGCCTCCAATTGTTTTTTAGTTTACGAATTTAATAGAAACAAGGGTGTGGAGGACAAGGAAAACCGCATCCATAGCCTGGGAATCCGTAACCTGGGAATCCATA
>Ga0187780_10001344_pt1 | contig 18566 bp, 16 predicted proteins | sample 1015_Q2_SP10_20__FD_132429 | JGI IMG/M metagenome (GOLD analysis project Ga0187780, IMG submission 132429) | Tropical peat soil microbial communities from peatlands in Department of Meta, Colombia - 1015_Q2_SP10_20_MG | ecosystem: Environmental > Terrestrial > Soil > Wetlands > Peat | place...
CAAAATCTTCTTACCAATTTCATCGTTGAACTTCTTGTCTGTAAGGATTCTAGCGGTTCCTTTCCCAACAACTGCTTTCAGATCATAAAACGCTTCTCCGACGTCTACGCAAAATGCGACCTTACTGTTCGCCCTAATGTTCCGAACCTTGCGGCTTTGAGGTCCAGTTGAAAGGTAGAGTTTTCCGTTTTCGTAAACATACCAGATAGGAGCAATGTGCGGCGTACCATCAGATCCAACCGACGATACTCTCACTATCCTACCCTTACTTAGGAAGAGATCCAATTCCTGCTCATTCATACCCACCGATTATTCACCTTGAAATATTGAGCAGCCAGCTCTTTGAAAACCATATTAAAACTATCTCCAACATTGTTTCTCCACGGGTGCACCTACCTAGATTGAACGGTGCGCGCACACACACAAACGAACGACGACTAGAAGAAATAAGTGGGTGTAGAACACATTCCACCAAGAGCTGATCATAAAATGTCGAAGAGGCTGATCGAAGGTCTTGATCATGTAGATATTTTCGTCAAGGATCTAGAGGAGTACGTTGACTTCCTCCAAAATAAGCTCGGACTTGAAATCGTAAGGAAAACGAGTCATCGCGGTGGTTCTGTAGAGTTCAAAACTCCTCCGATGGAAACAATCATCGAGATTCATCAAGCCATGGAACTCTATAATCCGGAAATAAACCACGTCGCTCTAAGAGTTAGCAACATCAACGAAGCACACGATTGCTTGAAAAATGAAGGAGTCATATTTGATTCACCACCAAAATTCTCTGAACCTACAGGTCGGTGGATAGCCAACGCAAGATTTCCTGACGGCAAGCGCTTGCAATTAACTTCGACCGAGTCACGCTAAGTGCAACGATTCAGTCATGGCTCAAGAATAGTCTGGTTCTGGGGGGGTGGCTCTAATGGTGCAACAAAATTTGAACCATGCTGCTTTGAAGGATATTTCAGAAGAGGGACGATTGATTGGGGCGGAGTAGTCCAAAATGATAATGCCGCTTGCTATGGACCCCATTCTTCTAGGATCAGTTGCTTAAGTTCTGATAGAAATAGACCCACAACTGCTCCCGCTAATAGCTCCGCGTCGGCGTTTCTCTTATCCTCATAAGCGAGCCAAGTAATCGGCATCAAAAACATGCCGAGTAGAAAGTGATGGATGTGGATTCGCTCATGCGTCACGTACAGTCGAAAGTGAAGGAAGTCGGCGAAGACTCTAGCAGCAACGTATGATGCTAGTGTTGAGATTGCGAAACGAAGTAGACTAGGATGGGGTGGGTTTCGTTGGTTCCTTTGATGGTTGGGCTCGCGGGACTCCGATTGTGATATATCACGGCGCACCTTGATGTGTTTCAAACCAGATGACAACACCGTTGTAGGATCGACATTTCACAAACCTCAGCAATTTGAACCAGTCGTTTATAGTGTGCCTCTACTGGTGCGAGGAAGCGAATTTGAACCGCCGTCGGTCGTCGTATTGTGTGCGTATGATTATAAGACTAGGAATCTCCTTTACTCGTTTCGGAGCCTCTTAGCACATTCAATGCTTCCGATATTTCTGTCGCTTTCTAGTTCGAGAAGTCGGTTGCGAAACGGCTTCATTGTTGCCCTGAATTTTCCTTTGTTTCTTGAGTAAGGGCGCTGTTAGTTCAATGCCTGAAATAACAGCAAAAACGCCACCTATAATTGAAAGAATCACCCCGACCAAAATCTCATTGTTTGGTCCAGCCAACGGGTCGCTTGATGGATAGACAGGGTTGATCATCTTTCCTAAATTGCTTGGATTTGTTAAGCAGGGATATTCGAATATGGTTGTAACGGTTGCGTTTTCTTCCAAATGTTGATCTGGTCTGACGTTAACGTATAACATGGCTCTATCGCTTACTGGTTCGATGTAGATGCTACCACCAGTTTTTGTGTAAAACAGACCTCCTATTGCAATTTTGTTCGGACCCGCCATAACCACCTGTAAAGTGGGCTTGCCATTTTCTCCAATTATCTCAAATGCATATGCGTTGTAGTTTCTGTCAAGATATAGCAGAGTGTCTGGATTACGAATCGTCCACTCATTGTTGATAATCCGTAGGATTAGCTGTCCATCTGCGTTTGTAATATTGGCAGAAACGAGCATCTTGCGATTGCTAAAATCGATTCTGAACTGATTAGGTACTAAGTGCAACGCCGTAAAAGGTTGAATTGCGCCAAGATCAAATCCTCTCGCCAAATCAGCGCTATTGTACAGAAAGTGGACATTCGTAGAAAGCATGATGTCAAATGGTTGTGTAAAATCTACGTTGAAAGGGATTATCTCGCCTCTCTCAGCCAGTATCGCATTATTCCTTTCCTGTTCGCCATTTGGGATTAGATATTGGCTTCCAAGACTTGTCAAAGTCACTGCAAGAATAAGGACTAGGAGCCAGCCCACATTGTGCTTCACAGGGGCTCACTTTCCAAACATCTTTTGAGTAGCTCTGAAACGCCAATAAACCCATCGATGTTAATTCTCGATGCGATAGCACTGGCGTTACTATCTTAACTCATGAAATATGCCAATGTTCTAATGCTTTGATTTCGTTTTATTCCTATAGGCTATAGGAATTGAACAGCTCATTCTATTCTTATTTTTTATAAGAATACAACTTCACCGAAACGCAACCTCAGAAACGCAAACTCGCACTCACACAGCAACACTCACAACACCTTGCCGAAAACTCGTTTCGGGCGGCGGCGGGGGCGGCCTCGAATGGTGCGGGCAGTGAAAATTGACCCGTCGTTATTCATTGTTTCTGGGGGGTGCTATTGATGGTGTGGAGGAATTTGAACCGTAACCATCTGTTGTGTGTGTTATCTAACGCGTACAATAGAAATTGAACCATATAATTCTGAAGGAGCAGGGCAGCATATATCTGAACTCATGATGACATTTGCTATGTTCCATTGTTACGGTTAATTGCAATATTGCAGCTCTAATTCTAATTCGCGTAACCAACGTCGGCAGAATCCTTTCGGAGATATTCGGTGATTCCACCATCCGCCAAGATTCTGAACTCTTCGAAGTTAAATCAAGTGAAGATCAATAAAGTGCAGTGAAATTGGTGAAAATAACCTGCATACTCTTGATTGAAAATCACTACACCTCAGTTAACTTCACCAAATGTCAGTAATTATCCAGCGAGTGTAATGTAGCGAATAGAAAATGTGATGTTGTTGCCCTTATCAATAGGTGACTTTTTAAGTTTAAAATCGACGACTATTTTATTGAGGAAACTCGATATGAGTGTTTTTCCTCAATTCACAGGCAAGAAGCGGCAAATTGTGGAGAGGTTACTCCGCGATGAAAGTCCTGACGAGATTGCAGAGGCAGTGAAAACCAAAATCCGCTACGTATACAATGTGAGGTATGAACTCAAACGACGAGGGATTATTCTTCGACGACCACCTGCTCGCCGTCACGTGACACCCGTCCTAGATCAGAGTGAGCCGCGAGCTGAACAACTCTTTGAACAACGCGAACAGACTCCAACCACTAACCCGGTCGTAGCGACTCCTTTAGATCCGCACGCCATAATCCAAGAAACTCAAACCATCACTCCCGATCCACTAGCGCAAGCAAACGCACAACTCGAAGCAGACAATTCAGCCGTTCGACAACGAATCGAATCGCGTCTACATCATCAAGAACTCGTGGCAGAGAATAATCACTTGAGAGAGCTTTCTGAGGACGCGGATTATCGAGCTGTAATTGCTGATCTATGTCCTACGATTCGCATCTTTATGTCCGACAGAGCAATACACAACGAGGCTATGAGACGAATGCTCGAACAAGGGCCTTACAAAACCCTTTTGGAATTGTGGGTCAAACATTACGTGGTAAGGCTGGAAAGCTATCTAGATAGGTACTTCGAGATCAAATGTCAAGGCTATCATGATAATTTACTAACTGATACCAAAACTTTCTTTCGCGATTACGTCCGTGACTTTCTCAATTTTATGGGCAATAGAAAGCTCCACGAAATTAATGGTGAGTTCATGTGGTTGTGGTGAACAATTCGATACCCACTCGGACAAATCGAGACTCAAACCGGCTAAAGGGGAACCTCCATATAGTATGTGAAATCTCCGCTGCTGTTAATCATCCCGGAGCACCTGAAGATTTAATCAGCTTATTTGGTCGGTGAATGACGGCCTCGAGAAAGGCGCGAGCTGTCCAATTCGGTTAGAATCGAAATGCTACTTTACAGGTTGGTCTAGGAATGAGGTGAGCCATTGGTCGAATATACACTTGCCAATTTTCTGGTAACCTTTGGGGGTTAAGTGAAGTCCGTCGGCCGAGTATTCTTCTAAGAGCCTGTTGGTCTGTGGGTCGGCAGTTGCAGTGAAGATGTCCACGAATGCCAGCTTCCTCTTCTCTATTTCATTCGAGATCATTCTGTTAACAGTGATTCTGGGAGGAATTAGATCGTCTAATCCGAGAATTGAGGGCACTGAACATGCTACAGGCACAATCCTCTTCTCGATGGCTCTGTCGTACATGTTGGTTAAGTTGTGAGTGATCACTACCGGATCGAGGCCCCATCCGATGTCATTGGTCCCGCCGAGTATGATGACGCAATCGGCTTTCTCATTTACAACGTCCTCTGTGAATCTTTCCAGCATGCCGGAGGTTAAATCGCCGGAAACTCCCCTGTTCACCACCTTAACCGTTCCAGGCATCCTGTGGCTGTTCAGGTATCGAGTTGCAAGGCTCTCAAGATATTCGGGATATGAATAAGGATCAACGGAGTCAATGAACTGGAACTCTGTTTCTCCGACCGTTAAACTATCTCCGAGGGCTACGATTTTCATAGTCACGTCATCAACGCTTTGGAGAATTTGAGCCCGTGATCAGGTTAAATCGCATTCCATTTCCCAAGTCCGTTTGAAGCCGAAGCGAGGGTAGAAACCTCTAGCCTTGTTACTCGTATGGATCAGTATCGAACCATAACCGTGTGACCTTGTCCATTTTATCGCTTCCCGAACAAGCAAAGAAGCCACGCCTCTTCCACGATATGTGGGCTCTGTGTACATGGATGTCAAGTATGGTTGAGTTCCTGATGTTGGAGGTGCTCTCGCGCCTTTCCTAAGCCATAACACTGCACCGCCGACTACGCTGCCAAACTGATTCTCCACTATCCAACCGATCAGGGTCCCGTTCAATAAACGCCTCCTAACCCACGGCCTATAATCATGATCCAATTCTCTCAACTGCGCCTTATCGTAACCCATGCTCTCGAACACGCAATGTCGTTGGTGGACAAGGACGTCTAAATCACGCAGGTTGACGCGGCGAATCTTGAATCTACGACGCATTTACGGTCAACAACCTCCGGTGCTTCTAACGAATTAATGATCTCCAAGATTACTCTCATGAATCGTAGCTAACTCTTAATGGAGAAGAAGCAGGGCTCATTTATCCAATATGTTATCAGGCGAAAAGTGATATTTCGATCATGAGTTTGTCGAAAGAAGAGTGCCCGATTTGAGCTTTCGAATTGATAAGATCCACGCACGTGAAGTATTGGACGGTCGAGCATGGCCAACTGTAGAAGTGGAAATTTCATCTAACGACTCGACTATATTGGCACAAGTTCCCGCTGGCCTATCGAAAGGCACACATGAAGCCTTCGAATTGAGAGATGGGGGAAAACGGTACGGAGGAAAAGGCGTAAGGAAGGCCGTTGAGAATGTCAACACTATCATATCATCAAAGGTTACTGGTCGAGAATTCTCTTCTCAAGAAGAGCTGGATAGGCTCCTAATCGAAGTAGACGGGACGGTTGAGAAGAAACGATTGGGCTCGAACGCCATTCTAGGCGTGTCATTGGCAGGAGCTAAAACAGGCGCAAAGATGAACCACATCTCCCTGTACCGTTACTTGGGTGGAGAAGACGCGTGCACTCTGCCAGTCCCTTTCTTTGACGTGATTGGTGGAGGAATCCTTGCTGGGATACCGATGGAGATTCAGGAGTGCATCCTGGCCCCAACAAACTTCAGCAGCTACTCCGACGCGATGCAAGGAAGCGTTGAAGTTTACTTCGAGCTAGGACGAATACTCGCCAAGCGTTACGGAAAAACTGTGCTGAACTTGGGTGACGATGGCGGATATACGCCTCAGATCACCAGCGCTGACGTAGGGCTCTCTTGGATTCAGAGAGCAGTTGATAATCTGGGTTACGGAAGAAACTTTGATTATGCGCTCGATGCCGCTGCGACTCACTTTTACGACGCTAAATCCAAAAAGTATCGTTGCGCAGGCAAGAAGATAACCCGTGAAAAACTCATCGACTACTACGAGAAGCTCGTTAAGAAATTCAACATCATCTCAATCGAAGATCCACTCAACCAAGACGATTGGGCCGGATTTCAGGAATGCAGGAAGAGGCTGAAAATCCAGATCGTAGGAGACGATTTCTTCGCAACCAACCTGAATCGTCTGAGCAAAGCAGTTGAACAGAAGGCCGCTAACGCTATGCTGCTTAAGATAAATCAGATAGGGACGATCACTGAAGCCCTCGAGGCAGGGAGATACGCTCTGAAGAATGGGTACGGAGTAATGGTATCAGAACGCTCAGGGGAACCAGAGGACGATTCGATTGCAGATATTGCAGTGGCGTTGAATTGTGGACAGATCAAAACAGGAGCACCAGTACGAGCCGAGCATACCGCGAAATACAATCGCCTCTTTAGAATTGAGCATGAGCTTGGAGCGAAAGCCCGTTACGTTGGCCGCAAAAGTCTCTCCACTCTATCCTAGCAATTCAGCGAATGTGATTCGGGACCATGTACGTCAAGAACGCTGACGAACTGTTGAGCCACGGCGAAACAGACCTACGTCGCGCGCTCATAGACGCGGTGGAATGCGCTTTGGAAAACGTGGATCCCTACCGGTTAACGAAGCAATTGGTCCGATTGAACGGTGACATTCTAGAGGTTCGCGAACTTCAGTTCGACTTGCGCAGAACTGGAAAAATCTATGTTGTTGGAGCTGGCAAGGCATCATTTCCTGTTGCCAAAGCGCTAGAAGAGATTCTGGGAAGTAGAATTTCTGATGGGCTAATCACAGTTAAGGATGATGAGACAAGGAATCTCTCGAGAATCAAGGTTAGACGCGCTGGCCATCCGGTCCCTAATGAAGCGGGTTTCTCGGCGGCGCAGGAAATAGTCAAGATTGCTTCAGCAGCACGTCAAGAAGACCTGTACCTCACGGTTTTCACAGGCGGCTGCTCTGCTCTCATGCCGTATCCTGCTGAAGGATTGAGCTTGGAGGATAAGCGACAAGTTACACGCCTCTTGCTCACATGCGGCGCGACTATTCGAGAGATTAACGCTGTGAGAAAGCACCTATCTCTCACAAAGGGAGGTCGTCTGGCGAAGATGATGGTTCCCGCAACCATAGTGAACCTGACCGTGAGCGACGTCATCGGCGACCCCCTAGACTACATCACCGACCCAACGGTCATCGACTCGTCAAGATTCGAGGACGCAGTGTACACTCTGAAAAAGTACGATCTTTGGAACCTCGTACCGGAATCAGTGAGAAGACATCTCACTGAAGCATCTCCAGAGAATGAAACGTTGAAAGAATACGGAGATCTCCGAGTTCACAATTTCATCATCGCCAACAACGTAATGGCTGCGGAAGCTGCACACGAGCGCCTTCAGAGTCAGGGTTTCAATTCTCAAATCCTCACAACAAGCCTCGAAGGCGAAAGTCGGGAAGTTGGATACGTCCTTGCAAGCATCCTTACCGAAACTAGTCTCCATAATCGACCTCTCAAGAAGCCAGCCGCATTCGTCCTTGCAGGAGAAACCCTTGTCAAGTTGGACGCAAACACTCGAGATGACGTTGCAGGCGGTCCAAGTCAGGAACTGGCAGTTGCAGTGGCCCTACGCATTCCCGAATACGCCGCAGGAATATTCCTAGACACCGATGGATCCGATGGTCCAACCGACTACGCCGGAGCGCTGGTAGACTCGAAAACGCTTGGTGCCGCGGAGAAGATGAATATCGACCTGTACACATCGTTGAAGGATCATAATGTGACCCAAGTTTTAAAGGAGCTTGGCGATGTAATCGTCACGGGCGCCACCGGCGCTAACGTAATGGATCTGACAATTCTTGTGTGCAAGTAACTGAACGATGCCATTCGAACTCAAAGAGGCAAGAATATTTAGTTAAGTGGATTAATGCTCGGCCTGATGAGACTTGCGAGTCCCCGATTTTGAACTTGAAAGATGGAAGTTCACTCGACAATACTTTTGTAAATACGATTTGACTGAGACGGGAGTTGACCCGTTAACGGTGCGTGACTTGACCGGTTCTGACGTTTTGGATCTTAAGCTGGACTATGTAACAACTAACGGGGATGAGAAGCTTCGGAAGAGTATCGCTGCTCTGTACAAGAATGTGGACAAGGATCAAGTCCTTGAAACCCATGGGATTAGCGAATCAAACTTCATCGCTACAAATCTTGTAATTAACAGCGGAGACGAGGTCATAGTAGAAGTCCCAACTTTTATGCAAACAGCGGGCGTGGTTGAGGCGAACGGAGCCAGAGTTCATTGGTTCCATTTGTGCGAAGACGAAAGATACATGCCTAACCTTAACACGCTGAACGAACTCGTCAATAAGAAGACGAAAGCGATAGTTCTCTGTCACCCGAATAATCCTACAGGCTCAATTCTTGATGAGAAGGCCGTGAAGGGTATCGTCGAGATTGCCTCCGATGTTGGCGCGTGGATTCTCGTAGACGAAGTCTACAGGGGGATAGAGTTTGAAGGGGATTTCTCGCCATCCTTCGTAGATTACTACGATAAGGCTGTGATTGGAAGCAGCACCTCCAAAGTGTGGGGTTTAGCAGGATTAAGGATAGGTTGGATGATCGGTCCACAAGAAATCGTGGACAAAGGTGCAGCTTTTCGTGAATACACTTCTCTCTCAGGCAACCCAATCTCCGAGTACCTGGCCAATATTGCCCTCAGTGAACCAATGAAGAGCAAACTGATCCAGCGAGGGAGACGCCTCGCAAACGACGGTTTCACCGCTTTCAGCAAATGGATGGATACTCACAGGGACATTTTCAGCTGGGTGAAACCACGCATGGGCGTAATCGCACTCGTAAGACACAACCTGTCCAAGACCTCCCCTGAACTAACAGAAGGATTGTTCCAGGAGAAGAGTGTGGCAGTCGTACCCGGCGAAGTATTCAACCTCGACAAATTCCTCAGGATCTGCTACGGTCTCCCTGTGCCAAAATTGGAAGAAGCCCTCGCGTTAACTGATGATTACCTAGAGAAACATATGCTGCTCAAGACCCCGGCCATGTGATTGCGGATTAGCTTGAACTAATCGACTCAGACGTAATATACTAGGACAACCTCACGCGGTCGCGTGACAAGGCATATAAACGAAAATTCGGTTCAGTTAGTGTGGCGTCTGTTTTGAGCCAAAAGAAAGTATTCGTAAGAGACGCGACTGGCCTTGTTAGAGAGGCCGGTCTAATCGATATCCTGCAGTTCAACGCACAATCTGTTACTGGCGTTGCAGCAGTCTCAGGCGGGCTTCTTCTACTTCCTCTGATGACCTCGGGTATCGGTATAAGTGCATCAATCATTTTGGGATTGCTAACTGCGCTTTTTGTGAACTTTACGTATTACATTCTTAGCGTTACAATTCCGCGAAGCGGCGGTGATTACGTTTACATTTCAAGACTACTTCACCCGCTACTTGGAGTGCTTGCTGCTGGTCTCGCTGGCATCTTTTCTCCAATTATTTTGGCTTCAACCTTCGGAGCCTCGGTGTGGGTAACAGCCGGTTTAAGTCCGCTTCTTCAAGCCGTGGGTCAAAACTCTCTTGCGTCTGCAGTAACAACTCCGACAAGCCTTACTATTGCAGGGTTACTTTCGACTGTTTTCTTCGCGGCGCTGCTGATTTTTGGAGGAAACAAGGCGTTCTTCAGATTGAATAACATACTGTATGCAATCGCGATGGTTGGACTTATCTTGGGTGGCGTATTGTTTTTAATGGTTGGTCACGACGCGTTCGTAAAACTCTTTGACGCCTATGCCTCATCATACGGGACTAGTTCATCAGATATTATTTCGACAGCAGCATCGAGTGGACTCACTATGCCTGGTTCAGATGCTCAGTCGATTACAATTGCTTCGGCGCTGATGTTCGCCACTTTCTACTGGTGTACCCAGTCAACATATCTGGGAGGCGAGATCAAGCATATCAGGAAGACTCAGTTCTGGGGCATGATTGGCGCCGCAATACTCTGGGGAGCAATTACCCTGTTCGCCATTGTGGCGGCCTACGTTACGGTGGGACCTCAGCTCATTACATCCGCCGACTATCTTAACTATCTTCAGCCGTCGCTTTGGAAGATTCCTATCTCATCCTTCTTCGCACTGTACTCGAATGTTGCTGCTCAAAACCCAGCAGTGGGCGTCTTCATCAGTCTCGGATTTCTATTCGGCTACCTTACCGCAACTGGCTGGTCCTTTGTAATTTTCTCGCGAGTGGTTTTTGCGATGAGCTTCGACAGGTTCTTCCCAGCAAAATTGGCGGACATTAACGAGAAGTATCATTCCCCTGTGAATGCAATAGTCTTCGTTGCAGCCCTCACAGCCGTTTTTCTCATATTACTAACTAACTCTCAGGCTGCAGTTATCCTCTACACATGGGGCGTCGGATTGAACGTTGTTATGATGCTCACGTTCATGTTTGCTTCTGTGGCGCTAGCTGTAATGCCATTCAAACACAAGAGCATGTTTGAGGTCGCTTGTCCATTCAAACAGAAGATAGCCGGTTTCCCTCTCGTCTCAATAATCGGAATAATCAGCACGTTTCTGCTATTGCTGTATGAGTATCTGGAACTTACCAATCCAACGTTCTTCGGAATTACTCCCTTCGTGCTCGAAACTATGGTTGCAGCAATAGTCTTCTTCATAGCTCTGTACTTCGTCGTGGCAGCCTATCGTAAGTCGCGTGGCATCGATCTAAGTATGGTCTACAAGGAAATACCGCCTGAATAAGCCTCACACTTTCTATGCATCCAGCCATTCCTACAGTGGAGGCTGGATGAGATGACCTCGAAAATTTACGGCGCGGCAGTCCATGGGGCAGGAGATGTTAGCATACAGCATGCGCGTGGTTACCTGAACAATCCTCACGCGAAACTGGTTGCCATTTCAAGCCTAAGGGAAGAGAGCGCGCGAAAATTGGCCGAAGCTGTCGGAGTTAGAGACGTTAAGATATACACTGATTATGAGACACTTTTGAATGACTCGGAAGTGGATGTGATCTCGATTTGTACTCCTCAACAGTTTCATTCTGATGAGGTTGTGAAAGCTGCTCAAGCCGGAAAACATATTCTAATTGAGAAACCAGTCGCAATCAATCAGGCAGGATTGTCAGCGATGCGCGACGCGGTCAGGAAAGCGCGCGTGAAGACGGTTGTGGGTTTTGTCCTACGATGGAACACCGTCATCGAGACCGTTAAGAACTTACTTTCTAAACGGTTCTTCGGTGACGTCTACTATGTTGAAGCCGACTACCAGTCCCACGCATGGGAGCCAGTAGCAGAAAGATGGGAATGGATGAGGAGGAAGGAAACTGGCGTGAGCCCATTCTTGATCGCTGGAGTACACGCAATTGACATGTCAAGATGGTTGGCAGAAACGAGGCCGAATAAGGCCGCGAACGTCGTCGAGGTGGTATCTTATTCTGGCGGTTACCGTAAGGATAAGACCCTACCACCGTTTGAGCACGACGTACTAAGGTATACGGGACGTTCTGGTAAAGGAACGCTTGTTCCTCCGCTAGAGTACGATGGCCTTGAGGTTGCACTAATGAAATTCGAGAATGGAGCGGTAGGGAAAATCGCTACCAACTTTGACGCTATCATGCCGTACAATTTCACTTGGGAGATTTACGGAGATAGAGGAACTTGCAAGAATAATCAGATCTGGTCGAACGAATTCATAGGACAGACGGACTGGGTCACATTAGAGGGCCACATGCCGAACTCCGCAGCGGTAGGAACGCACCCTTTTCAGGCAGAAATCGACCATTTGATCAGCTGCATCATGGATGATAAAGAATCGCATGCAAATCTGGATGATGCAGTGAACACACACGAAGCCGCATTAGCTGCCCTCATCTCACGCCAACAGGGAAACCGCCCCGTCCGTCTTCCTCTAACTTGAAACTCACGAACTGAAGGCGGCGAATCTGAGTACAGCTCGTTTGGACATCCTCGTGAAGAATGGTCAAGTACTCGACGGGCTGGGCAATCCGCCATCCCAAACAAACATAGGAATCGTGGACGACAGTATAGCGTACTTAGGGAACGAACAACCCGAATCAGCCGAAACTATTGACGCATCAGGTAAAGTGGTTGCGCCTGGATTCATAGACGTGCATACTCATGAAGATACATGGCTCCTCAAACATCCGGACGCCACCGAGAAGCTCAGCGATGGTGTAACCACCTTAATAGTCGGCAACTGCGGCTTCTCAGCCGCACCCCTTCTCCGAGATAGAGAGAACATCATTCGAGAAAACTCTCTCAACTTCATTGATATTCCATGTGATTGGAACTCGATGGACGACTACCTTGAACGTCTAAGTAGTGTCCGCCTAGGTGTGAACGTCGGTACTCTGGTCGGTCACAACACAGTCAGAATGAACGTAATGGGAACAGAAAAGCGACCACCCTCGAATGGAGAACTCGAACAGATGAAGTCGCTAATAAGGAACGGAATTGAAGAAGGAGCTTTAGGTCTCTCAACCGGTTTAATCTACGTTCCAGGTATCTACTCGGACACCAACGAACTTTTCGAACTAGCCAGAATTGTTGCTAATTCTCATGGCGTCTACACATCACATATTCGAGGAGAGGCCTCCACCCTTAGAACAGCTGTGGCTGAGGCCCTCGACATCGGCCGCACGACCAGCGTTCCTGTAGAGATATCACACCACAAAGCCAGCGGACGAAGAAACTGGGGAAGCGTCCATGACACCCTAGCGATGATTGAGACCGCCCGCACGAATAGTGTTGACGTGAATTGTGACGTTTACCCGTACACTGCGGGGAATACTGGACTCGGAACCCTGATACCTAGCTGGGTCTTCTCAGACGGCTTGACAGAAGCAAAAAACAGAATCACAACGCTGGAAACACGATCAAGAATAATCAAAGAGATGATGACGCCACAGGAGGATGAAGAACGCCCACTCGTCGACACGGGGGCTGAGAACATTCTCATTTCATACAGTGAGCATGATCCTTCTCTCGAAGGCAAGAGCCTGGCGGAGTTGGCGGAAGCACGTCACATAACCCCTGCAGAGATCGTTCTAGACCTTGTGATGAAACATGGTGGATCGATATATTCAATCTTCATAATCCTATTCGAAATGTCCGAACAGGATGTTGAGGCGGTGCTTCGTCACCCGTTATCAATGATAGCCTCAGATAGCTTGAACCCAATCGGTCGTCCACACCCACGAGCCTTTGGAACATTCTCAAGAGTCCTCGCGAGATATGTTAGAGAGAAACAGGTACTGACCTTGGAGGACGCAGTTCGAAAGATGACCTCTATCCCTGCAAACAAAATGGGATTACTCGACAGAGGTATGATACGAATGGGTAAGAAAGCGGACCTTGCCATTTTTAATCCGTCAACCGTCAAGGACATGGCAACCTTCCAGCACCCCACGAAATATTCAGAAGGGGTCGATTACGTTCTCGTAAATGGAAAAATCGCTTGGGAGCATAACAAGCAAACACCCTTACGAGCCGGAACAGTTCTAAAACATTCAATACCATTGATCAGAGGCTAGAGTTTTTGCGAAAGAATTTGCATCAAGTCGAGATAATCCGAACCGGTTTGGATCATCCAGAATGCGTAAACTTCGGATCCGACGGACGATTATACGCGGGCGGCATATCGGGCCAGATCTACGTAATGCAACCACCAGAATACCAATCAACACTTTTGGCACGTACCCCGGGCGGTTACGCAGGCGTTGCCGCCGATGGGAACCACAACATCTACGCCTGCAACGCTTTCGAACATAATGTATACAGTATAACGCCCACAGGAGAATTCTCAGTCTATTGCGACAAGACATCAGATGGACCGACTATATGGCCCAACTATGGTCTCTTCGATCTTCAAGGGAACTACTACTTCTCAGACTCAGGCCTAGACTACTCTAGACCGAGTGGGCGACTACTCCGACTAAACCGCGGGGAAGCATCGGCTCAATCTTTAGTCGGAGCCAATTGGCATTTCTCGAACGGAATAGCGCTATCACCTGACCATAATTCGATCTGCATGATAGAAACTTCTGCGGCAGACATTATACGGATCCCGATAAACAAGGACGGCACCGTCGGTCCACCTGAAATCTTTGCGCAATTTCAAGGGAACGAGCTCGACGGGTTAGCGTTTGCAGCAAGCGGTAACCTATACGTATCATGCTATTACCCTAACCGCATTTTCATTGTATACCCAGACAGAAACATCGAATTACTCATCGAAGATACAACAGGTGACCTTCTGAATCAACCAACAAACCTAGCCTTCGAACCAAATAGTACCCGACTCTTCATAGCGAACTTTGGTGGAATGCACGTCGGCGCACTTGAAGTCGGCGAAAAAGGAGCACCTCTCAATTATCCTAAACTCTGAAGAATCATCATACTTGAATCCGCAACCTATCAAAGAAGATTAAAGATACGCGGTTGTTTACGATTTGATAATGTTCGCAGCGTGATATTATGAATCCCGTCAAGGAGAAACTGAAGACTGGCAAGGCAACCGTTGGCACATGGGTGAATATGGGTTACCCGGATGTTGCAGAACAGTTGTCGATGTTTGGGTTTGACTGGTTAACGTTCGATATGGAACATGGTCTGATGACTGTACCTGACGTGCAGAGAATGATGCAAGCGATGAGTGGTACAAAATGTATGCCGCTAGTTCGAGTACCAACTAACGACCCAGTATATTTCAAGTGGGCGCTGGACATAGGTGCGTCTGGAGTGGTCGTTCCTTACATTAACACGAAAGAAGAGGCATCGAGAGCCGTTCAGGCTTGCAAGTATCCGCCTCAGGGAATTAGAGGGTGCGGACCGCGACGAGCCTCACGCTACTACGCTGAAGTGACGGATTATGTCAAACGATCTAACGATGATGTCCTAGTGGTCGTCATGATTGAGAGTCAGATGGCTTTGGATAATTTGGATGAAATTCTTTCCATTCCAGGAGTTGATGCAGTCTTCGTCGGCCCTGACGATCTATCATTGAACTTGGGCATCTTTCAGCAAAGGAACCATCCGAAATTCGAAGCAGCACTGACCAGAGTTCTCGAGGCATGCAAGAGGCATGCGGTTGCGCCTGGTATGCATTGCAACGAGAACAACATTAACGACATCATAAGTAGAGGTTTCAAATTCTGCGCGTTGAACGACGACGATACCTTTCTTACTATCGGGGCCAAATCTTGCCTACAGAATATCAAAGGATGGAAATCTTCCGACTAATGGTTGCTTTATAGAACCAGTATGGATAAGCCTCTGAGTCTAGCTTCAGCCCCGTCACCTTCGGCTGCAGCATAATGGAAAAATCACGCTTGAATCATAGGTGATTATTCATTTCAGTTTGGCGTGATAATAGGGACGGAGAGTGGATATTCTAGTCAACAAATAACCATTCTTCTCGAGAAAATCTAGTGAGCTTTCATCACTTGCTTCCACGATGATGTTGTGAATCTTCCGTTCGCTTATGCTCTCGGTGGCTCCGAGCAATACGTCTAACTCAGATCCCTCAACATCCAACTTCAACCAGTCGATTCTAACCATACTTTGCAGAAGATCGTCCAGTTTCAAACCTCTCACCTTAACGGATTCACGTTCATTTGCTTCCAATAACGATCTTTCACGGTCCCAATTAGGTTTCAACGAGTGGGTTGCCATGGATTCGCTTACCCATAGGATGACTTCCTCGTCGTCTCTCCATGCCGCACAATTCATCGGAGCCACATTCTCACATCGATTGAGTCTGAGGTTCACGAGCAGAATTTCGTAATTTTCCAACGAGGGTTCAATAGCGACAACGTGCCCGTCTTTTCCGACCAGTTTCGAAGTCAGAATCGTATACTTCCCGATGTGAGCTCCACAGTCCACTACATTGTCTCCGGATTTCGGTTTGAAAACACTCAAGATCTCAGATTCGAATCCTTCGTACGCAATGTCTAGATCATTTGTTCCTTTTCGACAACGAAACCGACCATATGAAGTTCTCAAGGTAACGTCCCTACAGAGGAAAAGGCCGCAAGGTCCGGTCTTCCCTCTAATGTAATTAAGAAGGAAACGGGTTTTTGCTAGCTGAACCCATAAATTATCACCCAGAGTATCCCCTCGGAGCCTCAAGAAGGTGAAGATATTCTTGGGACTACTCAAGTCTTGAATCTCCTGAACAGGCTAATGCTCATTTATGCTTTCACTTTTCGATTTAAGAAAGCGCATATATGGTCAACTTATCGATACGAGCTAGTTGAATGAAAATGCCTAACTACATTGTGTTAGTGACACTGACCGAGAAGGGAAAACAGAACTTCAAACAGGGATGGACTAAGGACAGAGCACAAGTGAAAGCGCAGGTGCAAAAGATGGGTGGAAAAATGACAGGATACATGACATTCGGACAATACGATGTTGTAGAGTTTCTAGAACTACCGGACGACAAGGCCGCCGCGCGATTCGCAACGATGGCAGGAGCAACAGGTCTAGTAAGCACTCAGACTCTCAAAGCATTCTCAGAAGCCGAAGTTGACAAGATGGTCCAGGAAACTCCTTAATTTCCTGACCATGCTCCCTTTTTTTAACAACCTCACACGTAACAAATTTTGACTGAGCTCATGCCAGACGCTGACATGCGGCCATTAGACCACACCAACAAAATGATGAGCGCGATTCGAATGTTCAATAACAACAATAGATGAATGCGAGAAGATGGAGGGCGGGGTGGGAAGATTTGGTTGGATGCAGAGCGAGTCTTGACTGGACTTATCGTGGAATGAGAACTTTGGTTCTTGAGAATCAACAGCTGCGACTTGTTTCGCTGCTGGACAAGGGTTCTGACATAATTGAGCTGGTCTACAAACCGTTAGATGTGGACGTCATATTTCACGCGCCCACCGGATATCACAAGCCTGGAAGTTTCATTGGAACATCCAGTAGATCCGAAGGGGCATTCATGGAGTATTACGGAGGAGGTTGGCAGGATATTCTCCCATTCGCAGGTAACGAGCCGATCAAACATAGGTTCGGGGAGTGGGGGATGCATGGAGAAACCCCCCTCCTACCGTGGGATGCAACCATTGAGAAAGATTCGCCTTTAGAGGTTACTGCGAAACTCACGGTGAATATTCCACGCTACCCGTTCCACGTAGAGAAATGGATAACGTTAGATGATAATTCAACGACCGTCCGAATTCGCGAGAGAGTCGTGAACACTAGCAATCAAACGTTGGAGTACTGCTGGCTCCATCATCCTACGCTTGGCAGCCCATTGATTGCTCCGGATACGAAGGTTACTGTCCCAGCGGAGAAAGTTGTGATTGATAAGGCTGAACCTTGGGGCCGCCTCAAGGCTGAAACTAGTTACAAGTGGCCTTATGTTCAAGATAAATCGGGTAGGCAAGTCGACTTGAGCGTGCTTCCAAGCGATAGAATAGTAGCGGACGAGACAGTATTTCTCACCGATCTTAAGGAACCGTGGTATACAGTGATCAATGAGAAGTTAAGGTTGGGCTTCGCGTTAAGGTGGGACCCGACGATTTTTGAACACATCTGGTTCTGGCAGAGTTACCGGGTTCCAGATCATCCTTGGTTCGGCAAAGCCTACTGCATCGCGTTAGAACCTTGCACCGGTTACCCGGGAGCATTTGAGCAGCTCAAGAGAGGCACTATAAAGAAATTACAAGGAAACGGGAGTATCGAGACTCACCTGACAGCCACACTCTTCGGAGGCAGCGAGAGCGTGAAATCTGTCAGTCAAGACGGAACCGTTATGCAGAGCTAATTGACTTTGCAAGTGATTCGGAATGGTGACGGATCGAAGGTTTTGCCGTTTCAACAGACAGATTGAGACAAAATCTTTCGGCATGCCAGAACCGCCTGAAGGAGGACTGTGCCTGTCGGCTTTCCTTATTATTACGGATAGAGGAAACGCGAATCGCGTGTTGATGGGCCGCTTAAACACTAGAGCTCCTTGGGATCATATCGGAGCTTTGGATGCTTCGAGAGTTGAAGTTCACAGTAAAGGGTGGATGCTTCCGTCATGTCATCTCTTAGTGTATGAGTCGCCACAGGAAGCTGCTAAGAGGATTCTTCGAGAGCAGTTGGAGATAGATCTTTCACTTACCGGACCGGACGTTGTATCAGAAGCTTATACTCCAAGACGGTTCCCTGACTTACCACGCCACTGGGATATCGA
>Ga0187780_10001345_pt1 | contig 18562 bp, 15 predicted proteins | sample 1015_Q2_SP10_20__FD_132429 | JGI IMG/M metagenome (GOLD analysis project Ga0187780, IMG submission 132429) | Tropical peat soil microbial communities from peatlands in Department of Meta, Colombia - 1015_Q2_SP10_20_MG | ecosystem: Environmental > Terrestrial > Soil > Wetlands > Peat | place...
CCGCTCAACCTGGTCGCGCACAAGGTGGCGCCCGCCATCGCCGTGGGCGCGCCCTACGCGCATAAGCCCGCCTCCTGCGCGCGGCGCGTGGCCGAGGAGCTGGGCGCGGAAATTTTTCCCGGGTTTGCCGCCGCCGAAATCCTGTTCGATGCCTCCGGTGCCGTTGTCGGTGTTGCCACGGGCGACCAGGGAATAGGCCGCGACGGGCAACCGACCGCCAATTTTCAGCCGGGGGTGGAGCTGCGCGGCAAATACACTTTGTTTGCCGAGGGCTCCCGCGGTCATCTCGGCCGAAGGCTAATCGAGCGCTTCGATCTCGCACGCGATCGCGATCCGCAAACATACGCAATCGGCATCAAGGAGCTGTGGGATGTCGACCCCGCCAAGCATCAGTCGGGGTTGGTTGTGCACAGTGCAGGTTGGCCTTTAGAAGCGGACACGTACGGGGGCTCGTTTCTCTACCACGCCGAAAACAACCAAGTGAGCATCGGTCTGGTCGTCGGCCTGGGCTATCGCAATCCGTATCTTTCTCCATTTGAGGAGTTCCAGCGCCTGAAATCGCACCCCGCCATCGGCTGCTTTCTGGAAGGCGGCAAGCGCGTGGCGTACGGTGCCCGCGCCATCACCGCCGGGGGCCTGCAGTCGCTGCCAAAACTCACGTTCCCGGGCGGCGCGCTGATCGGATGTGAAGCCGGCTTTCTGAACGCGGCTCGCATCAAAGGCACGCATGGCGCGCTGGTATCGGGAACGCTCGCCGCGGCCTCGGCGGCCGACGCAGTTGTCGCAGGCCGCCGCGGCGACGAGTTGCTCGAATACCCGCGGGCGCTGCGGCAAAGCTGGCTGTACGAGGACTTGCATCGCACGCGCAATTTCAAGCCTTGGCTAGACAAAGGTCTTCTTGTCGGCACGCTCATGTTCGGTATCGACCAGCTGGTGCTGCGTGGCCGGGCGCCCTGGACGATGCACCGCGCATCGCCGGACCATGCCAAGCTGCTGCCTGCGAGCCAGTGCACCCCCATTGCCTATCCCAAACCGGATGGGAAGCTTGCCTTCGATCGCCTCTCCTCGGTGTTCGTATCGAATACCAATCACGAAGAGAATCAGCCGCCCCATCTGACCTTGAAGGATCCCGACGTACCCGTCAAGGTGAACTTGGCCCGATATGCGGGACCTGAGGCGCGCTACTGCCCGGCAGGCGTCTACGAGTTCGTCAAGCAAGATGGCAAGGACCGATTGCAGATCAACGCCCAGAACTGCGTGCATTGCAAGACCTGCGATATCAAGGACCCGACCCAGAACATCGTGTGGGTCGTACCCGAAGGCGGGGGCGGGCCGCGCTATCCGAACATGTAGGGGCGGCTCGAGGCGAACTCTCCTGTAGTGTTCGGCAAAGTCCGCGTCGCGGTCGCGAGGCATCTTTTTGTTCCTCGCGTGCGCCAGGTCGATTCGTGCGCAGGCCGTTGGCGGGCGAGAGAGCTAGCGGGAAGCGCAAAATCCGCCACGCCACGGTGGCGCGCAACGGCCGCAAACGATTGTTGCAGACACACCACGGCGGATCGCCCGGGCAGTTGCGCGCCGGCGCGATCACGTCAAACTACCGGCCAAGCGGCCGCGCGCAATAAGCGCCGCAAAGGAAACGATGACGGCGCACTGGTATCGGCCTCAGGCATTTCTCTTTGTCGTGGCTCGGTGAATGTAGTGCGCAGCGGCCTGCTCACCATCATCGGTTGCCTCGCTTTACTTTCCGTGGCAGCTGCACAGACGCCGACCGCGGACGTGCAGGCCGCCGGCGCCTCCACCCCCAAAGGCGAGACGGCCGCGCCGGACACGCCCGCGGCGGATCTGCCCGACACGTCAACAGCCCCGACGGGCGTCGCCGAACCCGCCGCAGGCGCTGCGACGTCCTCGGACGGCCAAGCCGCGCCCGCGCAGAACATGCCCGGAGCCGCCGAAGCGCCGGGTGCTGCCGCGGAGACCGGAGCCGGCGCTGAGGCGAGCGAGGGGGGAGGCGCAAGACTGCAAGAAATTGTCATAACCGCAACCCGGCATGAAGAACTCATGAGCAAGGTTCCGGCCAGCGTAACCGCGTTTACCCAGGATGACCTGGATCTTCGGGGGGTGAAGGACTTCACCGAAATCGCCCGCTTCACTCCGGGCGTCAGCATCGACGCCACGGGAACCGGCAATAACTCGATCTCGATACGAGGCATATCGTCGTCCGGGGGCGCCGGGACCACGGGCATCTATATCGACGAGACGCCGATACAGATACATTCGCTCGGATTTAACTCGGACGACACCTTGCCCAAGACCTTTGACGTCGAGCGAGTGGAAGTTCTGCGTGGCCCCCAGGGGACGTTGTTCGGGGCTGGATCCTTGGGCGGCACGGTGCGCTACATCATGGCCGAGCCCAACATGCACACGCCCAACGGCTACGCGCGCGCCGAAGTGGCGGACACCGAGCGCGGTGCTCCCAGCTACGAGGCCGGCATCGCGGGCGGCATGCCCCTGATTGACGGCACTTTGGGCGTGCGCGCGAGCGTCTGGTACCGGGAGGACGGCGGATGGATCGACCGCGTCAATCCCTTCACCCTGGCCACGGTTCAGAAAGACGCAAACTATGTCGACAGCTTCCTCGGGCGCATTGCCGCCAAGTGGGTCGCCACGCCCGAGATTACGATCACGCCCAGCGTGCTCTACCAGAGCATGCGGCAAAACGATATATCGGTCTTCTGGCCGACGGTGACCGGCGCCAACGGACAGACGCTGTATTCGGCGCCGGCCAGCAACCGGTTCTTCAACGCGGACCCGTCGCCCCGACCCGAGCCGGATCACTATTGGCTGCCCGCGCTCAAGATTGAGTCGGAAGTGGGCAATGCTTCACTGATATCGAACACGTCCTACTACGACCGCTCCGACGTGAGCGGCTACGAAGGCACCATCTATAACCTCGGTTACTACCAGACCGTCGCGTCGCGCGGAGCCATCACGGGCGCCAATCAGATTGGCACGTTGGCATTTCAACCACCCGCCAGCAGTTGCCCCGGTCTCGTCTACCCGCTGCCCGCCAGCAACTACCCACTGATTGACCAATACGGTCTTCATCTTCCCCCCTGCGTTCAAAACTACCGGTCGCCCGCGACGGTGGTCAACGACCAGAAGATCTTCACCCAGGAGATTCGGCTTCAGTCCGAGGACCCGGCCGCGCCGTTGACCTGGACCACGGGGGTCTTCTACCAATTTAGTCGCGAGGTCAGTCTCGAAGAAATCTACGACCCGATGGTCGATACGCTGTTCCTCTCGCTGTTTGGCAACACGGCAACGGGCCCCAACGGATTTGGGTCGACCTGTGCGGGCGGCGTGTGTCCGCTCGTGGAAGGCGGCTATTCCTATTACAACTACAACACCGCGCACGACAAGCAGGTCGCGGCCTTTGGGGAAGTCAATTACCGACTGACCGATCGCTGGAAGCTTACTGCCGGCGGACGCATTGCTCGAACGGGATTTACGTTCACGCATTTCGCCGACGGCCCGCAAAACGGCGGTCCGACCTCCAACCAAGGGACACAAAGCGAAACCCCGTTTACTCCGAAGCTCGGTGCCTCCTATCAGGCCGATCCGAACAACCTGTATTACTTCACCTATGCCAAAGGCTTTCGCACGGGCGGGGACAATGCACCGATTCCGCAGTTACTGTGCCCCACGACCTTCGCCACTTTGGGTCTGACGACCCCCACCTCGCCGGCCACATACAAATCGGACACCGTGCAGAGCTACGAGATCGGCGCCAAGAACCGGCTGCTCGAGTCCCTGCGAGTGGCTTCCAGCGTTTATTACATCAACTGGAACGACATTCAGCAAAACGTCTATTTGCCGGGATGCGGCTTTCAGTTCACCGCCAACGTCGGAAAAGCGATCTCGAAGGGATTCGACGTGCAAGCACAGTGGTCCATCACGAGGTCGCTGTCCCTTGAGTCGGCCGTCGCCTACAACAATGCGCGGTATGCACAAGACGCCAGCTTGGCGCCCGGTGGGCAACCGATTGCGAAAGAAGGCGACGCCGTCGTCGGCGATATGGGCACGGCCGTGCCACCCTGGACGGTGACGCTCAGCGCGAACTACGATTTCGTGGCCTTCGATTTGCCCTCGTATGTGCGCATCGATTACCAATACGAGAGCAAGAGCCACACGCTTACCGCCGCCGAAGATTCCGGGGTCAGTCCGACTGTCTACGATCCATTCGCCTACACCCCGCCGGCGACCACGCTGGTATTTTTGCGTGTGGGGACGAACTATCAGGGCTGGAATGTCTCCGCCTTTGTCGACAACGTGTTCGATACGCACCCGCTGCTGCCTCCGGGCGGACCCAATTCGCACAGCGACGCGGATCCCAACGCGCCCCCGGGGCAGGGCGTGCTCTACCGCAACTACACCTTCCGACCGCGCACGTTCGGCATGACGACCACGTACCGCTTCTAGCGCTCCGCGCAGCGTTGCGTACGCGTCGGACTGCGAGGTGGGCGGCGTGGACTCGCTCCCGTAGTGCGCAAGGCAGCGCTGCAGCCCGTGTCGCGGGGCGCGGCCGAAACCCGACGCACGTCGTTCCATGAGGCAACGGCGCAATCCGATCTGAGGTCAATGCGGATCGCCGGCGTCGGCCGACGACGCGCGCGCCTGAGAAAAATCACCGACGAGCGCTCGCTACGACGCGGTTTGCGCGGACAAGCAAAGCGCGCGCACTCCGGTCCCACCGCGCATTTGGTAATCTAAAGCGTCTGGCGGCCGCGGCAGCGCGACGCAAGGGGAGGACGGGCTGGGCACCACACGATACAAGCGTGGCACAAGTCGGTTATGCTCCGGCCGTCCGGCGAGCACGACCCGCGGCTTGCGTCTTCTTTTTTGGGGAAGGAACGAGAATGAACCTTCGACGTTGCAATCTCTTGGCAGTTGTCTTTGTCTGCGGCACGTTGACCGTCACGCCAATGGTGGCGAATGCGGGAATTGTCTCGACCGATCAGCTCACGGCCCAGAGCAGCATCGATGCCGAACGGGCCCAAGTACAAGCCTTTCTCGATCGCGCCAGCGCTGCCGGAAAACTTCAGGCCCTGGGCGTCAATGGCGTCGATGCGCAAACCCGTGTCTCGGCACTAAGCGACACGGAAGTGCATGCTCTCGCGGAAAAAATCGATTCCCTTCCTGCCGGCGGCGACATTGGCAGCTTCACGAATGAGCAGATCATCATCATTGTGCTGCTCCTCATTCTCGTCGCGGTGATCGTATCGTCCTGATCGTACAGCTCATTGCGCCCGATTGACGCTCGCGGCCCACGACGCCTGCGCGTCGAGTGTGCCTTGAGGGCCCGGCGCTCGCATCGGCAAGCGATCAAGGGCGCCATCCGTTGGTCGTTCGCCTCTGTACTCACCCTGGTGATCGGTCTGACCGGATGCGCCCTGCTTCCCGCAACCGGACCGCAAATGACCTATCCGGCGGACGTGCCGCCGCGCGCCGAGCTCACCGATGTGCCGTTTTACCCGCAGGAGGCGTACCAGTGCGGCCCGGCGGCGCTCGCCACGGCGATGACCTCTGCCGGAGTCGCACGCACCCCGCAGCAACTCACCGACGAGGTATACCTTCCCCAGCGCAAGGGGACGCTGCAGGCCGAAATGCTGGCCGCCACGCGCCGCGCCGGGCTGATGGCCTACCCGCTCTCGCCGGATCTGGGCGCCGTCATCAAGGAAATCGCGGGCGGCCACCCGGTTGTCGTCTTGCAAAACCAGCTCTTCGACCTCTTGCCCCGCTGGCACTATGCGGTGGTCGTGGGCTACGACCTGCCGGGCGGCGAACTGATCCTGCGATCCGGAACCCGAGAGCGGCTCATCGACACGATTGCTTCCTTCGATCGCTCATGGGAAAAATCGGGCCGTTGGGCGTTTCTTGCCCTCGCCCCGGGGCAATTGCCCGCGACCGCCGAGGAAGACAGGTTCGTCCTGGCGGCCGCCAACCTGGAGCGCGTCTCGCCGCAGGCGGCTCGTGCCGCGTATGCAGCGGCGCTGGCCAAGTGGCCACACAACCTCGTGGCGCGCATCGCGCTGGGCAACATCGCCTACGGTTCGCATCTGCTTGGCGAGGCCGAAACGCAGTACCGCATGGCCACGGAGGATCACCCCGACTCGGCCGACGCCTGGAACAATCTCGCACAGGTGCTCCACGAGTTGGGTCGGGATCGGGAGGCGCTTGTCGCGGCCCAACGTGCGGTTGCAATCGGCGGGTCTCGCCAGGAGACCTATCGGGCAACCCTGCAGGCGATCCCGGTCCCAGTAACCCGGTAAAGATTCGCTCTCGGCACTCGATACAGGCGCATGGACGCTGCTGGTTTGCGGGCACCCCAACATCCGAGGTCCCCGCCAACGCGTGGAGCGCAGAATCCGAACTTCGCGATCATGCAATCCGGAACTCTTACGCACGGCCTCCCAAATTCTGCCGGCGCACGATCGGAGCGGAGAATCGCGCTCGGCCTAGCGCCCGCGGGCTGCGCCCCAGACACGATCCAGTGAAGGAGAAATCATGGCTTCGGGCACACAGGAGCTCGAGTTTTTCGCGCGCGAGAGCCTGCAGCGCGGTCTGTCGCGACAAGACATCGAAAAAGCCCTGCTCACCGCGGGATGGAGTGAGGAACAGGTCCAGAGCGGACTGGGCGCGTTTGCCGACATCCCGTTTCCGGTGCCGGTGCCCAAACCGCGCACGTATCTCTCGGCGCGCGAGACCTTCGTGTATCTGTTGCTGTTCTCGACGCTGTACTTGAGCGCGTACCACGTCGCTAGCCTCGTGTTTGACTTTATCAACCGCGCTTTTCCGGATCCTGCGATGCGCGCTTCGACGCTGCTTGCATTTGACAGCATGCGCTGGTCGATCTCCTCGCTCATCATCGCCTTTCCGACCTTTATTCTTTTGAGCCGAATCGTCAACCGCGATCTTGCCCGACACCCGGTCAAGCGCCTTTCGGCGGTTCGCCGCTGGTTGACTTACCTCACGCTGTTCGCGGCCGCCGGGGTTTTGATTGGCGACCTCACCACTCTTGTGTACAACGCCCTGGGCGGTGAGCTCACGGTGCGCTTTGTCCTGAAGGTCGCGACCGTCGGCCTCATCGTTGGAACGATTTTTGGCTATTACTTGTGGGATTTGCGTCGGGAGGAGCGCGAATGAACGCGGGGAGCGTTGCACGGGTGCTGGGCATCTCGGTAACGCTCGTGGTCCTCAGCGTGATCGTCGTGGGCATCGTGCTGCTCGAATCCCCAGCGCACCAGCGCCAGCGCAAGCTCGATGCGCATCGCGTGCAGGACCTGATCGCCATTCAAAACGCGATCAACGTCTCCATGATTCGAAAAAAAAGCCTACCCCCGGATCTTGCGACGCTCGCCACCGAGGCAGGGTTGCACGTGGAAGTTGCCGATCCGCAGACAAAAACGCCCTACGAGTACGAAGTCCTGGGACCAACGAGCTACCGATTGTGCGCGGTCTTTGAAACGGATTCGGCCGACGAAGCGCAGACTGGGTACTACGTCGGACCGGTCAGCTGGGCCCATGGCGCCGGCCGAAACTGTTTCGAGTTGCGCACTCCAAAGTGAACCGGAGGCCGCCGAGACGACGCGGCCGCGCCTCCGACGGATCGTACGACCTCCACGCGGCCGCTCGCCCCTAGAGCGTGCGCTGGCCCTGGGCCCGCGCGCGATCCGGCCGCGCTGATGCCCCATGGGTCTGACAGTCGGGAAGCTGCGCCCGATCGCGCGGCAGCGGCGCCCCGCGCCGCACGCGGTTGCCTAGCCGGAGTGCTTGCGCAGAAATGCCATGCTCTTTTCGTTGAAGGCGGGCACGTTCTCGTAGATAGCCGCGTGCGAGCAATCTTCAAAAATATGCAGTTCCGAATTCTTGATTCCGGTCTTCAGACGCTCCGAAAACCGCGTGGAAGTCACCATGTCGTGGCGCCCGTAGGTAATCTGCGTCGGTGCCCGTACCTTGGACAACTGTGCGTCGGCATCGTGCGCGATCACCGCGTTGGACTGCTGCAAGAACGCTTCGAGCGGCTGCTGCGGTCGGTTGCGTACGAAGTCGGACAAACCTTGGAGTACTTCGGCCTTTTGCGCGTAGAACTCCGGCGTATAGCACCAAGGAAAAATCGCCTGGATGACAGCCTCCCGCATGTTGTTCACTTGCTTGGCAATGACCTGCCAGCCTTGCACGACGGTCTTCAGGTAGGGGTCGGACTTGGCCCATGCGCTGTGCAGCGACAACGACTTGACCCGGTCCGGATACTTCGCCGCCAGCCAGATTCCTGTCGCGGCCCCGAGAGAAACACCGAAAATATGGGCCTTGGGCACATCAATGGCCTGCATGAACGCCGCGACGTCGTCGGCGAACATCTCGGTCGAATAGGTTCCTGCGGGTTTATCCGACTCACCGCCACCGCGCAGGTCCACCGAAATGCAGTTGAAGCGCTTTGCATAATCGGCAACCTGAAACGCGTAACAGGCATAGTCCGCAGCCAGGTACGGAATGAGCACGATCGGCTCTCCGCTGCCTTGCTGGTCGTAGTTCATCGTGATGTTGCCGGCTCGCACCTTGGGCATGATCTTCTCCTTGACAGGTGAGTACTGCTAGGATCGCCGCGCGGGGGCGGCCCGCGGTCGGCGTGGTGTCGGCGTACTGCAAGTGCGCGTCAAGCATACGCCCGCGGCTCCAGCGCGCGCCATGTCGAGCCCGCATTACGGTCCGGCCGGGAGCCGTCGGGTTTTGCGTACGCGAAAAAAATCGGCGTTCCTCGGTTTGCTGCGATGCCGTACTTCGTCCTCGGGCGCTTTGCCCGACTGCCCGCGAAGAAACGCCAATCTCGAAGCGATCGCCCGGGCAGGCGCGAAGGCGGCCGCACCGCCTGCGCCGGCGTCGCCCGAAGCTAGAGGCGGATCCAGATGGTCTTGAGTTCCGTGTACTTCTCCAGGGCGTGCAGAGACTTGTCGCGGCCGTTTCCGCTTTGCTTGTAGCCGCCAAAGGGGACTGTCATGTCATCTTCGTCATACTGGTTCACGTGCACGGTACCGGCACGCAAACCGCGCGCGACGCGGTGCGCGCGCGACAGCTGCGTGGTCCAGACGGCAGCCTGCAGCCCGTATGTGCTCGCATTGGCGCGCGCGAGCGCTTCTTCCTCGGTGCGAAAGCGGATGACGGAAAGCACGGGCCCGAAAATCTCCTCCCGGGCAATCGTCATTTCGTTGCCAACGTGGTCAAAGACCGTCGGCGCGATATAGCAGCCGCCGGTGATCGGATGCACGCGCTCCCCTCCCGTGAGAATGCGCCCCCCTTCCTTGCGACCGGTGTCGATGTACCGCAGCACGGTGCTCACCTGACCTTCGTCGACCAGGGCACCCATGGCCGTCTCCGGCACCAGCGGGTTGCCTGGCATCCAGTCCCTGGCCTGCGCTACGACGCGAGCGACGAAATCATCCGCGATGGACTCCTCGACCAACAGGCGGGTGGGCGCGTTGCAAGACTCCCCCTGGTTGTAAAAAACGCCCGTTGCCGCTGTGGCCGCGGCGCGCTCCAAATCGTCGAAATCGGCAAAAACGATGTTCGCCGACTTTCCGCCGAGCTCGTTGAAAACGCGCTTGAGATTGGAGCGCCCCGCGTACTCGAGCATGCGCCGGCCCACGCGCGTGGAGCCGGTAAAGCCAACCGCATCGACCTCCATGTGAAGCGCCAGCGCCTCTCCCGCCTCGGGCCCGAGGCCCGGAACAACGTTGAGCACCCCCTCCGGCAGTCCGGCCTCGAGCGCGAGTTCCCCCATGCGCAGGGCGGTAAAGGGCGACTTCTCCGAAGGTTTAAGCACCACGCTGTTGCCCGCCGCGAGCGCGGGACCCAGCTTCCACGCAGCCATGAGCATCGGATAGTTCCACGGGACAATCGCACCGATAACGCCCATCGGTTCGCGCGTGATCATTGCGATCGCATCGGGCCCCGTCGGCGCAATCTGGTCATAGACTTTGTCAATCGCCTCGGCGTACCACTGGATGCACCGCGCCGCCGCCGGCACGTCCACTTTGAGGCTGTCGCGGATGGGCTTGCCCACGTCGAGCGTCTCGAGGAGTGCGAGTTCCTCGCGTGCAGCCAGCAGCGCTTCGGCGAAGCGGCGCAGAACTTTCTTGCGCGCCCCCGGCGGCTGCAGCGCCCATCGTCCGTCTTCGAACGCGTTTCTCGCTGCGCGTACCGCGGCGTCGACATCCGGAGCCTGACCACGGGCCACCATCGCCAGTACCCGGCCGTCAATCGGCGAGCGCTTCTCGAAGGCGTCCGCCGTGATGCTTGCGACTCGATGCCCGTCTATGAGCGCCCGGCCGTCGATATGCAGCCGCTTGGCTCGATCCTGCCAGTCGATGAGAGTTTGCGTTTTCGTCTTCATGGAGTCACCTTCAAGTGGTTTGCCGCGGCGTGCCCTGCGATGCCGGGGTGCCGATCCGCAGCGTAGCGATCGCGTAGACCTTGCGAACCCGCGTGAGATTTTCCCAAACACCGACGAATCCGCCCGGAACGACAAACGTGGCACCGGGCGAGAATTCTTGTGCTCTTCCTTCGGCGTCGGTCAACCGCACTCGGCCTTCGATGAGCGTACAGAGCTCCTCTTCCTGAGGCGCGTAGTGCACGCGCCATCCACCCGGTTCGCCCTGCCAGACGCCCGTATGAAACTGCCCGGTCGGATCACTGTAGTGATTCCAAGTCATCTGCTGCGGATCACCCCACAAGATGCGATCGGCGGGCGGCCTCGATGGCTCGGCTGTGGCCGCGTGCTGCGCAAATCCGATGATTCGCGGGATCTCAATGTCCACCTTGGCACCCGAATTCATTGCGCCACCGACATGGCATCACGATACGCCGCCGCCTGGGCCTGTGCGCGCCTGCGCTCCTGGCGTACCAAGACGAAGCTTGCGATCGTGATTCCGATACCGACGATCAGCACCGTAATTGCTGCCACCGCGTTGACCGTAGGGTCAAGCCCCAGGCGCGCGCGTGAGAAGATGAGCACCGGCAGCGTCGTCGATCCCGGCGCGTTCAGAAACTGGGTCGAGACGACATCGTCCAAGGAGATCGTGAACGTCAACAGCCATGCCGCTGCCAGAGATTGCGAAATCGCCGGCAGCGTCACGAGATAAAAAACCTGAAAAGGGCGGCAGCCCAGATTCATTGCCGCTTCCTCCGTCGAGCGGTCGACCGAGGCGAGGCGGGCCTGGATGACGACGGCCGCATAGGCCGTGCAGATGGAAGTGTGACCGATCCAGACCGTCAGCAATCCGCGCAGCGGATAGCCCCCCAACAGCGCCTCGCAGGCAACAAAGAACAGCAGCAGCGACAGACCCGTGATGACCTCGGGGACGACCAGCGGAGCATTGATGTGCGCGATAAAGGCCGTGCGCCCGAAAAAGCGCGGATAGCGCACCAGCGCAAAGGCCGCGAGCGTGCCCAGAACTACGGCCGTAGTGGCCGCTGCAAAAGCGATTTTGAGGGAAATTCCGACCGCCGAAATGATCTCGTCGTCGGTAAAAATCGCGTGGTACCAGCGAAGCGAGAAACCCGTCCAGAGACTGGCCATCTTGGAATCGTTAAACGAAAAGACGATCAGCGTGACGATCGGCAAATACAGAAACACATAACCGGCTGCGAGCCAATATCGTCCCAGGCGCCCGATCATCGAACCCTCATGTCCCGCTGATAGTGGTTAAAGACCACGAGCGGCAGAAGTATCAATCCGACCATGCTCACGGCGACGGCCGAGGCCATCGGCCAGTCGACGTTATTGAAGAACTCATCCCACAAGACGCGCGCAATCATCAAGGTCTGCGGACCGCCCAGCAGTTCGGGAATCACGTACTCGCCTACCGTGGGAATAAATACCAGCATCGACCCGGCAATGATGCCCGCCTTCGATAGGGGCACAGTGATGAGCCAAAAGCCCTTCCACGGGGTCGCTCCCAGGTCTCCTGCCGCCTCGAGCAGACTCGGATCGGCTTTCACGAGCGTCCCGTACAGCGGCAGGATCATGAAGGGCAAATAGGTGTAGACCATCCCGATCGTCATGGAAAAGGGCGTGTACATCATCTTGATCGGGTCATTGATCAGATGCAGCCACAGCAGCAGGTTGTTGAAAACGCCATGGTCATCGAGTATTCCCTTCCACGCATAGATGCGCAGCAAATACGAGGTCCAAAACGGCAGCGAAACCAGCATGACCAGCACGGGCCGCAGCGTCGCTTGCGCTCGCGACATGAAATAGGCGAAGGGATAACCGATAAACAGGCAGATCAGGGTGGTGATCGCCGCGAAGCGGATCGACGATATATACGTGTCGAGATAGATCGGATCGGTGCCGAGGAACTGGTAGTCGGCCAGTTTCAGCCGAAGCGTCAGCGCACCGTCGGCAAATTCGATCAGGTCCTTAAAACCCACCCCCTCCGTTTCCGATACGCTGATCTTCAAAACGACGAAGAACGGGAGGGAAAAAAACAGCAGCAAGAAGACGTACGGAATTCCGATGACTGTCTTGCGCCCCCAATTGCGGGCAAACCACCGGCGCGCCCGACCGCGTGCCTCGTCCGTCCCCACCATCGGGTCGCTTGCAATGGACGTCACTTCGCTCACCGAGAGGCTCCGGCCGGTCTAGTTGACAAGAACGACCAGCGAATCGGGGTTGCACCAGGCGTACACCTGCGCACCCACTGAAATCGCCTCGCCATGGCGCTGCGCGTTGGGCACCGTGACCTGCAGGCGCGCACCATCGCCGAGCACCACCCGATATAGCGACGTGGCCCCAAAGTACGCGCTCTCCACCACGCGACCTTGCAGGCAATTGGCGTCCGTGCGCGGGGGTGGCTGCGTGCCGATCTCAATCTTCTCGGGCCGCAAGGCGACGGTAACCCGTTGGCCCTTGACGCCCGTGATGCCGTGGCCGATGTAAAAGCGCCCCGCAGCCGATTGGATCACGCAATGGTCGACTTCGTCTTCGACCAGCAGTCCGTCGAAAAGATTGACGGTGCCGATGAAATCGGCAACAAAGCGAGACGTCGGCGTCTCGTAGATCTCGCGCGGAGCGCCTACCTGCACCAGGCGACCGGTGCTCATGACCGCAATGCGGTCGGCCATCGTCATGGCCTCTTCCTGGTCATGGGTCACAAGCACGCAGGTCACCCCGACGTTCTTGATGATGCTGTGCAGTTCGAATTGCGTCTGCGCGCGAAGTTTGCGATCGAGTGCTCCGAGTGGCTCGTCGAGGAGCAACAGCCGAGGCTCCAGCGCCAGGCTGCGCGCCAGCGCAACGCGCTGCTGCTGCCCGCCCGAAAGTTGATGGGGTTTGCGTTGCGCGAAAGCCTTGAGTTGAACCAGTGCAAGCATGCGCTCCACCTGCGCGGCAATGCGATCGCGCGGCTGGCGGTGGCGCTTGAGTCCGAAGGCAACGTTTTCCCAAACGCTCAGGTGAGGAAAAAGCGCATAGGACTGAAACATCATGTTGATCGGGCGCTCGAAAGGGCGCAGTCCCGAAATCTCCCGGCCCTCGAGGTAGATGGACCCCGTGGTGGGCGCCTCAAATCCGGCAAGCATGCGCAGGAGGGTCGATTTGCCGCAACCGGAGGACCCCAGCAAAGCAAAAATCTCGCCCTTAGCAATCGAAATCGAGACGTCGTCGACCGCGGCGACTTCGCCAAAACGCTTGGTGAGTCGCTCGACGCGCAAAAACTGCGCGTCGTCGACCCCGGGCTTTTCGGCCTGCGACGCCGCTGGTGCCGCCCTCGCACTTGCGGGGGCGTTCATTGACCGGTCTTGAACGCGGTAAACAGGCGGGTCCGCACGCGCAAGATATCGTCGGGCAGCGCTTCCGGCGGCGAGAGCCGGCCGAGTTCCTCGCGCGTCAGAAACAGTGCGCTGGCGTTGCGAGCGTCGGCGCTTAGCAGCTTGTCGCTGGCCCGCACCGGACTGGCGTGCAGCACCTTGTCAACGATTCCGGCCTGAACTTGCGGGCGATAGATGTAACTGATCCACTGGTAGGCATTTTCGACGTGCGGCGCATCAACCGGAATGGCCATGGTGTCGAAGAACATGTAGGCGCCGCCTTTCGGGACCAATGCGACGATTTTCTGTCCGTTGCGCGCCTCCCTGGCGCGCTGCCCCGCGATCGCGATGTCGCCGCTCCATCCGAATACCGCGCACAAGGACCCATCGGCCAGACTGTTGATGTAGCCGGAGGAGGAGAACAACGTCACGTAGGGACGCATTGCCCGCAGCATTTGGGCGGCGGCCTCGTAATCGGCGCGGTCGTGACTGTAGCCCGGCCGCCCTATGTAGTGCAGGGCCGCCGGAAACACCTCGTCGCCCGAGTCGAGCAGCGAAAGGCCGCATGATTTCAGGCGACTTGCGTACTCGGGCTTGAAGATAAGGTCCCAGGCGTTCTCGGGCATGGGCAGGGAGCCCAGCGCCGCCTTGACCTTGTCGACATTGATCCCTACCGTCGAAATTCCCCACAGCCAGGGCACGACGTAATTGTTTCCGGGGTCGTTGGCCGATACCGCCAATTCGCCCATAAGCCAGGGGTCCAGGTTTCCGTACGTCGTAATCTTGCTCTTGTCGAGCTTGAGCAGGAGGTGGCCCGCGATCTGGCGCTTGGCCCAGTGCGAGGACGGCACCACGATATCGTAGCCGGTGTGGCCCGCGCGCAACTTGGCATACAGCGCCTCGTTGGAATCAAAGGTGTCGTAGTTGACCTTGATGCCGGTTTCCTTCTCGAAATCGCGGATCGTCGTCTCGCCAATGTAGTCCGACCAGTTGTAGACGTTGAGCACCTTGGAATCATCGGCGGACGCCGCCAACGCCACGAGTTGGCTGCTGCAGGCTAATAAAACCGCGCCCAGTCTCCGACGCAGCGTCCCGCCCACGCCAGAGGGCTTGCGCGACGCGCATGCCGACGTGGTCGGCTTCCATGACCGATGCCTCATCCCCATTTGCTTGCCTCGCTTCTTGCGCAAAGCCGCAATTACACTACACATGCAGTAAAAGGTGTTCCCGTTCCCAGGAGCTGATCACCTTCATGAATTCATCGTATTCGAGTTCTTTGACCAGGCGGTACACGGTAACGAAGCGCTCGCCCAACACGGCCGCGAGTTCGGGAGAGGCCGCCAGGCACTGCAAGGCGTCGGACAGACTGCGAGGCAGCTCCCGCTGGCTGTGGTACGCACTGCCACCCGATTCGGCCGTAGGCTCGATTCGCTGCGTAATTCCCAGATACCCGCAAGCCAAGGTGGCGGCGGTTGCGACGTAGGGATTGGCATCGGCTCCGATGACGCGGTTTTCCACGCGACGCGCCTCGGCGTTGGAGCGTGGCACGCGGATCCCCACCGTGCGATTATCCCGTCCCCAGCGCACGTTGATGGGCGCCCCACTGCTGCGCATGAGGCGCCGGTACGAGTTCACGTAGGGAGCGAAAAACGCCATTGCCGCCGGCAGATATTTCTGCAGTCCGCCGATGTAGTAACCGAAGAGTTCTGTCGACGAGCCGTCAGCATTGGAAAAAATGTTGCGCCCCGTTTCGCGGTCCACCACGCTTTGGTGGATGTGCATGGCGCTGCCGGGCTCGTTGGACATAGGCTTGGCCATGAACGTCGCGTACATGTGATGGCGCAGTGCCGCCTCGCGCAAGGTGCGCTTGAAGTAAAAGACCCGATCGGCCAGATCCAGCGGATCGCCATGGAGAAAATTGACCTCCATCTGACCGGCACCCATCTCGTGGATGAGGGTGTCCACCTCCAGCCCCATCATCTCGCACCATTTGTAGATGTCCTCGAATAGGGGATCGAACTCGTTGACGGCGTCAATGCTGTAGTGCTGGCGGCTGGTCTCGGCCCGTCCGCTGCGTCCCACGGGCGAAGCCAGCGGAATGTCCGGATCCGTGTTCTGGGCAATGAGGTAAAACTCCAGCTCCGGGGCAACCACCGGTGCCAGGCCCCTTTCGAAGTACAGCTGGCGCACGTGGCGCAGGACCGAACGTGGCGCAAAGTCCACCGGACGACCATCGGCGAAGTAGCAGTCGTGAATGATCTGCGCCGTGCGCCCCGGCTCCGGCACCCAGGGCACCAGACACGCAGTCGTGGGGTCGGCCAACAACTCCATGTCGAAATCGTTGTCCGAAATAATCGCGGAGTACTCCGGAGAATCGGGCGCTTCGCCCGTCACGGTCATGCCCAGCACGGACTCGGCCAGGCGCATACCCCGGTCCTGCGTAAAGCGCGTGCGCGGCAAAATCTTGCCGCGGGCCACTCCTGTGAGGTCGGGAACGAGACATTCGACTTCGTCGACGTGGTTGGCGTCGAACCAGCGTTCGAGATCCGCGTGGGAAAAATTGTCACGTATTGCCATAGTCAGGTGCGACGCTGGCAAGCCATGTCGCGCATCGGTCAGAAAGAGGTTCGGCCCAGCGCTTCGCCAAGCGCCCCCGCAGGCCTTGCGGACCGCCGCGGTACGCTGCGATGCGACCGCAACGGGCCGGGCACGGCGAGTCGTTGGCGACAGTGCGTGTCATGTCTACGCCGCGCGCGGCAGCGTGGGGGCCCGATCGGCGCGGCCGCGTCCCGTCTGGTAGGCGCGACAGGCGTCACCGAAAGCGCGGAATATGCGCACGGACACTGGGTTTTCGAGAACCTTCCACTCGGGGTGCCACTGTACGCCAAGAGAAAACCCCGGATGCGCGGCCACGCGTACCGCCTCGATGATATGGTCGGGCGCCACCGCTTCGGCGACCAGGCCGGGCGCCAGCACATCGATACCCTGGCCGTGCAGCGAATTGACCGTGACGCATCGGCCTCCGACGATCTGCTCGAGGCCGCTGCCCGGGGTGATGTCGACCTCGTGCGCAGGGCCGTATTGCTCGTCCAGATCCGAGCTCGTGCTTTCGCGATGATCGGTTTTCCCCGGCACTTCGTGGATCGCCTGGTGCAGGGATCCGCCCATGGCCACGTTGATCTCCTGTAGACCGCGGCAAATTGCCAGCAGCGGGATGCCGTGCGCGACGGCCAGATGCACGAGCGGCAAGGTCACCGAGTCGCGCTCCTCATCGAGCGGCAGCGCCGGATCGCGGACGTCCTGTCCAAAATGCGACGGATGGACGTTGGCCGGCGACCCGGTGAGCAAGATCCCGTCGGACAGCTCCAGATACGGAAGAAACTCGCTCGCACCGCCGCAGGGCACGATCAACGGCAGACAGTCGGACGCCAGCCGCACGGCGTCGGCGTATTTTCGTCCCAGGGCGTAGTAGAGGTGACCGCCGATGACACGGTTGTCACAAGGAATCATCACAAAGGGCGGCGTGCTCGGCCCACTGGCGGCGGTCACGGTAAAAGCTCTTTCCGGCGTCAAAAGTAGCGGTCCAAAGCCGTTGCTCACGCCCGCAAGCGGGATCGTAAGTAGCCACGGCCCAGCCCCGTTTTCCGGTCAAATCGGGGCCCAGCACTGCTAACAGTACCACTTTCCCACCCAACCGGGTTGCGCCCCCAGCGGCCAAGTGCACCCGCGCAGATCCCATAGGGTGCCCCTCTGGACACGATTGCCAAGGGCCTCAAGAATGGCCCTCGGAACATATCGAGCCGGCAACCATGCTCGCCAGCGAAGACCAACTCACCCGCAATTCGTATTACGCGGCCACCGCAGCGCCGCAGCTTCACTCCGAGCCCTTGCGGGGCGACGCTTCATGCGATGTTTGCATCGTTGGAGGCGGGTTAGCAGGACTGTCGGCAGCCATCGAACTGCGGCGCGCCGGTCTGGACGTAGTTTTGCTAGAGGCCATGTCCATCGGATGGGGCGCATCCGGTCGCAACGGCGGCCAGGTCCTGTGCGGTCTGGCCTGCGACATGTCGGTCGTGCGGGAGCGGCTTGGCCGAGAGGCGGCACGCGCCGTTTGGGAGATGACGGTCGAGGCCGTTTCGCTCATCGGCGAACGGCGCCGCGAATTTGCCATTGAATGCGAATGGCAAGACGGGTTCATCGCCGCGGCCATTGGCAGGCGCAGAGCGCGACAGCTGCACGCGTGGGCGGAAGAACTCGAACGCGAGTATGGCTATGGGGCCATGCAGCTCGTCGACCGGCCCCAGGTGCGCCAGTGGGTGGATACGACGCGATACGAGGCGCTCGCTTTTGACCCACGCGGCGGCCATCTGCACCCGTTGCGCTATACACAGGCACTGGCGCGAGGCGCCGTCGCACTCGGCGCGCGGGTGCACGAGGGTACGCGGGCGTTGCGCCTCGAAAGAGGCGCGGTGCCCGTTGTGCACACAGCCGGCGGCGCGTTGCGCTGCCGCCACGTACTGCTTGCCGGCAACGTCTATCTCGAAGACCTCGTTCCGGAGCTGAGCAGGCGCATCATGCCAGTGGGCACATTCATCGCCGCCAGTGCAAGGCTCGACGCCGCGCGCGCGCAAGCGCTGATTCCGAGCCGCGCCTGCGTGAGCGACACACAGTTCGTGCTCGATTACTTTCGTCTATCCGC
>Ga0187780_10001346_pt1 | contig 18561 bp, 16 predicted proteins | sample 1015_Q2_SP10_20__FD_132429 | JGI IMG/M metagenome (GOLD analysis project Ga0187780, IMG submission 132429) | Tropical peat soil microbial communities from peatlands in Department of Meta, Colombia - 1015_Q2_SP10_20_MG | ecosystem: Environmental > Terrestrial > Soil > Wetlands > Peat | place...
CGGCGGGCGCGGCGGTCGGCGCGGTGGCGGCGGTGGCTGCGCGTGGCAAGACGCGGGACAGCGGTCAGGAGAAGCAGCCATGAGCATCCTGGAATTCGCGCGCGGGCCGGCGTTTCACGCTGCCATCATCGTGTTCGTGTTCGGTGTCTGCTGGCGGCTGGTCGGCATCTTCCTGCTCCGCCGCCACCGGGATCGCTCACAGCCGCGCAGTGGCGGCCTGGTCGCGGGCGGGGTACGCGCGATGATCATGCGTTCTCTGCCGCCGCACGAGCTCGAAAAGCAAATCGTGTTCCAGCATGCGAGCGGTTACGCCTGGCACCTGGGATTTTTCGCGACAATATTGCTGTTCGGGCCGCACATTCCTTTCTTCAGGCAATTTCTGGGCTTCGGATGGCCGACGCTGCCTAACAGCTGGGTGCTGGTACTGGCGGCGATCACCTTCGCGCTCCTTCTGGTGTTGCTGCTGCGTCGAATGGCTAATCCGGTCCTGAAGCAGCTCTCGACGTTCGATGACTATGTGAGTGTCATCCTCACGATGTTGCCGCTGCTGACCGGCATGATGGCGAGCGCGCATCTACAGCCGTTCGGCCTGCGCTATGAGGATGTACTCGGTATTCACATTCTCACGGTGTGTGCACTGCTGATCTGGTTCCCGTTCGGCAAGCTCATGCACCTGTTCCTGACTTTCCCCGCCCGCTTCCAGGCCGGCGCGCTGCTGCAGAGAAAAGGGGTGAAAGCATGAACGCGACCGCAATTGGCACCTTTCGCCAGGAACTGGCAGGACTTGCCGGACGCGCGCAACCGTCTCACTTGAGCGACGCCCAACGAGTCGCTCGCGCGAAAGAGGTGATCCTGAGCCGGGTTGACGAGTCGTACGCGACGTACCTCGAGACATGTCTGCACTGCGGCATGTGCGCGGAGGCGTGTCACTTCTTCCTGGGAACCGGCCAGGCAAAGTACACGCCGATCCACAAGGTGGATCCGCTGAAGCGCGTATACCGCCGCGAGACCGGCCCGCTGCGCTGGCTGTTCCGACTGGTGACCCGCGACATCACGGCGGGGGAACTCGAGTCGTATCAGGAACTCGTGTTCGATTCGTGCACTGAATGCGGCCGCTGCGATCTGATGTGCCCAATGGGCATCCAGATCTCGCCAATGATCGGCATCATGCGCGAGGCGCTGGCTGCCGCTGACCTGGCGCCGCCGGCATTTCGCGCCGTCAAAGCGGAGCAGACGACGGCTCACAAGGTACTGGGAGTTGGTCGAGCCGAAATCAAGGCTCTCGCTGCTCGCATCGCGTCTGAGGGCGTCAAGGTACCGGTCGACAGCGACCGGGCGGACATCGTCTATTTCGCGACCGCGCTCGATGCACGCCTGTTCCCTGAATCCCTGAAACAGGCTGCGAAGATATTTAACAGGACCGGCGCGTCGTGGACCCTGTTGAGTGCGAGTCCGGAGCTTCTGGGCACGGGCGAATCAGTCGCGGAAGTTGATTTGAAGGGGATTCTCAGCGAAGCAGAGCAGCGCGGGGCGAAGTCCGTAATCCTGCCGCAGTGCGGCCACGCCTATCCGCGGCTGAGGTTCGACGGCGCAAACATTCTCGGGCGCGCACTACCGTTCGAAGTGCTGTCGATCACCGAGTACATAGGACGCGAGCTCCAGGCGGGCCGGCTTAAGCTCAAGCCGATGCAGGGCCAGCCAACGGTTACCTATCACGACCCATGCAAGATCGGGCGGGGTGGCGGCGTGTTTGCTGAACCCCGGGCGGCAATCGGTGCGCTCGGACTGCAACTGCGCGAGATGGAGTCGCATGAGCGGACCAACTACTGCTGCGGCGGCGGCGGTGGCCAGTTCCTCATCGACAAGGCGAAGCACCTGCGGCAGCGCGCCTTCGAGATCAAGATGCGCGAGGTCGACAATACCGGGGCAGGCGCTGTCATCACCGCGTGCAACAGCTGTCGCTACAACTATCTTGCCGGCGCGAGCGATGCCAACTGGCAGACGGGGATTCAGAGCCTCGTTGAGATGGTTGGAGCGCAACTGACCGACTGAGTAAAGGAATCGTCATGGCCACACAGGCAACCCGCCTTGTCGTCGATCCGATTACCCGGATCGAGGGGCATCTGCGCATCGAGGCAGCGCTCAACGGCGACACCATCGCTGCGGCGTATTCGTCCGGCACCATGGTTCGCGGCATTGAAATCATCCTGCGCGGTCGTGACCCGCGTGACGCCTGGGCGTTTGCGCAGCGCATCTGCGGGGTATGCACGCTGGTGCACGGCATGGCGTCAATCAGGTCGGTGGAGGACGCGCTCGACATCCGCGTACCGCCCAACGCGCAGTCGGTCCGCAATCTCATGATCGCGGCGCAGTACGTGCACGATCACGTGATGCATTTCTATCACCTGCACGCGCTCGACTGGGTAGACGTCGTCAGCGCGCTCAAAGCTGATCCTGCCGCCACCGCGACCCTCGCGCAGTCGATCAGCCCCTACGCACGAAGCTCGCCCGGGTATTTCACGGACGTCCAGCGCAAGGTCAAGGCGCTCGTGGACTCGGGGCAGCTCGGGATATTCGCCAATGCCTACTGGGGGCATCCGGCGTACAAGTTGCCGCCGGAGGCGAATCTCATGGCGGTGGCGCACTACTTGGATGCGCTCGAATGGCAGCGGGAGGTGGCGCAGTTACATGCCATTTTCGGCGGCAAGAACCCGCACCCGATGTTCCTGGTGGGCGGCGCTCCGAATCCCATCGACCTGAACTCGGACTCGGCGCTCAACGCCAAGCGCCTTGCTCAGGTGGGCCAAATCGTCACCCAGATGCGCGCGTTCGTTGACGAGGTGTACGTACCGGACACGCTCGCGATCGCGGGGTTCTACAAGGACTGGGGCGCCCAGGGAGAAGGCTTGGGCAATTTCCTGACCTTCGGAGATTTGCCGGCCGGGCAGATGAACGAACTCGACAAGCTGCTCATTCCGCGCGGCGCGATCTTGAATCGTAATCTCGCGGAAGTGCAAGACGTCGACCTCAAGGACGCCAGTCAGGTTCAGGAATTCATCGGTCACTCGTATTACGACTACTCACGTGGCAAGGAGTACGGCCTCCACCCGTGGGATGGCGAGACGACACTTAATTACACGGGGCCGGTGCCGCCCTATGAGCAGCTCGACGTTGACAAGAGCTACTCGTGGCTCAAGTCGCCGCGCTGGCGTGGCCACGCGATGGAGGTGGGACCGCTGGCACGCGTGCTGGTTCTCTATGCAAAAGGCCATCAGCAGACACGCGAGCTAGTCGAAATGACGCTCAAGAAGCTCGATGTGCCGGTCACAGCTCTTTACTCCACATTGGGGAGGACCGCAGCTCGTACGCTCGAGACCAAGATCATCGCAGACGCCATGCAGGGCATGTACGACGGGCTGGTCGCCAACATCAAGGCCGGCGATCTCAAGACCTTCAACGAATCGAAATGGGATCCGCGGCACTGGCCTGCGAAAGCCAAGGGCGTCGGTTACATGGAAGCGCCGCGGGGCGGGTTGTCGCACTGGATAGTGATCGAGAATGGCAGGATCGCCAACTATCAGGCGGTCGTACCGAGCACGTGGAACGCCGGGCCGCGCGATTCGCAAGGGCAGCCCGGCGCATATGAAGCGGCGCTTGCGGGGCACCGATTGATCGATCCCAAGCAGCCCATCGAAATACTCAGGACCATTCATAGCTTTGATCCTTGTCTGGCCTGTGCGGTACACGTGACTGACCCGGAGAAGGGTGAGTTGGTGCGGGTTAAGGTCGTATAAGGGATGGCGTATTGAGGCTGAACAGTCAGCCTCAAAGCCGACGGCGCGTCTAGACTCACGTCTCAGTGAGCGCGGCGAGTCGTCTCAGTCCCCCGCGAGGCCAGCGATTGTACGATTCGGTTAGTCCGGATCGCTCGCGCGGAGCCTGCGTTTAGGATAAGCAATCGGCGCGCTGCCTGACGAAGGGAAAATCGGAGTAGAAATAATCATCGCTGAACGTCTGACGCCGCGACCGCGGAAAGTGTCTCGGCCGGCGGCGCCCGGCCGCCAGGAGTGAATTCGTGCCGCGGCGCCTAGTCGCGGCACGTCTGCGCAACAAGGAGGTAGAGCAATGAGCATGGTCAGGTGGGAACCGTTTCGGGACATGGAGTCGATGTTCAATCGCATGATGCCCAGGACATATCGTGGCTGGCCGCGCCAAACGTCGGATGGAGATGGCGGGTCGGACCTCGAATGGGCGCCTTCGACGGATGTCAGTGAAACCGACAGCGAGTATCGCATTCGGGCAGAACTGCCGGCAGTCAAGAAGGAGGACGTCAAGGTCACCGTTGACGACGGGATGATTACGATCCAAGGCGAACGCAAGCAAGAGACGAGCGAAAAGAACGAGAAATTCCATCGCATCGAAAGTTTCTACGGGTCGTTCGAACGCAGCTTTGCTCTCCCGGAAGACGCCAAGGTCGATGCCATCCGATGTGAAAGCAAAGACGGCATACTGACTGTGCACATCCCAAAGACGCCGGGAAAGAAGCCGGAGACGAAGCAAATTAAAGTTGAGTAGCAAACTTGCACTGAGATCGTACTGGGCGCAATTGGAGGCGACGCCTCCGGTTAAAAACGGCATCGCGGCGCGCGCCAGTGGCAGCGCCGCGACTGCCAAGAACGCTTCATCGGACTGGGTCCAGCGAGCGGTTCCTGCCATTTTGCGTTAGGCTACGCGACCCTGCGCCAGCGTTCGCGCTGGAGGCAGTGATCCGATGGCAAAACCGCGCACCGAAATCGAAGTGAAGTTTGATGTGGCCGCGCCGAGCGCCGCGTCACTGGAACGCTTGCTTCGGAAGCGCGCGGGTCGCGCCCCGGTCCGCGAGTCATTGACTTCCGTTTATTTCGATACCCCGCGCCATGCTCTGTACCGCAAAGGCGTAACGTTGCGAGTCCGCCGCCTGGGCCGCAAGTACACGCAGACAGTAAAGTCTGCCACTGCGTCTGGGGGAGTGCTCAAGCGTGCGGAGTGGGAGCGGCCCGTCGCAAGATTCGCGCCCGACCTGCCGGAGGCGCGAAAAACCGGGCTTCGCGCACTCATAGAATTGGGCGCACGCGCGCGCTTGGTGCCGGTATTCCGGATCGTCGTGAGGCGATCGCGCTACGCAATCACTGCCGGGCGTTCCCGGATCGAGGTAGCGGTTGACGATGGCAGAGCTCTGGCGGGTGGTCGCCAGCGACGCTTCCACGAACTCGAGCTGGAGCTGACAGGAGGTGCAGCGGCAGGTCTGTTCGCACTCGCGAAGTCGCTTAGCAGCCGCGGCGACCTTGAGCTGTCGCTTACGACCAAGGCCGCACGCGGCTACGAGCTGATCGGAGAAACAGCAGATTCGCCGGTCACGGGCGGTGACCTGATCTTGAGCTCCAAGATCGCGGCCAGTCTCGCATTCCAGCGTATCGTGCAGCGATGCTTCCAGCGGATGGCGCGAAACCGCGTCGCGGCGATTGCTGGGGATCCGGACGCGGTGCACGAGATGCGCATCGCCATCCGGCAGCTGCGCGTCGCGCTTGAGGTATTTTCGGATGTTCTCCGGACCCGTGAGTCGCAAAGTCTTAAGAAGGAACTGCGCTGGATCAATGCCGAGCTCGGGCGGGCGCGCGATATCGACGTATTCTTCCAGGACGTCATCGAGCCCTGGGCGCGGCGGCATCGGCGGCGCGCTCCAGTGTCCGATGTGTACCGCGCCTTCGAGCGACGGCGCGGCGAGCTCCACGCGCAGGCCGCGGCCGGGCTCCGGTCGCCACGCTTTACCTGCCTGCTGCTGGATGTAATGCGTTATGCGTCCGGATTCTACGAACAAGGCGTCAAAACAGGCGGGGCGGCGGGGCGCTCGAACACGCGAATTGCCCGTTATGCGGCGATCGAACTGCGGCGGCGCCGCGCTAAATTTGTGAAGATTGGAAGACGTCTCCGCAGTTTGAGCGAAACGGATCGCCACCAACTGCGCATTCGCGGCAAGAAGTTGCGCTACGCCATCGAATTCTTCGAAGACGTGTACCCGGGCAAGAAGCATCGAAAGCGCCATCACATCGCCGTTCGCGCGTTGAAGCAATTGCAGAATGCACTGGGTGAACTGCATGACGTGGCGCAGCAGCGCGCCCTGGCGCGCTCATACCTGCAGCGGTCCGGAGCTGGGTCGAGCGTCGCCGTAATCGGTTCTACGACGCGGGTATCGCCGGCGCGCTGCCACAGATTGCTCGACAAGGCGGTGAAGGCGTACAAGGAATTTGCAACGGTCAAGCCGTTCTGGATCTGAGCGACCTGATCAGCGGGAACTCTCGATGTGGGTGGCACCTATGACGCGACGTGAGGCAAACGTGGGACTACTGGCTACAGCGGTCGCAATGTCGGCGCCGGGGGCGCCAGACGCAAAGCAACCGCGCGAGCTCCCGGCGCCACAGCAGGCAGGAGGCATGCCACTGATGGCGGCACTGAAGATGCGGCACTCGACGAGGGAGTACTCGGATCGGCCGCTTTCGCTGCAGGTAGTCAGCGACCTTCTATGGGCCGCATTTGGCGTCAACAGACCAAGCGGCGACAGGACGGCGCCGTACTGGCGCCATATTATGGTGATCGACATTCTCGTCTCGATGTCGGACGGCGTCTGGCTGTATGAACCGAAAGAACATCGCTTGATCCCGTACCTGAATCAAGACATCCGCGCCAAAACGGGCCTCCAGGACTTCGTGGCCACGGTGCCAGTAAACCTGATCTACGTGGCGCACGGCGAGAGAATGACTGACGTATCGGCGGACGAACGTCGCCTGTACGCAAGCGTTGACGCCGGCTTCATTGGGCAGAACGTGTACTTGTACTGCGCGTCAGAAGGACTGGCCACGGTATTCCGCGGCGCGGTGGATACCAAGAGCCTGGGCGCCGCCTTGAATCTTCCGCAGGGCCAGTTTGTGACATTTGCCCAGTCAGTTGGTTATCCGCGAGACTGAATAAAACTCGACCTCTGCCGGTTGTCGTTGGCGAGCAAGAGAAGCGGGTGCACCGCTGCTCGGGCGCGGCTCCGAGCGTCCGTGATCGGCTTTGAGGCGGCTCAACGGTTAGCCCGAGCGGTCGTTCGCTTCAGCAACGTCGGCGCCAAGTAGCTCGGGCGAGACGCCTTCATCTAATGGATCGCGGTCCTCCTCCGGCACCACGTCTTGCCACGCCTCTTTAGTGACCTTCAGGGGCTGGAGAGGCTCGGCCCAATCAGCTTCAGTCATCTCGGTGTCCGAATAGCCGAGATCGTCCGTCTCGACGTCATCCATCGGCCCGGTCCAGTCTTCCGGCGGCACGCACGGCGCCAACGGAAGCGTGTACCAAAGCTCATCGTCCACCTCGTCTACATCGCCGTCGAATGACTGAATCTCCGTCGTCCGGGCGCTATCGTCTCTCCCAACAACCTGAAATGCTTCACCTTTGTCCAGGCGCGTGAACCACTGTCCAATTCGCGGATGGTGCAGATGCTTTGTCACGCCCGCCTCCTTCTCTGGCCTGCCAAAATCATCCTAAATCGGAATCCATCGGGGCGGAGTACGTAGTGATGCCCATCCTGCCTTGACCAGCCCCAGGGAGCCGACAGTCGCTGCCCAAAATTTCCAAATACTGCTTGCGCTGGAGAGCGCGCATATCGCTCCAATTTCAAGCCCTGTTGGTGGGCGGGTTAGGGGGCTGTTCGAGGCGCACTAGGGATTTCCCAGATGGTGCCCGGGTGCGGGACCCGTCACTATCAAACGGTTCCCGTTAAACGGGTTGCTCGCTCGATTAGGGGGACAATGGGTATGCGACTCGGCCGGGCTGCCGATGGTTTGCACCAAACTGTCGATGCATGGGGACTGGTGCTGGCTGGTGGCGACGGCATGCGGCTCAGGAGCCTCACGGTGGGCTCGGAGGGCGTGCCCGTGCCGAAGCAGTTCTGTTCGTTCCGGCACGGACCACCCTTATTGCACGACGCCCTGAACCGCGCGCGCTCTGTCATCGCCCGCGAGCGACTATGTGTGGTAGTCGCGGATCAGCATCGCCCGTGGTGGGAGCCGCTACTGCGCACGCTGCCCTCATCGAACGTCATCGTTCAACCGGCTAATCGCGGTACCGGAATCGGGCTGCTGCTGCCCCTGCTCTATATCTGCGAACGCGCACCCGATGCCAAAATCCTGGTGCTGCCATCGGATCATATTGTGGCTGATGAGTCCGCATTGATGTGTGCCGTTCGCAAGGCGTTTGAGGCGCTAGCGAGTCAGCCGCGAAACGTTGTGCTCTTGGGTATCGAGCCAAGCGAGTGTGACCCGGAGCTGGGATATATCGTGCCTAGCGAACACCACGGCTGGCCGAAGAAAGTTGTCGGCTTCGTAGAGAAGCCGTCCATGATCGACGCTAAGGCGCTCATAGAGCGTGGTGGTCTCTGGAACTCGTTTATCGTCGCGGCAATGCTGCGCCCACTACTGGAATTGTTTGAACGACGCATTCCTTCGATACTGACACAGATGCGAGTCGCGATGACGTCTGGCAACGGCCCGTCCATGATCGAGCTCTACCGGACGCTACCGACAGTTGATTTTTCACGGGACATCATCCAAGGGCAGGAGTCCCGCCTAAGCGTTCTGAAGGTTTCGGCGTGCGGTTGGACGGATCTAGGGACTCCCGATCGCGTCGCCAAGGCTTTAAGTCGGAAAGTTGTCCGGGTGGGCCCATCGCGCGTCTTCTGCGGAGCCGCCAAAGTCGACTTATCGACGCAGCATGCTCTGGTCCAGCGGCTGAAGGCTGGCGAGCGAAAGGCGCATGCTGGAGCTGGAACGCAGGTCAGCTCGCGCGTTACCCACGGAAGGCGCCGCTGCAGGATCCATTCCGGCGACCACCGAGGACCCCAGCCGCTAGGGCGCGCTTCATAAAACGGGACAGCCGGGTCGGTGACGGTCGCTCGCCCCGGGTTCCACAGGCGAGCGGTCCCGCTCGACGCGCCCCGAAATTTTGAGGAGTACTGGACGGTGCATGAGCGACTGGCAGCTGTCGACGGTGAACGCTGAAACTGCAGACGTCTCAGCCGCACGCATTGTTGCGGCACTGTCTGAACCGGCGCTCTATCCAGACCAGCCGACGGCAGTTGAGCATATTCAGACTCACTTTGCATGGGTGTTTCTGACGGGCCAGTACGCTTACAAACTCAAGAAACCCGTCATGATCCGGGGAGCTGACCTGCGGAGCGTGCACGCTAGGGAGCTCGCTTGTCGTGAGGAGCTGCGGCTGAATCTCCGCCTCGCCTCCGAAACGTACATTTGCGTATTGCCGCTGCTCATGACAGCGGGCGGATTCGCGCTTGCGGGCAATGGGACACCCGCGGACTGGCTAATCAAAATGCATCAGCTCCCGCGTAGCTCAATGCTGGATCATCGATTGCGCCAGAATCGTCTGCACTCCGCAGACATTACGTCGGTTCTACAGGTACTGGTCGATTTCTATCGGCGTACGCCGCCCGAACCCATCGCGGCCGAGGCCGCACTGGAACAGCTTGTCTTCCGGATCGACGAGGCATTCAGCGAGTTGAAGCGCCCCGAATTCGCTTTGCCCGCAGAGAGAATCGCGGTCGCTGAAACGAGAGTGAGAAATGCGTTGGCACAAGGCAGGCAAACGCTGCTCGCGCGCTTCCGATCCGGGTTGATTCGCGAGCTACACGGTGATCTTCGAGCAGAGCACATTTGCCTTGGACCACCTGTGCAAATCATCGATGCAATGGAATTCAGCCGGGCACTGAGGCTGCTGGATCCGGCCGAGGAGCTGGCTATGCTCGCTGTGGATCTGGAGCGCCACGGTGGAGCGTGGGCCGCGCCAGAAATCATCTCGACTTACCGACGCCTTGCCGGCGACCCCGTGCCGGCGTGGCTTTGGCGGTTTTACTGCGCCGTGCGGGCGGTCACTCGCGCGAAGGTCGCGATCTGGCACTTAGAGATACCCAGTGACTACCCGGACCCGGCTCCTTGGCGGCGGACAGCCACCGATCTGCTCGACCGGACCGCCCACTGGCTCGATTCAGTCGGCACTACGGCTCCGGTCTAAGCCAGGGCAGACGTGTTCCTGCCCAGGCGTAGCGCAGGGCGGCCGCGAAAACGGCGCGGGTTGGAAGCACGGTCACTGCGAGCGGCGCCGCGTCTCGTTCGGCACACGGCACAGAATCGGTGACGATCACCGAATCGAATGTGGCGGCTGCAAATGACGCGGCCGCAGCTGGCAGGAAGAGTCCGTGGGCGACAGCGGCGATAAGCTGCGTCGCACCAGCGGCGCGACACGCAACGCCGGCGCGCGCAAGAGTGCCACCGGAGCTGACGAGGTCATCGACGATCAGACAGGCCTTGCCGCGGACCTCGCCCGCAAGCCGGCCAGTGGCAACCTTATCGTCTTGGCGACGCTTCTCCACAAAAGCAAACTCAACCTGAGCACCAATCCTCCGTTCGAGGCTTTCTCGCACCAGTTGCGCCCGCTTCACGCCACCTGCGTCGGGGGAAACAACGGTCCACTGGACATCGCTCTTTGTCCCTGCCACCCAGTCCTCGAGCACGGCGGCCAGCGGGATGGGGACGGTGCAGCAGCGGAACGCATTCTCGAAGGCAGCGAGATTGTGGGGCTCGATAGAAACCAGGGTGTCGACGCCCGCCACTTCGAAATGCTGGGCTACGTATCGAGACGAGACCGGATCCCCCGGTTGAGTCCGTCGATCTTTGCGCGAGTAAGGAAGATACGGAACCAGCGCGGTGACTGAAGACGCGCCGCCTTCTTTGAGTGCGGCGATGAACAGCCAGAGCCGTAACAACCGATCGTTTACGCTGGGTCCCTGAACGTCGCCGTGGACAGCGTGTAGTACGGCTACCGGTCGCCCGCGGACCGGGGACAGCGGCCTTGTTTTGTGCTCGCCGCGCTCAAATTCCCGCTCTTCGTGCTGGCCTACCTCGACACCGGCAGCTGCCGCAACCTGTCGGCCGAGCGCTTCGCTGCCTTTCAGGGCAAACAGCACGGGCTGACCGTCAGGAATGTCGCCACCGGTGCGGGCCCGTTCGCTAGATTCAGTCGACAAGGATGGCGTTTTCCGCTGGCAGCTGATTCCACAGTGTAGCCGAGCGGGCAGCGGCTCCGGAATGAGACCAACATCCCCGCTCTTGGCCCAGACGCTTCGCTGCACGCATGGCGCCGTTGAGCGAAGCGCAGGTCGGGTACGGCGGTTTAGCGGGCCACCGTCAAAGGCCAATGGTCACCGCAATCTCGGGTCGCTGTCCTTCCAGCTGCTCTGCGAAGCAGCACCCGCCCCGGGTCAAAGGCCGGCAGCTCCTCTCGCGGCTTCCAGGGCAACGCGAGCGTTCGCGGCAGAGCGCGTCACCCTCGATGGCTCCCCTCATCGCGCGTTGTTTGCAGCAGACACCATGCGCATTCAGCCTGAGCGCGAAAGCTGCAGAGCAGTCCCTAGTTCAGACTAGCCGCGTCGCAAATCGCTTCAATTGTCGCGAATTCGCTACAAAATTCAGCCTCCGTACACCAGATGGGCTAGTGTGGTCCAGTAGCTTGTCGCCGGCAGTGATGGCTGGTAATTGTCTTGGTTGACCCTATCTAGGAGCCCGGTGCTGTTCTCATTGAGGATGGCAGATGGGCAGAGCAGATTAAAAATGCGAAAGGGTTTATTTGCAGCGACGCTTCTGACTGCGGCGGTGCAGTTGGCGCTGCCGGCCGCTGCCAGCGCCGACGGCGTTCCATCATCCGCTGAACAGGCGAGTTGCGACCGGCAGCCGCTGGATGGAATTCCGGCACGGCGCTCAGGCGCGATGACCGGAAGTGAATTTGCCGAGCGCGTAAGCTCACTCACCGGGCCGTCGCGCGACGCGGTAGTTGAATCCGAGCTACTAGCAGGCAACATTCCTCTGTTCCTGCGTCGTCTCGTCGGTGTCACGCTGACCGACGCGACGGGGCCGACACCAGTCCAGGTGACGGTGTGTGTGCTCCCGGATTACCTGGCCATAGGGTCAGACCGCGATTTTATTTTTGTTCCAATGGGGCTCGCAGCGGCATGGACGGTCGCGAGGCAATACGGTTTCCTGCTGCCGACGCCGAAGCTTGTGGATACTATCTACCAACAGTCGGCGAACAAACTTGCTCCACAACCGTTACCAGCTAGCGACGCCATGCGGAGCACTGCGTATATCGTCGAGCACAATGAGTTGATCAGGACACAGCGAGAGGCGCGCGGTGCAGCACTGGGAGAGCTGACGGCTGGCCACAAAAAAGACCTCGTCATGACCGAAAAGCTATGGACTGTCCCCGGTCGCGTCGCCATCTATGGGTGGCATCGCGGGGCGCAGCAACCGATTCAGCCGCTCAGTACCGTACATGGCGCGCGATACGCCGACTACAGCCACGGCATCCGCTTGGTCAGCGATGTCATGTATGTAAACCACGTCAAACGGTCGCTCGACGACGCGTTATCGGACCCCGCGCTCGCACGATTGCTCACTTACGAGGGCTTGCTGCCGCACGTCGCTCTGCGACTACAAGGGCTTGTCAGCTCATTGCAGTAAGTGTTGTGCGGCGCTTTTTAGCCGAATGGCGCCGCAGCGATCGATTGCGATGACGTGCCCGCTGGGCTCATTGCCCGTCCAGAGTCTTGCAACAGCGAAACCCCAGGTGGTAATTCGCGTGGCTTGCCGGGTCCATGACCCGCGAGCCGTGCCAGTACGGAGCACGCCAGCGACACCAATCCTCGTGCGCGCGGTAGGTATCGAATATGAACCAGCTGCCTTTCATCTCCGTATAACCGAGGCTAGTGCTGCCACGGCTCGACATCTGCGACGGGTTGAGCGGAAGGTTCATATGCTCGGCAGCGTTGCCGTTGATGTCGTAGACATCTAATGGGCTGTGACATGCAGGAAAGCTGCCTGCCGGGTAGGTGTTGGAGCCACACTGCTTCCAGTTTCCGCCATTACATCCGGGTGTCTTCACGCTGCCGGTCGCGCAGACGCCGCGCTGGTAATCCAGCCCGTAGCTCCAGCGCTTATCACCGGCCGCGGCACGATTGTGGGCGTCACGCATTCGGCGAATGCCCTCCTCCGGGCTGACTCCTTCTGCAAGAGCAAAAGGATAGTCAGGCGGTCCCAGACGTCCCTGGCAGGCGCCCTCCCATTCATGGGCGTCGCACAGTCGCTTGCCCTCGGCGGCACAGAGCTCGGCAGCCTCCCGGGCCCGAACCCAGACAACGGGGTAGGCGCACGGAATGTCGGGAAATTCAAACTGGTCGATACAGGCGCGGGCAGACTGCGCGCTGGCCGTTTGCGGATCATACAAAGGAGCCATATAAGGGCCACCGCAGATTTTGGCGAACTCCGGGTTGCGATACTCGACTCCTTGCTTTCGGGCGGTCGCTTCGCATTGCGTCGGGGTCATCGGATGGGAGGTAATGGCCGGATTGCCTTGGCCAATTACCGGTGAGTGCGCGAAGATTTCTCGAATTCGCTCCATCTGCGCAGCGGTCAGTTGGTGAACAGTCTGGAGCTGCTCCAGAAGCTCTTGGTTGTTCTCCTTCAGCGACGTCTGGGCCCAAGTGGGCGCCGCACCGAGGAGGGCTAGAACCACCACTACCCGGAGAGTCATCGCGGAACGTCCCGACGAGTCAGATAGAAGAAGTCGCGGTTGTCCGGAGCCGCGAGGAAGCGCGGGACCACTTCGGTCCCAACATGCTGATCCACAACCGCCATACCGTCACTCAAATGCTCGACCACGAGCTGCGGACCGCGGCGCAGGTATAGCGCAAGATACGTGTGCTCTAGTGCGTTCATATCCAAGTGCAGCGCGTATCCGCATTGCGCGGCCTCGAAGGTTCGAGCCATGCTCGACGGCGTGGCATCTGTGAAGTAGCCGTAGATCAAGAACCGGCCGGCTTCGGTCGCCTGCATGCATATCCCGGCCCGAAGCGTGCGCAGGTCGGCAGTGGACGATCCCGACCAGTTCCCCTGCGCCCAATCGTTGACCAGCGGTCCGGGCGCGCCGCTGCCGCGCGCCTCGTCGTATTCAATCAAAGGCACGCCGTTCTGCCGGGCGTAGCGCACGCGCGGCAATATTGAATCGTCACTACTAGTCCAGGTCTTTAGTTCGACGCTCCCGTCGTTCAGAACTGCCAGGGTCGCGAGCCCCGGCTGCAGCTTGCTGAAGACAACGCCTTGTTCGATGAAACCGTAGTGGCTGCCGTGATTTTTCCACGCCAGAGGTCCGAACCGGAATGCGCCATGTTCACGCTTGAAGCCACCCGTAAACGCGGCGACAGTGCTCGCTGTGTGCCAAGGACCGACTAAGCCGTTAGTCACGAGCGGAGCGCTGGTTGCAACGCCATCGGGCCCTGGCAGCGCTGGATTTCGAACGGACGCGGGGGGCCGATCGGACCAGCCCAGGCGTGGGTGATCACTGCCGAGCACGAAATTCAGGTCGAGCCGGCGGAGGTCGAAGGCGACCAGGTATACGAGAGCCTTGGACTCGACCGGATCAAGTGCGTTGACACTGGCCTCATGCCTGGCCAGTAAGGCCCGCTCGATAGCCCCGGGGGCAAGTGCACTCAGCCAGACGCCAGGGAAGTCGGTCACGGCATACCATCGGCCGACCTCGAGTTCGCCGCCGGCCGCTTCGATCTCGATACCAAGATGCTCCGGCAAAATGGTGACGTTCGCATTGCTTGGATCGATGCGGATTGGGCTTGGGCCACTGGCGCTCACGCCGCGCTCGAGTTCGCGTTGCGCAGCATGCGGGTGAATCTCTTCGAGTTGCCGGTCGCGGAGGAACTCCTCCTTCACTACGGTGACAATGTGCTCGCCGCCCCACACGTGGTCGCGCAAGAAATCCGTGATGCGCTCAAGTGATGTGGCATGCCCCACAACTGGATTCCGAACGTACAACGCTTGGCCACAAATCGGCGCGTACGGAAGATTGGTCGCTCTCGCCTCGTCGAGCGCGCTCCTTGCGTCGCGAGACCACAACGTACATGGTTCGGCGAGCGGATTGGGGCGCACGCGCAGCGCATACGGGTCTCCCGGCGCGAGCGTGACAGGCTGCCGAGGGTTTGCAGCGTCCAGGTGATACGATGTCGGTTCGTGAGCGCCGCTCCAGTTGATGGTGAGCGTATACCAAGCGCCGATTTGCGGATTGAGATTCACTAGGGTCGCGATAGCGGGTTTCCCGCTCGCGTCCTCGATGCGTACGCTGCCGCTGATCCGGAATTGCTGTAGTTCTATGATGGACTTCGGGACGTCGGCGCGATACTCGGCGGCCTGCTGAGCGGCGGCGCCGGGCGGCAGTCGCTGCGCGATGCAGACCGCAGCGCACAGCCCCAGTAGTGCCACCGCGGCGATCCGCGACAACACGCCGCTGGCCGCTGTTGTGGTTCGCCGGTGGATCAGACTGCGGTCCACGCGCTGATTCCCATCAGCAATACCAGCGCCCGGCTGAGAGGGTCGCGCAGTGCGAACAATACTGGGTCGTCCAGCATGCGGCCGCGGTGCGTGGTAAGCCAAACATGGCTCAGCCAGTACAGGAGCAGTGCGCAGGTGAGCCAGATGACCTGGGGATGCGCATATAGCCGCTCGACTTTTGCGGAGCTGGTATACAACGCGAGGACGAGTACCGAAAGGTAGCCGCTGGCGACGCCGAAGACCTCCAGTAGAGTTTCATCACCGGCCTGATATCCGCGCGCGTGAGCGGTCGGTCCGTTGTGCCGCCGCAATAAGCGCAGTTCCGCGCATCGTTTGACTAGCGCCAGGCTGAGGAATAGAAAGACACAGAACGCTACGAGCCACGGCGATGGAGCGATGCGGACTGCAGCGCCGCCGGCAACGACGCGCAACGCATAGCCACCCGCGAGTATCAGCACATCGAGCATCGCGATGTTCTTGAGACCGAGCGAATAAGCGGTCATGAGCACAACGTACGAGGCAAGTGTCAAGATCATCGGGAAACCAAGTAGCGCCGCAACCGCGAAAGCGGCGAGCAGCAGGACAACGCTCAAGGAGAGTGCGACCGGCACCGACAAGCTACCTGCCGCCAGTGGTCGCTCGCGCTTGTGAGGGTGCAACCGGTCCGCAGACCGATCTAGGAAGTCGTTAAGTACATATAGGGATGAGGCGCACAGGCAGAATGCGGCAAAGCACTGCATTGCCTGCAGCAGCCGCGCCGTGTCATCCATCATATGGGCGGCGGCCAGAGGCACGAAGACCAAAGCATTCTTAAGCCACTGATGCGGCCGCACCGTCTTCATCACGGCCGAGCCGACAGACATTTTGTAGATCCGATCTGGTTGGATTGACGTTTGCATGGCGTCAGAACAAATGCTTGACAATCCCTAGTACACCCTTCTTCCAGGGAACCCTGTGCGTGACACCGGTCATCGTTCGATATTCGTCGCGATGGGCGACGTACCAATCGTAATTGCGGATCAGCGCGTCGCGATTGGAGAAACGCGTACGAAATCCGAGCACGCGCTCCATCTTCGCCGTCGACACAAAGCTGTTTTCGGCTGCGGTCTCATAGACCCAGCGATAAAGAGGCGAGAGGTTCAGCCGTCGAAGCAGACGTAAGGCGGCAACGACCGGGCCCGAAGGAAAGGGGACGACCTGCTTGCCGTGGCCGGCCCTATCGAGGACCGCCTGAATGTTGTCGCGCATCGTGCCGAAGTCATGCGCCCCGACGTTGAATGTGTCGTTTACAAGCTCTCGCTGACTGGTCGCGCACCGGCTGATGACCTCGCACAGGTCTTCGACATCGAGCAACTGATAGCGGTTGGTGCCGGGGCCAATGACAGGGAAATTGCGGCCCTCGTACGCCCAATCGTATAGCAGCTCGAATACACCGAGGCGTTCAGGGCCGACGAAGGTCTTTGGCCGCAACACGCTCGCGCAGAGACCGCGCTGCCTCGAAGCCTCGCACAGGCGTTCTGCCGCAATCTTCGATTCGCCGTACGCGCCTACTCCCGACAGCCGATCTGTCTCTAGAAGCGGGCAGTGGTCAGGAATTCCGTATACGGCTGTCGATGAGATGAAGATGAATCGCTGCACGCCATGTACGACAGCGCTCTCCAGCAGCTCACGCGTGCCGTCGATGCTGGTCGAACGGATTTCGTCGTCAGGCGCCAGTGGCAGTGCGGCGGCACAATGAACGACGACATTCACATCATTCATGGCGCGATCGACAATTGACCGGTCACGCACATCGCCTCGGATCACATCTACTGCTGGTTGCTCTGGATACGCAAATTCAGCGATGTCGAGCGATCGGACGCGAGCGCCGCGGGCAAGCAGAAAGCGGCAAAGGTTGATGCCGAGGAACCCTGCGCCCCCAGTTACCAGATAGAGGGATGGCTGCGTGACCACGTTTGCGCCTTCCGGTTGGCGAGCGCGCTCTGCCCGAACGGCAATTCGCCGTGCGCCAAATTCTACTAGCAATATCAATAACCTACCGTTACACGGCTGGGCGATTCAATCGGGGGAATTACGCACCGGCCGGTCGTCGTGCGGGGGGCGGGACGCGTGAAGGCGGCAATGCGGACACTACCGATGCCAGGCCGCCGAATGACTCCTAGCATTTGTCCATGGCAAACGCAGGGTGGCAGTAATGGACGTCGCAACGCTCTGTCAGCGGACGGTAGTCAGTGCCCGGGACGGTGATGATCTAGTATCCGCGGCTAAGCTGATGCGCGAACGCCACATCGGCTACGTGATCGTTGTCGAGCCCGGGCGTTCGGAAGGCTCACTGAAACCTATCGGGGTACTGACTGATCGGGACATAGTCGTGGCCGTGGTGGCTCGCGCGACCGATCCGCAACTCCTCCGGGTGGGCGAGGTCATGACACGCTCCCCCGTCGTAATCTCCGAATCGGCTTCAGTTGACGATGCTCTGGTGGCTATGCGGCGCATCGGTGTGCGTCGGCTGCCAGTGGTCGGAAACGAAGGTCAACTTGTCGGAGTTATCGCGCTCGACGACATCATCGACGCGCTGTCTGCAGAACTGCAGAATGTCGCTGGCACGATTCGCAACGAACAGCGTATCGAAGGCGTGCTCCGCTCATAAAGGCAACGCTCATTCACTTGGCGACAGCGGTGTTCTAGAGACTCAAACTGCGAAAGCGCTGGCGCCCTGTCGCGCCCTCCAGGCGAGGCTCGATCTCTAGTCGCACTCTTGTTCAACATCGCAATAGCGGCCCTGCCGGTCCACTTCCGCTTGAATGACACCCGGCCTGCCTGCAATCACGGCGGGGCGCGCCGTAGGACGATAGAGTGCGCAGCCTTTGACCGAGTGCTCGTATGCGCTAATGAGCAGCGTCGACGCTTCCGACTTCGGAAAATTTGCGCCGAGCGTAATCGTTTTCGCGATGGCGCCGTCGACAAATGGTTGTAAGGCAGCCTGCATAAGAAGATGATCTTCCGCCGCGATATCCTCGGCCCCCACAAAATACGACGGCACTTCAAGCGCGGGTCCGCGCAAGGACCGCCAGCTCGCGTACGCGTA
>Ga0187780_10001347_pt1 | contig 18550 bp, 15 predicted proteins | sample 1015_Q2_SP10_20__FD_132429 | JGI IMG/M metagenome (GOLD analysis project Ga0187780, IMG submission 132429) | Tropical peat soil microbial communities from peatlands in Department of Meta, Colombia - 1015_Q2_SP10_20_MG | ecosystem: Environmental > Terrestrial > Soil > Wetlands > Peat | place...
ACGAGGAGGCTCGCGGTCGTGTGTCGGATCGCGTGGAAATTGATGGGCGGGGAGATCTTGGCGGCAATACACGTTTCGCGGATCCGATCGAACTGATCATTCTGCCGCCACTCGGCGCCGTCGCTCTTGGTCAGGATCGGATCATCGGGTGCCTTGCCCGCGATCAGCGACTCCAGGAGCCCACGACCCTCATCGGTGAGCGCGATGCGGCGCGGCTTACCGCTCTTGCTCTGCGCAACGAGGAGCGTTCCGGAGCCGGCATCGAAATCCCGCGCACGAAAGCGAATCAGCTCGCCGTAACGCGCGCCGGTGATCAGGGCGACCTCCAACAGTCGCCGAAAGTCCGGTGCAGCCGCATTCGTCAACCGACGTGCCTCCTCGGCGGTCAGCCTCGCGATCCGGGCGCTGTCGGCGCCCTTGTATTTCTGCAATCGTGCCCAGGCCTCCCGACTTTGTATGTGGCCTTGCTGGTAGGCGCGATCGAGGGCCGCCTTGAGATACGTGATCACCTTGTTGAGCGTCGCTCGGCGGCGGCGGTCGCGCTCCGCCGGTTCGATCTCGGGGCTCTTGCGGTTCGCTGACTTTGCGCGCGGATCGTGTTTATAGGCCCACTTCGACCAGGCCTCGATGTCGGCGGGCTTCAGGCTCGCCACGCTCCGGTCGCCAAAGTAGGGCAGGACGTAGGCATTGAGCCGCGAGCGCGCATCCGCGAGGGATTTGCGGTAATGCGTGAGGTATCCGAGGTAGGACTCCACCGCCTCCGCAACGGAATAGGCCGTGCTATGGCGCACGGGCGGTGCTTCACCGGCGAGCCGCTGCGCGGCTTCGAAGTAGGTCAGTACTTCGCTGCCATCGCCTTCGCAGTAGTCATCGGCCTGCGCGAACGCCTTACGGATGTAAATGCCGGAGCGACCTTGATAGGTCCGCGCAATCCACGTGCCGTTGCGTCCTTTCAAACGACGATAGCCGAGGTGCAATCCGGGCTTGGCGCAAGCCACCCAATACGCGAACGGTCGGGGCGCGAGTTTCAATCGCGCGGTACGACTCTCCAAGCGTCCACCACGAACCGTGCGGGCCATACTGCCAAGCTTCCGTGTACACTATGTACACTATCCGTACCTGGATTCCACTGTACACATATTGACCACCCTATACAAAACAGCTAGTTTTGTAGGTGTCTAGGAAGATCCATTAGTGTCCATCGGTGGGGCACTTTCGCCCTTACAAGGCGAATGTCGGCGGTTCGATCCCGTCAGCACCCATTCAAATCAATGGCTTATAGCGGACCCAAGACTCCATTTTGAATGGAGCGGAGCGAGCATCGCAGAAGCGTCGATTCCGGCCGCAGAGAGTCGGCGGTCGTTCAAAGGGCGCTGAGCGGACCTTCGAAAGAGCCTCCGATCTAGTGACGGCGATGCTCAGTGTTCAAGGGCAAGCGGCCTGACTCTCGCGATGAGCTCCTTCAGAAACTCATCGCTGCGAGTGACCGATACGCTGTGCCCGGCATTTTGGATCTCGATAAACTCTTGGTGTGGCGCGGTGATCGCATCGAAATATTCTCGCGCGACCGCGACAGGCTGGATGTCATCGTCGGCACCCTGGCGAGAAATTCGTATCAGTAGTGAGTAAGTTCAGGCTCATCCATGGTCCCTTCATATCGATTCCATTGAAGTATGTGTGCAGGTGACCGCGCGCCTGATCGCTCCGTGCAGGTGTATGATTCGCGCCTGATCTCCCTACGGTTGAGATGTTCCATGTCCGACGATATCCAGGCCGAACTTGAGCGCCTACGAGCGGAGAATGAGGCACTGAAAAAGATCGATCGGAGCAAGCCTTCCATGAAGGTCAGTGAGAAAGGTGCTCTCTCCGTTTATGGGATGGGCAGATTTCCCGTAACCCTCTACAAAGAACAGTGGCTCAGACTTCTCGGGATGGCCGACGATATCAAGGCCTTCATCGAGGCCAACAACGAGCGCTTGAAGGCAAAGGGATGACCTGACTCCTGCAAGGCGAATGTCGGCGGCTTCAGTCCGTCAGCCGCGATGGACCGCACCCCGCCGCTAACGCGAGCCTGCAAGTACATCGGGCGTTCGCACATGTTCGGGACGGATACCCACCGCGAGCAAGCGCGCGGGAATGCGCCGCAAGGCAGGAAACGCGTCGAGTAGCCTGAACGGCAGCGGCGCCCGCGGTTCTCCCACGGTTCGCAGTACCGGTCGGATGACGCGATTCTGCATCGCGATTTGAATGCCCTGAGTCATACGCGCAGGTAGGGCCCGCCTTTGCTGTATCGCTCGCAGGTCGCCAAGCGTCAGTCGGTCGGCTTCGAGCGGTGCGGCCAGCCGATTGGCGGTTGCCACCGCGTCCTGCACGGCGATGTTGATGCCCACGCCGCCGATCGGCGACATGGCATGCGCCGCATCACCGATGCACAGCAGCCCGGGCCGCCACCATTGCTCGAGGCGGTTGACGGCGACCGCCAAGAGCCTTACGTCGTCGAAGCTCTTCAGCTCGCCGATGCGGTCAGACAGGAAAGGCGAGAGCGCCAGCACCTGGTCCCTCAAAGCTTCGATTCCGCGCGCCCGGACCTCATCGAAACCGTCCTTCGGAATGAGGTAGGCGCATTGCCAGTACTCGCCACGGTCCAACATGACAAGCGCGGCGCCGGCGCCGATGTGACCGAAGGTGTCCGCCAGATCGCTGTTGCGTCGCGTGAGGCGAAACCACAGGACGTCCATGGGCGCACCGTACTCGCGGCAGCGCAGGCCCGATTGCCCGCGTAGCGTCGAATGACGGCCGTCACATGCCACAACCAGATCCGCTCGCACGCTCAGTTGTCCCTTCGGCGTTCTCGCATGAACGCCCACGACGCGACCCGCCTCTTCGATGAGCTCGGTCGCTTCGGTGGACATGTGCAGATCGAAGCTGTGGTAGCGCTTGCCCTGCTCGGCGATGAAGTTGAGAAAATCCCACTGCGGCATGAGCGCCATGTATTTGCAGTGGGTTGTTAGATGGTCGAAGTCGACTATGCGTAAGCGTCGAGCCCCGACCTGGACACTGAAGTGATCGACCTTCCGGTGAGGCAACGCGAGAAAGTCCGCGATCAGACCCAGCTCGTGCATCAGCTCGAGCGTCGAGGGATGTACGGTATCGCCGCGAAAATCACGCAGGAAATCCGCATGCTTCTCCAGCAGGGTGACTGCGACGCCGGCGCGGGCCAGCAGAAAGCCGAGCATCATGCCGGCGGGCCCGCCACCCACGACACAGCATTTCGTGACGATCGGTGTGTTATGCATCGCTTCGCGGCCCGCCTGTACCTCGAGTGTGATGCCGCAGCCGCATCGCCGCGAGGTCGAGTAGCACGAAGACCGCCGTGAGGATCCCCACGTCCGCGAGGCCGATGCCGAGGGGACGCGACAGCACCAGCAGGGGCAGGAGCGCCTCCGGTAGCTGATCGAGCCCCGGAATCTCGGTGCCGGGGGCACATCTCAAGCGCCGCTTCACAAAGCTGGACACGGCATCTGCCGTCAGCGCCAGTATGGCGAATGCCACGGCGATCTGCAGCGGATAACCGAGCAGCGGAGCGAGGAGCGTACAGGCCAGCACTCCGGCGACGACACCGCGCCAGGTCTTGTGATCCCCGAGCAAGCGCTGGCCGTCGGCGAGCATGACCCCGGCATCGATCGGCGCCGCGAACCGTGGCCCGAGGAGACGTCCCGCGGCCCACGCACCCGTGTGCGCGGCCGCGAGCAGCGCGAGGGATCCGATCCAGGCTGGCAGTGCCACGGCGGGCTGTCAGCGTGCCCGGCGTCGCTTAGGAGCGCGCATCGTGCGCGGAGTGCGGGTGCGACGCGGTGGCTGTGGATTCAGGGCCAGCGGGTTGATGTGCAGGTGGACGGGGTGGCTGCGCGTGCTCGAGCTCGGTCAGGACCGAGATGCGGATGGCGGCGAGGCGCTCGTAGAGCCGTCGGTGCCGGTACAGCGGCACCCACTCGTACACCAGCGCCTCGGCCGGCCTCCACAGCGCAAGCCACGCGAGGATGATCAGGCCTTCATCGACCATGCGCGGCGCGCCGCCCTGCAGGACCCGAGCGAGGAACTGCCGCAGCGTCATGCTGAGAAGGAATATCCCGAGGCCGCCGAGGAGTGCGAGCTGACTGAATCGCATCTGATCGCGCAGCCGGCGTCGCGCGGAGGCCGCCAGACGCTCGTAGTAGTGCTCAACCGCAGCCTGCAGGTCCGAGGCCAGCTCCGCGCCGTCCGTCGTGTGCACGTGCAGGTGCCACACGCGCGCGGAGCGTTTTTCACTGAATTCCTCCTCGATGAAGGCGGCCGCCGCGTGATCCAGATCGCGATCCCAGAACGGGGAGGGATCGAGCGAGTTGAACATCTGCGCCAGATGGCGCACGTGGATGCTGACGGTGGCCGCGCTTGCGGCACCGTGATGCGCGGGCCGATGATGCGGCAGGATCGATTTGGGGATCATTGCGGCTCGTTCCGCCGAAGCTGCAACAGGCTACACCGGGGCGGGCTCCCGGGAACACCCGGTTACAATTGACGTGCCTCTACGTAGTTGTTCGGATCGACTCCTGTCGCCGTCCTTCGAGAATGAGACCATCAGCCCCGGTAGGCCGCGAGCAGCTCGAATGACCTGGCCAGCCATCGGCAAGCCGCGCGGCGAGCGGTCCCAGCACTACCTCGACGAGTACGACGCCGTGCGTCGCGCCTTCAGCTGGGAGAGCGCACGGCGCGAGCTCGCGGCGAGCGAAGGCGATCTGCTCAATATCACTTACGAAGCGGTCGACCGTCATGTCGAGGCGGGCGAGGGTCAACGACTCGCGGTCCGCTTCATCGACCGCGATTGGGCGAGGATCGATCTCAGTTACGGGGAACTTCAGAACCGGTGCAACCGCTTCGCCAACGTGCTGCAGAAGCTGGGGGTGACGCGCGGCGAGTGCATCGCAACGCTGCTGACGCGCTCTCCGGAGCTTTTCAGCGTCGTCCTCGGGACGCTCAAGGCCGGCGGGCGCTGCTGCGCGCTGTTTTCGGCGTTCGGCCCGGAGCCGCTCAAGACGCGCCTGCAGCTCGGTCGCGTGCGGGTGCTCGTGACGAGCGAGAGTCTCTATCGCCGCAAGGTACTGGCGATCCGGGAGGCTTTGCCGGAGCTGACCCACGTCCTGATCGTCAGAGAGGGCCCGGGAACGCAGCTCGCGCCCGCAACGACCGAGTTCGCGGCGCTGATGAGCGAGGCGTCCGAGCGTTTCGACGCCGTGCCCACCCGCGTGGATGAGATCGCTCTGCTGCACTTCACCAGTGGCACGACGGGTAAGCCCAAGGGCGTCACGCTGACGCATGCTGCGGTCATCGCGCAGCATGCCACGAGCAAGCTGGTGCTCGATCTGCACCCGGGCGAGACCTACTGGTGCACGGCCGACCCGGGCTGGGTGACGGGTATCGCCTACGGCGTCATCGGTCCGCTCACGCGCGGGGTGAGCCTTATCGTGGATCGGGAGGAATTCGAGCCGCAGCGCTGGTACCGGATCCTCGCCGAAGAGCGGGTGAATGTCTGGTACACCGCGCCGACGGCGATTCGTATGCTCATGAAGGCGGGAACCGCTCTCACGCACGAGCGTGCCTACCCCGACCTGCGTCTCATGCTGAGCGTGGGCGAGCCGCTCAACGCCGAGGCGGTCATGTGGGGCATGCAGGCCTTCGGCATGCCGTTCCACGACACGTGGTGGCAGACCGAGACGGGCGCGATCATGATCGCCAACTTCGCGGCCTGCGCGGTTCTGCCGGGCTGCATGGGCCGGGCGATCCCCGGGATCGAGGCGCGCGTCGTGCGCCGCGGCGCCGCCGGGCTCGAGGTGATCGAGTCGGCGGATGAGGTGGGCGAGATCGCGCTGCGCCCCGGCTGGCCCTCGATGTTCAGCGGGTACCTGGGCGAAGAGCAGCGCTATCGCGCCGCATTCACCGACGGCTGGTACCTCTCGGGCGACCTCGCGCGGCGCGACGGCGATGGGAACTTCTGGTTCATCGGGCGGGCCGACGATGTCATCAAGGCGGCCGGCCATCTCATCAGTCCGTTCGAGGTCGAGAGTGCCCTCATGTCCCACGCGGCGGTCGCTCAGGTGGGCGTCATCGGCGTGCCGGATCCGATCGCGGGACAGGCCGTGAAGGCGTTCGTCGAGCTCAAGAACGGCGTTGAGCCGACCGAGGAGCTGCGACGCAGCCTACTCGCGCACGCCCGCCGCCTGCTCGGTGCCGTGGTGGCGCCCCGCGAGATCGCATTCTCCGCGGCGCTGCCGCGTACCCGCAGCGGCAAGATCATGCGGCGGCTGCTGCGCGCCCGCGAGCTCGGTCTGCCGGAAGGGGATCTGTCCACACTCGAGGCCGGCACGTGAACCCGGCCGCGCAGCCGCCCGTGACGCGCGAGCGCGCTCTCGTCCTGCTGCGCGACATGCTGCGCATCCGCTGCTTCGAGGACCGCTGCGTGCAGCTGTACGGGGAGCTCAAGATCCGCGGCTTTCTGCACCTGTGCAATGGCGAGGAGGCGGTCGCGGTGGGCGCGATGCAGGCCCTGCAGGCCGGTGATGCCGTCGTTTCCACCTACCGCGAGCACGGGCATGCGCTCGCCCGAGGGCTGGCGATGGGCCCACTCATGGCCGAGCTGTACGGCAAGCAGAACGGCACGAGTCGAGGCCGGGGCGGGTCGATGCACATCTTCGATGCCGCGAGCCGCTTCTACGGTGGCAACGCCATCGTCGGCGGCGGATTGCCGGTCGCGATCGGGATCGCCCTCGCCCAGAAGCTGCAGCACGGATCCGGCATCACCGCCTGCTTCTTCGGTGACGGCGCGGTCGCGGAGGGTGAGTTCCACGAATCGCTGAATCTGGCAGCGCTGTGGGGCTTGCCGGTGCTGTTCCTGTGCGAGAACAACCTGTACGCGATGGGTACGGCCGTCGCGCTGGTCGAGTCGCAGACCGATATCGCCTCCAAGGCGAGTGCCTACCAGGTGGCATCACGCGCCGTCGATGGCATGGACGTGTTCGCGGTGGCGGACGCGGCCACCCAGGCGGCCGCACAGGTGCGCGCCGGGAAGGGCCCCGCATTCCTCGAGCTGCGCACCTATCGGTTCCGTGGCCATTCGATGTTCGATGCGCAGCTGTACCGCGACAAGGCCGAGATCGAGGCCTGGCAGAAGAAAGGCCCCATCATCACACTCACCACGCGCCTCAAGGGCCTCGGTCTCATGAATGAGGACGACTACCAGCGTCTCGAGCGTGAGGCTCGCGCCGAGGTCGAGTCGGCGGTCGCGTTCGCCGAGCGCGGGGAGTGGGAGCCCGTCGCGCAGCTCGAGCGCTTTGTCTATGCGGAGCGGCCGCAATGAGCGAGCCCGCCGCCGCCGTGCGCCTGACCTACCGTGAGGCCGCGCGACAGGGGCTGCGAGCCGCGCTCGCGAGCGACCCGCGCGTGTTTCTGATGGGGGAAGACGTGGGTCGGTATGGCGGCTGCTACGCGGTGACCAAGGGCCTGCTGCAGGAGTTCGGCCCCGAGCGCGTCCGCGATACGCCGCTGTCGGAATCGGCGTTTGTCGGTGCGGGTATCGGCGCCGCGATCGCCGGGATGCGGCCGATCGTGGAGATCATGACCGTCAACTTCAGCCTCCTGGCGCTGGATCAGATCCTGAACAACGCGGCGACGCTGTGTCACATGTCCGGGGGGCAGGTGAACGTGCCGCTCGTGATCCGCATGGCAACGGGCGCCGGACGTCAGCTCGCGGCGCAGCACTCCCACAGCCTGGAGGGCTGGTACGCCCACATCCCGGGCCTGCGGGTGGTGGCGCCCGGCACCATCGATGACGCGCGCTTCATGCTCGGCGCGGCGCTCGCCTGTCCGGACCCCGTGCTGCTGTTCGAGCACATCGTCCTTTACAACATGGAAGGCGAGCTGACGGCTGGACTTGCCTCCGCGGACATCGATCATGCCGCCATCCGTCGTGCGGGGCGCGACGTGGTGCTCATGACCTACGGCGGTAGCCTGCACAAGTGTCTTGCGGCCGCAGCGGCACTCGCCAGCGAGGGGATCGAGGCTGAGGTGCTCGATCTTCGTACGCTGCGGCCTCTCGACGACGCCGCGATCATGGACTCGGTGCGCCGTACGCACCGGGTGGTCATCGTGGACGAGGGCTGGCGCAGCGGAAGTGTTGCGGCCGAGGTCACGACGCGAATCGTCGAGCAGGCCTTCTATGATCTCGACGCGCCGGTCGCACGAGTCTGCACCGCGGAAGTGCCGATTCCGTACCCCAAGCATCTGGAGGATGCGGCCCTGCCAAGCCCCGAGCGGATCCGCGAGACGGTGCAGCGGCTGCTCGCGCGCGGCGGAGCGAGCTGATGCAGGTCGATTTTCACCTGCCCTCGCTCGGGGCCGACATGGAGAGCGCCACTCTCGTGCAGTGGCTCAAGAAGCCGGGTGAGGCGGTGCATCGGGGCGAGGCCATCGCGGTCGTCGAGACGGCCAAGGGACTCATCGACATCGAATGCTTCGACGAGGCGGTGGTCGGATCGCTCATCGTGCAGCCCGGCACGAAAGTTCCCGTGGGTGCGGTTCTGGCGCAACTCCTGAGCGAGACTGCGGGAGCGCCGCCGCCCGCAAAAGCGGCGGTGCCGACTCCGGCAGCTGCCGCGCCTGCCCGGTTATCACCCGCACCGCTCGCCGCAGCGCCCGGCGGGCGGGCGCGGATATCACCCGCTGCGCGGCGCCGGGCGCACGAGCTGGGTGTGAGCGTCGAGGCTCTGGAGCGCGCCGGCGCGGGCATCGTGCACCTCGAGGACGTCGAGCATCTCGCCGCGCAGGCGAAGCCACCCGCGCCCGATGCGCGTGATGCCATGCGCATCGCGATCGGCAATGCGATGGCGCGGTCGAAGCGCGAGATTCCGCACTACTACCTGGCCGATACGGTCGACTTCAGTACGGCCCGCGACTGGCTCGCGAGCTACAACGCCAAAGTCCCGGTGGGGGAGCGGATCCTCGAGGGATTGCTCATCGTCAAGGCGGTGGCATTGGCTGCCGCGCGCTGCAGCGGCTTCAATGGCTATTGCCGCGACGGGCGGTTCGAGCCTGCGAGCGCGGTCAACGTCGGCACTGCCATCGCGGTGCGCGGTGGGGGTCTGGTGGCCCCGGCGCTGCTCGGCGCTGACCGCAAGGACCTGCCCGCCCTGATGCGTGAATTCAGCGATCTCGTGACCCGTGTGCGCAGCGGACACATGCGCTCGGGCGAGTTCACGGCGGCGACGATCACGGTGACTGCGTTGGGCGAGGAGGGCGCGGAGCTGCTGTGGCCGATCATCAATCCGCCGCAGGTCGCCATCGTCGGTTCGGGCCGCATCGCGCTGCAGCCCTGGGTTCACGAGGGCGCCGTCGTCGCGCGGCCGGTCCTCTCGCTCTCACTGGCGGCTGATCACCGCGTAACCGACGGGCGTGCCGGCTCGCGCTTCCTGCGCACGATCGCGGAGCTGCTCGCAACCCCTGCCAAGCTGTGATACGGGGATGGGTACCGTGAAGGACACCGAAATTCGCACCCGCGTGCTCGAAATCATCACCTCCATCGCCCCGGACGTCGATCCGGCGACGATTGACCCCGAGCTCGACCTGCGCGATCAGTTCGACTTCGACTCGATGGACCGACTGCATCTGGCCGCGGCCATCAGCGAGGCGTTCCGCATCGCGATACCCGAGCAGGACTATCCGCAGTTGTCCGCTCTGCAGAAAGCCTGCGAATACGTCGCGAAGAAGCTCGGCTAACCGAGACTCGGCGGCAACTACCTATGGAGCTCGGCTCCGTGCTGGTCCTAGGATGATCCAGGCTGACCCTTCGGTGCCTCCCATGAAGACTCGAATCACTCGTTTCTGCTGTGCAGCCCTGGGAATGATCGGCTTCCTCGCTGTGACAAGCGCACTCGCCCAGCACGCGGCGGGAGGGGCTGCGCACTCGGGCGGCGCGCCTGCGGCTGCGCATGCCGCCGCGCCCCGCGCCGGTGGCTATTACGGCGGCTACGGGTGGCGCGGGGGCTACGGATGGCGTGGTTATGGGTGGGGCCGGTGGGGCTGGGGGCCCGGATGGGGTTGGGGTTGGGGCTGGGGGTGGGTGCCGTTGGGCCTGTACGTGTCGGTGCTGCCCTGGTACTACAGCACCTACTGGTGGGACGGCCTTCCCTATTACTACGCTGACAACCGTTACTACATCTGGAATGGCTCGGTCGGTGCGTACGAAGAGGTGCAACCTCCGCGCAGCGGCGCAGCCGCCGCAAGTGCAGCACCGACGGAGCTGTTCGCCTATCCGAAAGCGGGCCAGAGCGCCGAGAAACAGGCCAGCGACAAGAGTGAGTGCCGCGCCTGGGCCGCCGGTCAGACCGGTGGTGCGAGCGCGAACGAGGGCGTCCGACACGAGGATTACCTGCGCGCAGAGGCGGCCTGCCTCGAGGGCCGCGGCTACGCGGCGCGATAGCGTCTCGGCCCCGCACACGGAGGAGCCATGATGACACGATGCGAAACGACGGCCGCGGTTCTCGCGAGCGCGGCACTGGCCGGAACCGCTCGCAGCGCCGAACCGACGCTCAAGCCCATCGAGTTACCCAAGGCGCGCACGGAAGGCGGGATGCCGCTCATGCAGGCGCTGAAGCTGCGGCACTCCACGCGCGAGTATTCCGATCGGGAGCTGCCGCTGCAGGTCCTCTCGGACTTGTTGTGGGCCGCGTTCGGCATCAATCGGCCGAGTGGCGATCGCACCGCGCCGTACTGGCGGCACATCATGGTGATCGATCTGTACGTCAGCCTGCGGGAGGGTGTGTGGGTCTACGAGCCCAAGTCGCAGGTCCTGTTGCCGCACCTCGCCGCAGACATTCGCGCGCAGACCGGGCTGCAGGACTTCGTGGGCGTCGCACCGCTCAACCTCATCTACGTCGCTCACGGCGAGCGCATGCCGGATCAGTCGCCGCAGGAGCGGCGACTGTATGCCTCGGTCGACGCGGGGTTCATCGGCCAGAACGTCTATTTGTACTGCGCGTCCCAAGGCCTCGCCAGCGTGTTTCGCGGTGCGGTCGACTACGCAGCGCTCGCCCGCGCCCTCAAGCTCCCGGAGCAGCAGTTCGTGACGTTCGCGCAGACCGTGGGCTATCCGCGCGCTACGACACCCTGACTTCAGTTGAGCCGGCAGCTGCGCAGGAAGTCCTTGAGCTTCCCGAGCGGCCGCGCGTTCACGACGTCCTGCTTGCGTGCCCAGCCGCGCCGCGCCTGTCGCACGGCATTGTCCAGAAAATCGAGCTGAGCTCCGGAGTGCGCATCGCTTGCGAGGCTCAGGGGCGTACCCAGATCGCGCGCGGCCTTGATGCGTACATCGTCGAGGTCGAGTCGCGCCGGCTGGCCGTTGACTTCCAGTCCGCAGCCGCGCTGGTGCGCCGCGGCGAGCACGCGCTCGAAGTCGAGCGCGCACGCCGGCCGCTCACCGAGCAGACGGCCGCTGGGGTGCGCGAGAATCGACACATAGGGCCGCTCCAGCGCGCGCAACACGCGCGTGGTTTGCTTGCTCTCGGACAGCTCGAAGTGGCTGTGCACGGCGATCACGACGACATCGAGCCGCGCCAGCACGGAGTCCGGTAGCGCAAGGCGTCCGTCCTCCAGGACGTCGACCTCGGTACCCTTCAGAACGACGAAGTCGCGCAGCTTCGCATTCAGCTTGTCGATCGCATCGGCCTGGCGTGAGATTCGTTCGGCATCGAGTCCGTGAACGATGCCGAGGTACTTCGAGTGATCGGTGATGGCGATGTAGCGCAGTCCCCGGCGGCGCGCCGCCTGCACCATGTCCGCCAGGGACTCCTGCCCGTCCGAGCCGTCGGTATGCACGTGCAGATCCCCCTGCAGGTCCGTGCGCTCGATGAGCTCCGGCAGTGCGTGATGCTCCGCCGCCTCGATCTCGCCGCGATCCTCGCGCAGCTCCGGGCTGATCCAGCGCAGCCCCAGCGCCGCGAACAGTTCTTGTTCGGTGCGACCGGCAACACGCGTTCCGCCGCGAAACAGTCCGTACTCGCTCAGCTTGTAGCCGCGCTCCTGCGCGCGGCGGCGGATGTGAATGTTGTGATCGCGACTGCCCGTGAAGTAGTGCAGGGCGGCCCCGTAGCTCTCCGGCGGAACGACGCGAAAATCCACCTGCAGGCCGTTGCGCAGCACGCCGGAGGCCTTGGTCGTGCCGGCGGCGGTGAGCTCGCCCAGGTCCGGATAGGCCTTGAGCGCCGCAAACGGGTTCACGCCCCTGGGGGCACACATGAGCACGTCGAGGTCGCCGACGGTCTCGCGCCCACGGCGATAGCTGCCGGCGATCTCGGCCTGCTCGACGCCGCGAATCCCGGCCACGTAGGCCTTGAGGGGCTCCGCGTACTGCGCCGCGACGGAGATCGGCATTCGCGCTGCGCGCGGCGTGGCTTGCTTTCCGGCGAGCGTCCTGCGCAGCCGCTCCTGCAGGGCGGGGCCGAAGCCGCGTACCCCGCCGAGCCGCCCGGCCGTCACGGCGCGCCGAAGCTCGGCACGGCTTTTCACCCGCAGCGCCGTACGCAACTTGCGCACGCGCACGGGCCCGAGACCCGGAAGACTCAGCAATTCGCGAAGACCCCCGGGTACCTGTCGACGCAGCTTCTCGAGCGCGCTCAGGTGACCGGTGTGAATGAGCTCGGCAATTTTTTCCGCGAGATCCGCCCCGATGCCGGGGAGCGTGGCGTAGGCACTCGCATCCCCCATCTCCGCCAGCTCGTGCGGCAAACCCCGCACCACCTGCGCTGCGCGCCGGTACGCGCGGATTCGAAACGGGTTCTGCCCCTGGATCGCGAGCAGGTCCCCCATCTCGTCGAAGGTGGACGCGATATCCTCGTTGTGTGCCCCCATGACGCGAGGCTAGCGCACCGCCGTCACCGCAGCCGCTGCGCAGCGGTCGGCTCGTCGAGCGCCAATCCCTCGGCCGGGGTGCCCTCGCCTTCGGCGTCCCGCTCTTCCTCGGGGGTCTCATCCTGCCAGGCCTCCGGCTGCGTGCCGAAGGGTTGCAGCGGGGCCTCCCAGTCCGCGCCCCTCATCTCGGTGGCCGAATAGCCGAGGTCGTCGACCTCGACATCGTCGACCGGTCCGGTCCAGTCCTCGGGCTCGGCGGCACGCTCCAGCGGCAGGGTGTCCCAACTCTCGGCATCGATCTCGTCGATGTCGCCATCGAAGTTCTGGATCTCGATGGTCCTCGACTCATCGTCAAGGCCGGTGACCCGGAACATCTCGCCCTTGTCCTGATGCAGGTACCACTGACCAATCTCGGGGCGCCCTACGCTGTTCATGTCGCACTCCGTCTGTCCCTAAGCGGAACGGTGAACCAAACGCGCTGCAGGCGGTATACGAAGAACTGCGGATCACTGCCTGAGGCGCCCGGGGTCCTCGCCGGTAGGCGGGAGGTGCCGAGTCGGCGTAAGGTAGCCGCAGGCATGCCGGGGTTGCGGGCGGATGCATGGAATTGGCCGAGGAATCCCTGTCGCGTTATCTGTGGCGCAGCCGCTATCGGGACCCCGACGCCGCGCCGCCGGAGAGCGCCCTGGCCGACACCTGGAGCCGGGTGGCACGTGCCGTCGCGGCGGTCGAGGCGGACTCCCTGCTCTGGCAGCGGCGCTTCCTCGATGCCCTGCAGGGGTATCGCTTTCTGCCGAGTGGGCGGATTCTCGCCGGCGCCGGGAGCAGCCGCCACGTCACGCTCTTCAGCTGCTTCGTCATGGGGCCGATCGAGGATTCCCTGTCGGGAATCTTCGAGGCGCTCAAGGAAGGCGCACTGACCATGCAGCAGGGCGGCGGCGTCGGCTACGACTTCTCGACGCTGCGCCCGCGAGGCAGCGGCGCACGCTCGAGCGGGATGGTGGCCTCCGGTCCGGTCTCGTTCATGCACGTGTGGGATGCCATGTGTGCCACGATCGTCTCCACCGGGGCGCGTCGCGGCGCCATGATGGCGACGCTGCGCTGCGATCATCCCGACATCGAGGAGTTCATCGATGCGAAGCGCGCGCCCGAGGCGCTGCGCTACTTCAACCTCTCCGTCCTCGTGAGCGATGCGTTCATGCAGGCGGTGCGCGAGGACAGCGACTGGCCGCTCGTCTTTCCCGAGTCGACCACGCGCGGGGCCGAGGACCGGCGACGAATCGAGCGAGGCTGGAGCGGCTCGGCCGGACCGGTCTCGTGCCGCATCTGGCGCAGCGTGCCGGCGCGGCAGTTGTGGGCGCGGCTGTGTGACAGCGCGCACGCCTGCGCCGAGCCGGGCGTCCTCTACGTGGACCGTATCAATGCCGAGAACAACCTCGGCTACTGCGAGCACTTGAGCGCCACGAACCCGTGCGCCGAGGAACCCCTGCCACCGTACGGCGCCTGTAATCTGAGCTCACTCAATCTCGCGGCATTCGTGAGCGATCCCTTCACGAGCCAGGCGCGGGTCGAGCACGACGCCATCCGTGAGGCGGTGCGCGTGGCCGTGCGCTTCCTGGACGATGTACTGTCGATCTCACGCTTTCCGCTCGAACGTCAGCGCGAACAGGCGCTGCGCGCGCGTCGGCTCGGCCTCGGCATCACCGGGCTCGCGGATGCGCTCGCCATGCTGCGGCTGCGCTACGACACGCAACCCGCCAGGGACGCGGCGACTGAAGTCATGGCGCTCATTCGCGACACCGCGTATCAGACCTCGATCGAATTGGCGCGTGAGCGCGGAGCATTCCCGGCATTCGAGGCGCAACGCTACCTCGAGCGGCCGTTCATTCAGCGGCTCCCGGCGGAGCTGCGGGAGGACCTCAGGCGCCACGGCATTCGCAACAGTCATCTGCTCGCGATCGCACCGACGGGGACGATCAGCCTGCTCGCCGACAATATCAGCAGTGGCATCGAGCCGATCTTCAGGCGCGAAGGACGGCGGCGCGTTCTCGACCCCGATGGACGGTACCGGGAGTTTGCGGTCAGGGATGCGGCCTATACTGTCTGGCGCGCAGGCGGCGCCGGCTCGACCGAGGCACCGGAGTATTTCCTCGATCAGACGGGGGTCCGCGCACAGGATCAGCTCGCCATGCTGGCGGCGGTCCAGCCCTTCGTGGACGGCTCGATCTCCAAGACCGTCACGCTGGGGAGCGACGCAAGCGCAGCGGACGTGGCCCGGCTCCTCGAGACCGCTTATGACCTCAAGCTCAAGGGCTGCACCGTGTTCCGGGAGCAAGCCCGCGCCGGGGTCCTAACCGGGGCGGGACTCGATCAGCGGCAGCGAAGCGGTGCGCCGGTCACGCATTGCTGCGACGTCGAGCGCGAGAGCGACTAGGAGCGGGATACAAGCCGGTAGTGCCGCAGACACTCGTCCTCCCGGCCTCGGATGATGCGTCGTCCGCGCGCCTGCGCCCGCCGGGCGGTGATCACCGTGCACTGTCGCTCGCCGCCGCCCTGGCCGTCGAAGTAGATCACCACCCAGTCGCGGGTACGGCCGAGCTCGTGAGCGCGAGCCGTGTTGGAATAGAGCGCCGTGTACTCGCGTTCCCCGCGGTGCGTGTGCAGGATCGGCAGCCACGCCTCATGGTCGGGGTTGAAGCGCCGGGGTGCGATGCGCGGCAGATGTCCCCGGGCGGATTCCTCGCGGTACTGCCGATCGACATCGAGGATCTCCGCGACCTCGGGCACGGGTGCCGCGGTGGCCGATACACTTCGGTGCGCACCCCCGAGCCTCCCGGCGAGCGCATCGCGGATACCCGCGAGACGCTTGGGTCCGATACCCAGGCGCTCGAGCCGACCGTCGTGGGCGGCCACCTCGAGCTCCTCGAGGGTATGGATGCCGAGGCGATCGTGGATCCGCTCAGCGGTCTTGGTGCCGACACCGAGTACGCTCTCGAACAGCTCCACCGGATCGCTCTCGCCGCGCAGGCGCTCGAGCATCGGCAGGCGACCCGTGGTGACGAGCTGGTAGATCGAGCGCGCGAGCCGCTCCCCGATCCCGGGCAGCTGCTCGAGCGCGGCGGTACCGTGCTCCTTGACAAGCTGGGCGACGGAGTCGGGCCAATCCCGCAGCGTGCGCGCCGCCGCCCGGTAGGCGCCGATTCGATACGGATTGGCGCGCTGGTTGCTCAGGAGCTGAGCGACCTCCTCGAGTCGCGCGGCGACCTGTGCATTGAGCGCCACTGCGGGTGCCGCGCCGCCCACGATCGTCGCCTCGGAAGAGCCGCTCGCTTGAGCGCCGCTCAATGTCCGCCACCTCGCACGCTGCGTGAGGCGCTACATGACCGGACCGAGCCCGGTCTCGCTCGGGCGCGCGCCGCCCTTTCGGCCGCCGGCGCGCTCGGTGCGAGCGTTCCGCGACTCGGAGGATGCCGTGTCGTCGGCCGCCGAGTCCGGCCCGGCGAGCGCAACCTCGAGTGCCTGAGCAACTCGTTCCACCCAGACAAACTCCAGCGCCGCGCGGGTGCTCTGCGGAATATCCTCGAGGTCGCGGCGATTGCGCGCCGGGAGAATGACGCGCTTGATGCCGGCGCGTGCCGCGGCGATCGTCTTCTCCTTGATGCCCCCCACCGGCAGCACGAGGCCGCGCAGGCTGATCTCACCCGTCATCGCCACATCGGGGCGCACGGGTTCGCGTTTGAAGAGCGAGGCGAGGGAGACGAACATCGCGACCCCCGCGCTCGGTCCATCCTTGGGAATCGCCCCCGCCGGGACATGCACGTGGATGTCACAGTTCTCGAAGAGCTTCGGGTCGATGCCGAACTCGGCGGCCTGGGCCTTGAGCAGACTCAGGGCTGCCTGTGCGCTCTCCTTCATGACATCACCGAGTTGCCCGGTGAGTATGAGATTGCCGTTCCCCGGCAGGCGGGCCGACTCCACGAACAGGATGTCCCCCCCGACCGGGGTCCAGGCAAGACCGGTCGCGACGCCAGGAACGCTGGTGCGCTGCGCGACCTCGCTCTCGAAGCGTGCCGCGCCCAGTACGGCCTCGACGTCCGCGGCCGCGAACGTGACGCTTGCCACTTTGCCCTCGGCGATCTGCATCGCGGCGTTGCGCACCAGCGCACCGATCTGTCGCTCCAGGGCGCGGCAACCGGCCTCGCGCGTGTAGTCGCGGATCAACCGCTCGAGCGCGCCATCCAGGATCGTGACCTGCGAGGCATCGAGCCCGTTGGCCTTGAGCTGACGCTGGATGAGATAGCGCTTGGCGATCTCCAGCTTCTCCTCCGGCGTGTAGCCCGTTAGCTCGATCACCTCCATCCGGTCGCGCAGTGCAGGGGCGATCGGGTCGAGCATGTTCGCGGTCGCGATGAACAGCACGCGGCTCAAGTCGAAGGGCAGTGCGATGTAGTTGTCGCGAAAAGTCGCATTCTGCTCGGGGTCGAGCACCTCGAGCAGCGCCGAGGCCGGATCGCCGTGAAAGCTCGCCGAGAGCTTGTCGATCTCATCGAGCATGCACACGGGATTGCGGGTGCCGGCCTTGCGCAGCCCCTGGATGATGTTGCCGGGCAGTGCACCGATGTAGGTGCGCCGGTGTCCGCGAATCTCCGCCTCGTCGTGAACGCCGCCGAGGCTCACCCGCACGAACTTCAGGCCCAGCGCCCGAGCGATGCTCTGGCCCAGGGAAGTCTTGCCGACCCCGGGAGGGCCCACGAAGCACAGAATGGGACTGCGGCCCTGCGGGTTGAGCTTGCGGACCGCCAGGTACTCGAGAATGCGGCGCTTCACTTTCTCCAGTCCGTAGTGCTCCTCGTCGAGGACCCGGCGCGCCCGCTCGATGTCGATGTCCTCCGCGTCGGTCCGGCTCCACGGCAGCGCGATGAGCCAGTCGAGATAGCTGCGTATCAGTCCGTGCTCGGGGCTCGCCTCGTTCATGCGGGCGAGACGCTTCAGCTCCTTGCGGGCGTGCGCGTCGGCCTCGGCGGGCATGCCGGCTGATGCGATCTGCTTCTCGAGCTCGGCGCTGTCATCCCCGCCCTCGGCCTCGCCCAGCTCCTTCTGCAGCTGGTGCAGCTGCTCGCGAAGCACAGCCTCGCGCTGGCGCTCGCCGAGCGCCGCGCGGGTCTGCTCGCCGATGTCCTTGGTGACTTTGAGAACCTCGACGCGGTGCGCCAGAACCCGCAGGACCTTGTCGAGGCGCTGTTTGAGGTCGAGCGTCTCCAGGAGCTCCTGCTTCTCGGCCGGCTTTACGTCCATGAAGCTCATGATGAGATCGGCGAGCTGGCCCGCGGACTCGACGCTGGAGATCAGATTTGCGAGCTCCGGCGGTGCCTGCGGCAGAAGCGACAGCGCCTCCACCGCACGCTGCTTCAGGACCTCCGTGCGGGCCTCGATCTCGGGTCCGCTGACCGCGGGCTCGGAGATCTGCTCGATTCGCGCGGCGAGGAACGGCGTGTCGCGCAACATCTCGACGAGCCGGAAGCGGCTTTCCCCCTGGCACACGAGATGATGTGCGCCGTCGGGTGTGGTGACGTAGCGCAGCACGCTGCCGAGCACGCCCACCTCGTACAGATCCGCA
>Ga0187780_10001348_pt1 | contig 18548 bp, 17 predicted proteins | sample 1015_Q2_SP10_20__FD_132429 | JGI IMG/M metagenome (GOLD analysis project Ga0187780, IMG submission 132429) | Tropical peat soil microbial communities from peatlands in Department of Meta, Colombia - 1015_Q2_SP10_20_MG | ecosystem: Environmental > Terrestrial > Soil > Wetlands > Peat | place...
GCTCGACTGGTTCGAGTCCGAGGAGATCGTCGTGCTGGCGTGCCTTGCGATCCTCGGCATGTATCTGTTCGTCGTGCATACCTTGACCGCGCCCGCACCGTTCCTCGATCCGCATCTGATCGGGCGGCGCAGCTACATCGTGAGCCTGCTGCTGATCTCGGTGTATGGCTTTGTCACGCTGCCGCCGATGATCCTGATGCCGGCTTTTCTCGAGCACCTGCGCGGCTTCTCGATCGATGCTGTCGGAATGCTACAGTCGCCGCGCGGCGCTGGGTTGCTGCTGGCGCTCATCATCGGCGGGCAGGTCACGGGCAAGATCGACCCTCGGCTACTGATCGCCTTCGGCCTGCTGTGCCTGGCTTTTTCCAACTGGGAGATGTCGGGGTGGACCGCCGAGGTCGCCGAGTGGCCGATCGTGTGGACCGGCTTCTTGCAGGGTGTAGGCGCGGGTATCGTGCTCGTGCCGATACAGATGATCGCGTTCCGGGTGCTGGAGCCGCATCAGCGCACCGACGCAGCGGCGGTCTTCAACCTGGTGCGCAGCGTATTCAGCAGCATCGGCGTGTCCCTCGCCCTGACGCTGTTCGTCGTCATCACCACCACCGATCGCGCGCGCCTCGTCGAATACGTCTCACCTTACAGCGTCGGCCTGCGCTACCAGAGCGGCTACACTACGGGGACCGGTCACGGGCTTGCGATGCTCGAGCGCGAGATCGAGCAGCAAGCCGCGATGACGGGGTACAACACGGTGTTCTTCTCGATCGCCCTGGCCGCGCTCGCTGCTTTGCCTTTGGTGCTGCTGGTCGGGCGTCCACCCAAGGCAGGCAGCTCGGCGCCTCTCGATCATCAGGAGAAGCTGGTCATCGGAGAATAGCGCCTGTAGCATCGAGCCTCGCATCCACCTGGAATTTCGATGACCGCCGTAGATCGCCCCATCTATCCACGCCGCAGTCTGCTGTTCGTCCCCGCGCTGCGCCCCGACCGCTATGCCAAGGCGTTGCAGGCGGGCGCCGACATCGTGTGCGTGGACATGGAAGACGCGGTCGCCCTCGATCGCAAGGACGAAGGCCGCCGCTTGGCTCTGCCGCTGTTCGCGCAGGACGCGAACGTTCAAGCGGAGCGAATGGTGCGTATCAACCCGCTCTCGACCCTGCACGGCCTGAAGGACCTGCAGGCGATCCTGGAATCTCCCGCGCCGCCGCCGTCGATCATGATTCCGAAGGTGAGATCGGCCGAAGAGATTCAGCTGATCGACACTCTGCTCTCCACAACGCCGACCCGGCGCATCCGCTTCTGCGTCATCATCGAGACCAATCAGGCGCTCGAGCGGGCACACGAGATCGCACGCGCCAGCGACAGGATCGATTCGATGATCCTGGGCGCGGTCGACATGAGCGCGGATCTGCGCTGCGAGAAATCGTGGGAGCCGCTGCTCTATACCCGTTCACGCCTGGTGCACGCCGCGGCGAGCGCGGGCATCGACCTGCTCGACGTCCCTTTCCTCAACCTCGACGACCCTGAGGGATTGCGCCGGGAAGCGTCGGCCTGCGCGCGTCTGGGATTCACGGGCAAGGCGTCGATCCACCCCAATCAGCTCCCGATCATCCACGATGCATTCACGCCCACGCCAGAGCAGATCGCAAAGGCGCGAAGAGTCGTCGCCGCCTTCGAGCAGAACAAGACCGGACTCGTCGTGCTGGACGGCGAGCTGATCGAGCTGCCCGTCGTGAGGTCGATGTACCGCGTGATTGCCATCGCGGAGCGCGTCGGCGCGAAGCCCTGACGATCGAGCACCGGGTCGTGTGCGGCGCGGGCGTTCCTCGGACGCGAGCGCTTCCTCGAGCACAGGGCCAAACCCGGTAGAATCAGTTGTCGGCCGGAGACAGCGTGAACGCACCTGAAACCAAGATACCGCGCTTGACCAGCCTTTCACACGGCGGCGGCTGCGGCTGCAAGATCGCGCCCGCGATGCTGGAGCAAATCATTGGCAGGAGCGCGTCGAGCATCCTGCCCAAAGCGCTTCTGGTCGGCATCGAGACCAGCGACGACGCAGCCGTGTACCAGATCAGCGAATCGCAGGCGATCGTCGCCACCACGGATTTCTTCACGCCGATCGTCGACGACCCCTTCGATTTCGGAGCCATCGCGGCGACCAACGCCATCTCCGACGTGTATGCGATGGGCGGCATGCCGGTATTTGCGCTCGCCGTGGTTGGGATGCCGATCAACACCTTGCCTGCCGCGACCATCCGGCGCATCCTGGAGGGCGGCGAGTCGGTGTGCAGGCGCGCGGGCATTCCGGTGGCGGGCGGCCACAGCATCGATTCGGTGGAGCCCATATACGGGCTGGTGGCGATTGGCCTGGTGCATCCGAAGGACGTGAAGCGCAACTGCGGCGCGCGCGCGGGCGACAGGCTGGTGCTCGGCAAGGCGCTCGGTATGGGTGTCTACGGTGCGGCGTTGAAGAAGCAGGCGCTGAGCCACGATTGCTACCGGGCGATGATCGCATGCGCAACCCGGCTCAACACCCCCGGGCCTGTGCTTGCGCGCCTCGACGGGGTGCACGCGCTCACCGACGTGACCGGCTTCGGGCTGCTCGGGCATCTGCTCGAGGTGAGCAAAGGATCGAATGTGGCGGCAGTCATCGACTGGGAGCGTGTCCCGCTGCTGTCACAAGCGCGTGAACTGGTGCGTCAGGGCCACAAGACCGGCGCCTCCGCGCGCAACTGGGATGGATACGGAGCGCTGGTGAACCTCGGCCGGCGCGGTGATGAGGAGCAGGTTCTGCTGACGGACCCGCAGACCAGCGGGGGACTGCTGGTGGCGTGTGCGCCGCAGGCCGTCGACCGGGTGCTCGGCGTGTTCCGCGCCGACGGCTTTGAGCAGGCGGCGGTTGTCGGCGAGTTCGTCGCCGGTGCGCCCGGCGTGCGAGTCGAGTAGGAATGCAGGAGGCGGTATGAACGCGGTGGAGCACGAGGTGTGGAACGAGCTGCGCCGCTCGGCGATAGAGCAGAGCGAGCAAGAGCCGGTGTTGTCCGGTCATCTCTACGACCTGGTCATCCGTCACAGCGGCTATCCCGAAGCGCTCGCGTATTTGATCGCGGCCAGCCTGGGGAACCACGTTTTCAACGTCGTGGCGATGGCGGAGCTCACCAGCGAGACGATCCGACGCAACTCATCCATCGTCACAGCCAGCCTGTACGATCTCACCGCCGTGCGCTCGCGCGACCCCGCTTGCGAGAGCACCTTGATTCCCTTTCTCTACTACAAGGGGTTCAAGGGCCTGCAGGGGTATCGGGTGGCGCATGCACTGTGGACCGCGGGGCGCAGCGGTGTCTCGCGTTTTCTCCAGAGCCGCATCGCAGACGTCTTCGCGATGGACATCCATCCTGCGGCGCGCATCGGGCAGGGGGTCTTTATCGATCATGGCACCGGCATCGTCATCGGCGAGACCACGGTCGTCGAGGACGATGTCTCCATCCTGCAATCGGTGACGCTGGGGGGGACCGGGAAGGAGAGCGGCGACCGCCACCCGAAGATCCGCCGCGGCGTGATGATCGGAGCGGGCGCCGAGATCCTGGGCAACATCGAGGTCGGCGAGGGCTCGAAGGTCGCGGCGGGCAGTGTCGTGCTTGCGTCGGTTCCGCCGCACACGACGGTCGCTGGCGTGCCCGCGAAACCTGTCGGCAAGCCGCTCGGGGAGGTGCCGGCGTTCGACATGAGGCAGGAGCTGGAATAGCCCGGTCTCGCGTCACGCTGCGCTCCACCTGACGACGCTCCGACGCAACGAGTCACGAATCACGGCTGGCCCGTTTTGATTGCGCTCGAGAACGTCTCGAAAGCCTTCGCCGCCAAGGCCGTGCTGGCGCCAACCTCGCTTGCGCCGTCCCAGGGCCGTACCACCGTCCTGCTCGGCCCCAGCGGTTGCGGCAAGTCCACGCTCCTGCGTCTGATGGTCGGATTGATCGCACCCGACTCGGGCCGCGCGCTGTTCGACGGGACCGAAATCTCTCCCGCCAACGTGGACACGGTGCGCCACCGAATCGGCTACGTGATTCAGGAAGGCGGCCTGTTCCCGCACCTCGATGGAATCGGCAACGTCACGCTCCTAGCCGGCTATCTGGGGCGCGACCAGGGCTGGATCGAAGGCCGTGTGAGTGCGCTGTGCGCGCTCGTGCGAATTCCGCGGGAGCTGTTGCAGCGCTACCCGCACGAGCTGTCCGGCGGCGAGCGTCAGCGTGTCGCCCTCATGCGGGCGCTCATGCTCGAGCCGGAGGTCTTGCTCATGGATGAGCCGCTGGCCGCGCTCGATGCCATCACGCGGCGCGAGCTGCAGGGGGAGCTCAAGGAGCTCTTTGCGGCGCTCGCCAAGACCGTGGTCCTGGTGACGCACGACCTGCACGAAGCGGCGTGGTTCGGCGACGAGATCGTGCTGATGCGCGCTGGCCGCATCGTGCAGCGGGGCAGCCTCGAAGATCTCCTGCAACGGCCTGCGGAGCCTTTCGTCACGCAATTTGTCCGCGCGCAGCGGGCGGACCCGCGGCTGGTCGCCAAATGAAACCCCTGCTGCTCGGGCTGTGCCTGGCGTGCGCTGCGAGCGCGGGGTTCGCACAGCAGACCCTGGTGGTGGGCTCCAAACGCTTTACCGAGTCTTACATCCTCGGCGAAATCGCTGCGCAGACCGTGCGCGCGACCGGCACCAACGCTGAGCATCGGCAGGGCCTCGGCAACACCGGCATTGTTTTCGCGGCGCTCAAGAGCGGAAGCATCGACCTCTATCCTGACTACACCGGGACGGTGGCGCGCGAGCTGCTCAAGTCCGAGGCTTCGGATCTGGAATCGCTCAACCGCGGGTTGGGTCCGATGGGGCTGGGTGTAGCGGTGCCGTTCGGCTTCGATGACACCTACGCGCTGGCGATGCGGGAGGACGAGGCCCAGCGCCTGGGTGTGCAGACCATCACCGAGCTGGCCGCGCAGCCGCAGCTTCGCTTCGGCTTGTCGCACGAGTTTCTCAACCGCAACGACGGCTGGCCGGGACTCGCCCGCACCTACGCTCTGCCGCAGGCGCCCCGCGGATTGGACCATGGGCTTGCCTACGAGGCGCTGGCGGGCGGCCAGATCGATGTCATGGATATCTACTCCACTGACGCGAAGATCGCAAAGTACAAGCTGCGTGTGTTGCGCGACGACCGCCATTTCTTCCCCGATTACGGCGCGGTGCTGGTCTATCGCCTCGATGTTCCGCAGCGTTTTCCGCGCGCCTGGGCGGCGCTGCAGAGGCTGCAAGGACGGATCAACGCCGACGCGATGGTGGCGATGAACGCGCAGGCCGAGCTGGGTGGGCAGGGGTTCGCCGATGTCGCGGCCGGTTTTCTCGCGCGCAGCGATGCGGCGAGCGCCACAGGCAGAGGCGGGTTCTGGTCGCTCATGCTGGGCCGCGACTTCTGGCGCCTGACCGGGCAGCAGTTGCTGCTGGTGTTCGCGTCTCTGGCGGCCGCAATCGCAGCGGGGATTCCCCTCGGCGTGTGGGCGGCGCGCTCGCGCGCCGCAGCGCAGCCGATCCTGTCGGGCGTCGGGCTGATTCAGACCGTCCCGTCGCTCGCCCTGCTCGCTTTTCTGATCCCGCTGCTGGGCACGATCGGAACGTGGCCGGCGCTGGTAGCGCTATTCCTGTATTCGCTGCTGCCGATCGTGCGCAACACGCACAGCGGGTTGACCGGCATCGCACCTGAGCTGCGCGATTCGGCTCGTGCGCTGGGGCTGCCGGCGCCGGCGCGGCTGCGCCTGATCGAGCTCCCGCTTGCGGCGCGCTCGATATTGGCCGGGATCAAGACTTCGGCCGTGATCAACGTCGGCACGGCGACCATCGCTGCCTTCATCGGCGCGGGCGGCTACGGCGAGCGCATTGCCACGGGGCTGGCCCTCAATGACAACGCCATGCTGTTGGCCGGGGCCGTGCCGGCGGCGCTGATGGCGCTGCTGGTGCACGCGTTGTTCGAGCTTTTGGACCGGCGGTTGATTCCGGCTGGGTTGCGTCAGGCGAGCGGCTGAAGATCGCCCAGGAGGGTCGGGATCAATTCACTGACGGTGGGGTGAATGCGGACGCCGCGCTGCACCGCCGTATAGGGCAGGCCGGCATAGACGACGTCCAGCAGCGAGTGGACTACTTCGTCTCCGCCGGTCCCGAGAATCGCGGCGCCCAGGATGCGCTGGTCGCGTGCGTCGACCACGACCTTCATGAATCCTGCTGGTTCGCCTTTCTCGACGGCACGCGCAACCCGTGTCATCGGCCGCTTCGCGGCCAGCGCCGGGATGCCCGCGCGCTTCACCTCCGCCTCGGTCATGCCCACGCGCCCGAGGGGGGGATCGATGAACAGGGCATAGGCCGTGACGCGATCGGTCCATTTGCGCCTGCCTCCGTTCAACAGGTTGTCGGCGACGATCTCGTAGTCGTTGTAGCTGGTATGGGTGAACGCGCCCTTGCCGTTGCAGTCTCCGAGCGCCCACACGTTCGGATTTGTCGTGCGCAACGCCTCGTCCACCACGACGTACCCGCGCCTATCGATCTGGATCCCCGCAGCGTCCAGCCCCAGGTCGTCGGTGTTTGGAACGCGCCCCACCGCCAGCAGCACATGCGAACCGACTTCCGCGGATGCGCCCGACGCGCATTTTAAGTTGACGGCTATGCCGGAGCGGTCCCTGGCCAGCGACAGGCATTCGGCATCGAGGCGAAGCCCGATGCCTTCCTGCTGCAGGATCTCGTGCACGGCGCGCGAGACGTCCTCGTCTTCGCGGCCGATGAGGCGGGGGCCCATCTCGATGATCGTCACACGGCTGCCGAAGCGCCGGTACATCTGGCCGAACTCGAGGCCGACGTAGCTTCCGCCGATGACGAGCAGGTGTTCGGGGAGGAAGTCGACGTCCATCATGGACACGTTGGTGAGATGGGGCACGAGGTCGAGGCCTGGCATGTCGGGCACCAGCGGGCGGCCTCCCACGTTGATGAAGATCCTGTCGGCACCGAGGACGCCGTCGTTTACGCGCACCGTCTTCGGTCCCGTGAAGCGGGCATGACCACGGTACACCGTCGCGTTGGCGAGACCCCGCATCCAGCTCTCGATGCTTCGATTGGAACGCCCGGATACGTCGTCTTTGCGCGCCTTGACGCGCCGCATATCCAGCTGCACCGGGCCGCCGATCTCGACGCCGTACTCGGCTGAGCGGCGCGCGGAATGAGCGGCGTAGGCGCTCGCCACCAGCGTCTTGGTTGGGATGCAGCCGTTGTTCACGCAGGTGCCGCCGAACTTGCCTTGCTCGATGACAGCGACTTTCATCCCGCCGGCGGCGAGGCGTGCCGCCAGCGGGGGTCCGGCCTGCCCGGTCCCGATGATGATCGCATCGTAGGACGCGTCCATGGCTTCTACTCGGGGAAACCCGCCTCGTGGAAGACCAGCAGCGTGGATTCGCCCTCGGCGTGCAGCTGGAGAGAGTGCTTGTACAGAATCGCCCTTTCTGTCTTGCGCAATGCCTCGAGATAGGCCCGTTCCTTCTCCATCAGCTCGGGCGGGCCGGCCTTGCGGGTGGTCGCGAATCCAGGCCCCGGCCAGGTGAGCTGCCCGTTCGGGGTCAGCGAGTACGCGCCGGTGAAGCGGTTCACCGACCCGTAGCCTGTGGCTTTCCCGTCCGCTCCAAACGCAAGCGTCATGGTGGCCTGCATGTCCATGAGCGGCTGGCTGCCGTCCGTGCTGATCGATCTCAGCTCCCATTGCCGGTTGTAGAGCAGCTTGGCGATGTTCTCGCTCGTGATGACCGTTGGCGCCTCCTTGGGCGCCGTCGCAGTGCAGCCCAGCAGCGTCACCGCAGGCAGCAGTGACACCATCCAGCAGATGAATTTCATGCGCGGTTCCTCACGAATGTGATGGTTCTTGGCCGCTGCCGGCTCGCGAGCCGGCAAGCCCGAACGATTCCGCCAGGAGCTGGTACGAGCGCAAGCGGCTCGTGTAGTCGCCAGTGATGGTGATGATCATCAGCTCGTCCGCCTCGAACTGCTCTTTGAGCTGGAGGAGGCCGGCCTTCACCGTCTCCGGCGTGCCGATCACGGCCCGCGCGCGCTCTTTCGCGATCACAGCGCGCTCGGCATCGCTGTAAGGCTGCGCCAGCGCTTCCTCCGTCGTGGCGATGAGCCCTTCCTGCCCGCGCGCCATCTGCAGCCGGCGCAGGTCGATACTCGCCGCCAGGCGCTCAGCCTCCTCGCTGGTCTGGGCGCAGATGGCGAACACCGCTGCCATGCAGTAGGGCTCCGAGCCGCGGTACGACGGGCGAAAATCGCGCCGATAAGCGCGCGCGACGGCAGCGCCGCCGTGAGCGCTGATGAAGTGGGCGAACGAGAAAGGCAGTCCCAAATGCCCGGCGAGCGCACCGCTGTAGTCCGACGAGCCCAGCAGCCAAACCTGCGGCGAGGTCGGCCCCGATGGCATGGCCTTTACCGCGTGAAACGGATAGTCGGGCGGCAGGGCATCGTCCAGGTAACCCAGGGTCTCCTGCACATGAACGGCGAAGCGATCCTCGGCATCCAGAGCCTCGGCGTTCAGCGCTCGGGCGGTGAGCAAGTTGCCGCCCGGTGCCCGACCGATGCCCAGATCGATGCGTCCCGGGAACAGCGCCTCGTACATGCGAAACACTTCCGCGACCTTGAGCGCGCTGTAGTACGGGAGCAGCACGCCACCTGTTCCCACGCGGATACGTACTGTGGTGGCCGCGATCTGACCGAGCAGGATCTCCGGACAGGGGTCGCCCAGGCCTTTCATCGCGTGATGCTCCGCCAGCCAATAGCGGTGATAACCGAGACCGTCGGCGGCCCGCGCCAGCTCCAGCGTGGCATGGATCGCCTCGGCTGGCGAATGACCGCTGATGATCGGGGATTGATCGAGGATGGACAGGCGCATGGTTGACCGCAACGCAGTTTACGCTGTGAGCGTCCCAACCGCGACGACGGGAACGCGCTGCCTGCTGCCGCCCAAGGGATTAAACTAGCTGATCGGCTAGGGAGGTCTCGGAATGCGATTGCCCTCCGCCTAACTCGGAATGAGCCAGAACGTGACCTCGAAATACGTCTTCGCTGCTCGCTCCGCGGCGGCTTCGGCCGGCGCTGCCGCCGCGCTGGCTCTGTCTTGCGTCGCTGGTGCCCAGGACCTCGCGGGCCAGGACAGCGCGGCGCAAGGCAACGCCGCTCCGGTCAATCTCGAATTCACGCCAGCCGAGAAGGCCTGGTTGGCGGCTCATCCCGTCATCCGCGTGGGCGCCGAGACCAACTATGCTCCGTACGAGTTCCAGGACAGCCGCGGCCACTTTGCCGGCATGGTCGCCGACTACATGGAAGTCCTCAAGCGCCGGCTCGGCGTGCGCTTCCAGGTTCAGCAGATGCCCGACTTCGCCGCGGTGGAGAACAAGCTCAGAAAACGCGAGGTGGACGTCGTTCTGGCGCTGGCTCCTACCGCCGAGCGCGAGGAGTTTCTGCGCTTCACCAAACCCTACCTGCATTACGTCAACGTCATCGTCACACGGGACGACTTCCGTTTCGTCACGGGCGTGCGAGATCTGGCGCTGGAGCGCGTTGGCGTCGTCACCGGGCATTCGGCGGAGCAGCTGATCTCGCGCGCGTTCCCGAACAACAAGGTCATCGCTTATCCCGATCTGCTGCAGGGGCTGATCGCGGTGTCCACCGGCAAGGCCGACGGCCTGGTGGACGACATTTTTCCGATCGTCTTCAACATCCGCTATCACCAGATCAGCAACCTCAAGATCGCGACGCCGCTCGAGAAGGTGCTGCAGCCGAAAGGGTTCTCGATCGGGGTGCGCAACGACTGGCCTCAGCTCGTCGGTATCCTCGACAAGGTGCTCAACAACATCACCCACGAGGAGGAGCGCGAGATCTCGCAGAAGTGGCTGTCGGTGCGCTATGAGAGCAAGGTCGACTACCGGGCGATCTGGACTTCGCTCGCGGTGTTCTCGGCCATTCTTCTCGCGGCGGTGCTGTGGATCACCGTGCTCAACAAGCAGCGCAAGGCGCTGGTCGCGGCGCGCGCGGAAGCGGAGGCGGCAAACCGGGCCAAGGACCAGTTCCTCGCCAGCATGAGCCACGAGCTTCGCACGCCGCTGCACGCCATCCTCGGCTATGCCGATCTCATGCGCGAGAGCGCCATGACCGGCCAGGCTCGCGAGGATGCTCTGGCCACGATCGCAGGCAGCGGGCGGCACCTGCTCTCGGTGATCAACGACCTGTTGGACCTGTCGCGCATCCGCTCCGGCCACCTCGAGCTCACGCCCACGCCTGTTCAGTTGCCCGCGTTGCTCGAGGAGATCGCGGCCATGGTTCGGGTCGACGCCGAAAGGAAGGGCCTCACCTTTGTGCTCGACCTGGCGGCCGACTTGCCCGCTGTCGTGCAGGCGGACGGCAAGCGCATGCGTCAGATTCTGCTCAACCTGCTGGGCAATGCGATCAAGTTCACCGACGCCGGCGAAGTGACGTTGAGCGTGAGGGCAAGCGCGGCCGGTGAGGGCCAGATCCGGCTCGACATGAGCGTCGAGGACACCGGCATGGGGATCGCACCGGAGGACCGCACCCGCATCTTCGCGCCGTTCGAGCAGACGGAGCAGGGGCGGCGGCGCGAGGCGGGCGTTGGCCTGGGTCTCGCTATCAGCCAGGAGCTCGCGCACCGCATGGGCGGCAGCATCGACGTGGAGAGCCGGCTGGGTTCGGGCAGCCGCTTCCGGTTCACCGTGGTGCTGCCGCTGGTGCACGAACCCGAAGCGGTGGCTCCTGTGCGCACGCACATCGCCGGCTACGAAGGCGGACGGCGGTCCATTCTGGTTGCCGACGATCAGGAAGAGAACCGCCAGCTGCTGCGGCGCATGCTGGAGGCGCTGGGCTTCGAGGTCGCGCTCGCGGGAGACGGCCGCGAGGCAGTCGCAGCGGCGCGCGAGCGCCGGCCGGATCTGGTCTTCATGGACCTGCGCATGCCCGGCATGAACGGCTTCGAGGCCGCGCGCGCTATCCGCCGCAGCCCGGGCCTCGACCGCGTGCCCGTCGTAGCGGCCTCCGCCAGCAGCGCCGATCTCGAGCACGCCGAAGCCGACGTCGACACTTTCGCCGCCTGCCTGCGCAAGCCGTTCCAGACCAGCGATCTGATCGACGTCATCGAGCAGAGCCTTGGCCTGCGGTGGCGCTACGTCGAGGCCCAGACCGCCGTCCCCGGCAGCGAAGCGCCATCGCCCGAACAGCTCGTCGCTCCGCCAAGGAGCGTGCTCGAGACGCTGCTCGAGCTGGCGCGCCTGGGCAAGCTGGTCCGGATCGAGCAGCTGGCGCTCGAGCTCGAGCAGGAGGAGTCCCTGCGTCCTTTCGCTCGCCGGGTTCACGCCCTGGCGCGCCATCTCGACGAAGAGCAGCTGGTGGCGCTGTTGGAGCGCTGTCTGGGAGCGCAGCGCGATGCCGTCACCGAGTGAGGTGCGCGACGCCACCCTGCTCATCGTCGACGACAAACCGCAGAATCTGCGTTTGATCTCTGACTTTCTGGCCGAGCACGGTTTCGATCTCATGCTGACCCGCAGCGGTGCCCAGGCCCTGGACAAGGCGCGGCTCGCGACGCCCGACCTGGTGCTGCTCGATGTGCGGATGCCGGACATGGACGGTTTCGAGGTGTGCCGCCGCCTCAAAGCCGATGCGCGCACCGCGAACGTGCCGGTGATCTTCATGACCGCGGTGGACGATACCGCCCACAAGGTCGAAGGGTTCCTGCTTGGCGCGGTCGATTACATCACCAAGCCGATTCAGCGCGAGGAGTTGCTGGCCCGCATCCAGCATCACCTTCAGTTGCATCGCCTGCAGGCGGAGCTCGTCTCCAAGAGCCGGGACCTGGCGTCGAAGAACGCCGAGCTGGAGGCCTACGGGCACACCATCGCCCACAGCCTCAAAACGCCGCTCGCTGCCGCGAACCGTTTTCTCGACATCCTGTACAAGTTCAAAGCGGACAACTTGTCCGACGAGCAGAAGCACTTGCTGCATCAGGCCATCTCCGCGCTCGCGCTGACCGGTGAGGTGGTCGATGCGCTGCTGCTCCTGTCCACAGTGTCGCAACAGAGCGTCGATGCGCAGCCTCTCGATATGGGCCGGCTGGTGGGGCACGCCCTGAGTCAGCTCACTGACCTGCAGACACGCACCCAGGCCAGCGTGCGGGTGCCCAGGGCCTGGCCGCGCGCCGTGGGCTACGCACCCTGGGTAGGCGAGGTGTGGCTCAACCTCTTGAGCAACGCGCTCAAATACGGCGGCTCGCCGCCGCACCTCGAGCTGGACGCCTCGGCGGACGGGTCGTACGCGCGCTTCTGGGTGAACGACAATGGGGAGCGGCTCTCCGAAGATGAGCGCACGCTCGTCTTCCTTCCCTTCACCCGCCTGCAGCAGGATCGCGCCGCAGGGCACGGTCTGGGCCTCACGACCGTGCAGCGCATCGTCTCCAAGCTCGGAGGTGAGGTCTGGGCCGGCGCAGCACCCGGCGGCCGAGGCAACCAGTTCGGCTTCACTTTGCCCGCGGCTGCGGGCGCGGCGCGCCCGTGAGCCGAAGCGCTGTATCCCGGCCCTGACCGCATCCAGATGGCAGCATGAAGATCCTGCACGCAGACGACCACTCGATGTTCCGGGAAGGGCTGCGCTTCTTTCTGAAGCTGCTCGACCCTCAGGTGGTGGTGCTGGAGGCGAGCAACATCCAGGCGGCGCTGGACAAGCTCGCGCTGGAGGCGCCGGTCGATCTGATCGTGCTCGACCTGCAGATGCCCGGCATGAGCGAGCTGGACGGTTTTTTTGCCATCCACCGGCGCTATCCGAAGCTGCCCATCGTGATCGTGTCCGGCCTGAACGATCCGCGTACCATCCGCGCGCTCATCGACGGCGGCGCGCGCGGGTACATTCCGAAGCTCGCCACGAGCGAGCAACTGATGGACGCGTTGCGACGCGTGATGCGCGGCGAGGTCTATCTCCCCGACGCCCTGTTCATCCCCGATGCCCAGTCCGCAGCGGCGAAGGGCGACGAAGCGGCGGCGTTCACACCGAGGCAGCTCGAAATTCTCCCGTTGCTGGCCGAAGGAATGCCGAACAAGCGCATCGCGGACGCGCTCGACGTGACCGAAGGCACGGTCAAGCAGCATCTCAAGGATCTGTTTCGGCGCCTCAACGCGCGCAACCGCACGCAGGCGGTGAAGGAGGCGCGGCGTCTGGGGCTGCTGCCGAAGTAAGCGCGGCGCTCATCGCAGCCCGATCTGCCGCAGGGACAGCCGGTTGGCTCGTATGCCAGGGGATGTCCGTTAGAATGACGCGTGGGTGCGGCTCGCGTCGTTTTCCCGCTCGCTGCTTCTAGAGGACAACGGGGGTGTATGTCGTGCTGAAGAAATGGGAGTTCCGGTTTCTCACTGCAGTCGCGGCGCTGACGCTGCTGCTGGTCGTCGTCAATGCCGTGCTGTTCCTCGGCAACCGCAGCACCCAGACCGAGGTGAACAGCCGCCAGCAGTACGTCCAGCAAAGCATCCAGCTCGAAGGCCTGTACCGCGAGATCGTGAGAGCGCTGGCCGACCTGTCCATCAAGAACGATGACAAACAGATAAGGGACATGCTGGCCAGCCAGGGCATCAGTGTCAGCGTTCCAGGGCAGGGTGCCGCACCGGGAGGCGGTGCAGCCAGCCAGAGGGGGCCAGGCAAATGAGCGATGCGCCGGCCAGAGTATTTGTCCCCGTAGCGCTGCTCGCGGTAACGCTTTTGCTGTGGGTCGGGTTCCAGACTACGCAACTGGTACGAGAACGCGAAGGGCTGCAGACCCTGCGCCAGGGCCAGGAGGTGCAGGTCCAGTCATCGCAGAAGCTGCGCGCCTCGCTCGATGCGATCGCGTCGGGGACGGCCAAGCTCGCCGGGCAGGGTAATCCGAACGCGAGACTCATCGTCGACGAGCTCAAGAAGCGCGGTGTGACGATCAACCCGAACCAGCAGCCTGCCGCGCCCGGGAAATGATTCGAGCTGCCGCTCGCGCAGCGGGATGCAAAAAACGAAGAAGGCAGGTTTCCCTGCCTCCTTTGTGTTTCTGCTCGAGAGCCGATGCTCTGATCCGATCGGCTCCCAGGCATTAAGCCTTACTGCTTGTCGGCTGCACGGCCCGGCTCATTGGCCTTCTTGGGCTTGCCCTTCACCGTGTCGTCCGCTGCGCGGCCATACTTCGCCGGCTTGTTGGCCTTGACTGAACCGTCGTCGATTGCGCGGCCAGCGGTCTTGGCCTTGTTGGGGGCCTTGACCGTACCGTCATCGATCGCACGGCCCGCGGTCTTCGGCTTGTTGGGCGCGGTCACGGCATCACCTTCGATGGCGCGGCCGGCGGCCTTGGGCTTGTTCGGCGCGGTCACGGCATCACCTTCGATGGCGCGGCCAGCGGCCTTCGGCTTATTGGGCGCAGTCACCGCACCGCCTTCGTCGATTGCACGTCCGGCGGCCTTGGGCTTGTTCGGCGCCGTAACGGCGTCGTCGGCAACGGCCGGGAGCGCGAAACCAACCACACCGGCCACTACTAGCGCTGAAATCAATGCACGCATGAAATTTCTCCTGGGTTGAGGTTCCACCGCCGCCTGCCGGGGTATCCACTAGCGGTCATCGCTTAAGAGTTCCCCTCTCACGATGCCGGGAAGAGGCGGGCTTCCGGGGCGAATCATCTCAAGACCGGGCGGTAAGCGAAATTCCACGTCGGGAGAGCGGCTTATCACTTTGGTTATAGCTAGCCCCGGGCCTCACGGATTGTCGTAGTAGACATAGCCTTTCTGCGGGACTTTGGACTCCTGATCCCGCTCGAGGTCTCCCAGCGCATCCGGCTGGTCCCACCAGATGGCCCGGGCCTGCTTCTGCTTTTCCGCCAGCGCCGGGTTCTTGTCCAGGAACTCGCGAATGAACCTGGTCAGATCGGATTCGTACCCTGTCTTCCTCATGGAATATCCTAGGCTTGCTGCCCGGCTCGGGGATTGAAAGCGGCTGTGCGGGACACAATTTTCCGGCCATTATCGCAGTATTTGGTCCAGACCATGCCTGCTTCCCCGCCCTTTCCAGAGTCCATCGAGGCCCCCCTCGCGCTGCGCGCACCCCGCTCGGTCACCGTGCATGGGCGCACGCTCTCCGACGACTACGGCTGGCTGCGTGAAAAAGAGGATCCGCGCGTGCGCGCGTATCTCGAAGCGGAGAACGTGTACACACGCGCGGTCATGCAATCGACCGAGGCGTTTCAGGAGTCGCTCTACCAGGAAATGCTGGCACGCATCAAGGAAACGGACATGGGCGTGCCCTACCGCTACGGCGACTACGACTACTACAGCCGCACCGAGGCGGGCAAGGACTATCCGATCTACTGCCGGCGGCGACGCGTCGATGCCGCGCCGGAAGAAATCATCCTGGACATGAATGCGTTGGCGGAAGGCTACGAGTTCTTCTCGCTCGGAGCGCTTGCCGTGAGCCCTGACGCGAATCTGCTGGCGTATTCGACCGACGTCACCGGTTTTCGCGAGTTCACGCTGCAGGTCAAGGATCTGCGCACTGGAGAGCTGCTCCCCGAGCGCATCGACAAGACCCGCTCCGTAGCGTGGGCCAGCGACAGCACGAGCTTGTTCTACGTCAAGGAAGATGCCGCCAAGCGCGCCTGGCGCCTCTATCGCCACGAACTGGGCCGTGATGACGATGCACTGGTGTTCGAAGAGAACGATGCGCGCTTCAGCATCGGCGTGCAGCGCTCGCGGAGCCGCAGCTGGATCTTCCTGGGCTCGCACAGCGCGACGACATCGGAGGTGTATTGCATCCCTGCGGATCGACCGGCCGCGGCGCCGCGCGTGATCGTTGCGCGCGTCCCCGAACACGAATATCACGTCGATCACCGCGGGGACTTGTTCTATATCGTCACCAACGATCGCGGCCGCAACTTCCGCCTGGTCACGGCGCCCGTCGCCGACCCCCGCCAGGACAATTGGACCGAAGTGATACCGCATCGCGACGATGTGATGCTGGAGGACGTGGACCTGTTTTCGCGGCACATGGTCATCCACGAGCGCGCGGGGGGATTCCCGCGCCTGCGCGTTCTGCGCTTCGATGACGCGCAGGTACATGACGTTCAATTTCCGGAGCCCGCCTGCTCGGTGTTCGGGACGGGCAATGCCGAGTTCGACACGGACGTCTTTCGCCTATCCTACGAGTCCCTCGTCACGCCCGACTCGGTGTTCGACTACGACATGAGCACGCGCAACCGCAAGCTGCTCAAGCAGGAGGAGGTATTGGGTGGCTACGATCCGGCGCGCTACCAGTCCGAGTTGATTTATGCCACCGCTCAGGATGGTACGCAGCTGCCGATCTCGATGGTCTATCGCCGCGACCTGCGCCGCCCCGGCCCTCAGCCGCTGCTGCTGAGCGGCTATGGCGCCTACGGTTTCGCGTCGGATGTGCACTTCAGCTCGACACGCCTGTCGCTGCTCGATCGCGGCCTGATCGTGGCGATCGGTCACGTGCGCGGCGGCGGCGAGATGGGCAAGCGCTGGCACGATCAGGGCCGCATGCTGAACAAGCGCAACACCTTCACCGATTTCGTCGCGGTAGCGGAGCGGCTGATCGCAGCGGGCTACTCCTCGCGCGAGCAGCTCGTCATCCAGGGCGGCAGCGCGGGTGGGTTGTTGATGGGCGCCGTGACGAACCTGCGGCCGGACCTGTTCAAGGCCGTGGTGGCAGAGGTGCCGTTCGTCGATGTGATCAACACCATGCTCGATGCAAGCCTGCCGCTCACCACCGGCGAGTACGAAGAATGGGGCAACCCGCAGCAGCGGGAGTACTTCGAGTACATGTTGTCCTACTCGCCCTACGACAACATCGAGGCGAAAGCCTATCCGCCGATGCTGGTCGAGACATCCCTGAACGACAGCCAGGTGATGTACTGGGAGCCGGCCAAGTACGTGGCCAAGCTGCGCGCGACCAAGACCGACGCCAACCCGCTGCTGCTCAAGATCAACATGGGTGCCGGACATGGTGGCGCATCAGGGCGCTACGATTTCCTGCGCGAGATCGCGTTCACCTATTCATTCATCCTGTGGCAGGTCGGGCTGGCGCCCTGAGATTCGCGGGCGCCGTCCCTAGCCTCTCGCTGCCCTTGGCTACTCTCGCGGCTTTGCCAAGGCCTCTCCGACGTAGAGCACGACCGCCTCAAACAGCAGATCCCGCGGATAGTGAGTCTTGGCGGCGTTGCCGCCCCAGTACGGCCATTTCTCCTGCAGCGGCAATACCACCGCCCAGTGATCGCCGTGGGCATAGCCGAGCAGGACGCTGCCGGGTATGAGTTGATCGTAGAAGATGGTCTGACCGTCGTTCAGCGCCTCGGCGCGGTTGAGGTCGCCCTTGGTAATGAACATGAGCCTGGCGGTCTCGTCCGGGACGGTGAACGAGCTCACCGAGAAGTAGCGCACGTTTGCAGGCAGGCGGTGGCGCGAGAGCCATTGTGTGCGCACCTTGACACGCAGGCTGTCCAGCACGCCGTGATCGCCGGCACCGCACGACTTCAAGTCGATGGCGGCGACCATGGCGTACAGGCCGGCATACGCTTCCCCGAGCGGAGAGCCGTTGACGGCGCCCGCGAAGCTCACCACCGCGTCCACCCGCGCCGCAAGCTCGGGGTTGCGGACCAGGAACTCGAGGATGTCCGGCGTGCCCTTCGAATATCCCATCAGCACGAGTTTTTCGCCCGGGCCGACTTGCTCCTCGCGCACAGCGTCGGCGATCTGTGCTGCATTGTGTGCGCTGCTCGAGCGGCCATCTACGGTGACGAGCCGGATCCGGTAGCCCAGATCCGAGAGCTTCGCGATGTCCGCGGGGAACGGGGTGGCGATATCCCGAAAACATTCTCCGAACGCGCCGCCGACGAACAGGATGTGCATCGAGGGATCGAAAGCGGGCAGTGGAGCTGGCGCGCTCCGCGGTGGCGCCTCATCGCTCAGGCGCACGAGCACCTCATCGCAGCTTGCTGCGCTGGCCGAGGGATCGGCCGCGAGAACGCCGCAGTAGATCTCGCGAAAGCGCACTCGGCCGTCGGTGGCGGGCGGCTGACCCAGGACGCTCAACTGCAGGGCCGGAACGTCGGTGCGGTACTTGGTGAGCGGCGGTGTGCAGGCGGAGATCGACAGCACGAGCACTGCGCCCGCGATCGCTCCCCATCGCATGGTCAGCAGGTTCACCGGCTTTCGGGCTCTTGGGCGAGCTGTTCGGAAAGGTACAGCGCGATCGCCTCGACCAGCGCGTCGCGCGGGAACCAGTTGTGGCCGGTGACGAATGTCGCGAGCATCGGCCTCTTCTCCTCGATCGGCACGGCCACGCCCCAGTGATCGGCGTTGGTGTAGCCGAGAAGTGTGGCGCCGGGAATGACCTGATCGTAGAACAGCAGCTGGCCGTCGTTGCGTGGATCGATCTCGGCCAGCGCGGCGGCGAACGGCCGCAACGGTCCGGCGAC